>Ga0206682_10002313_pt1 | contig 17454 bp, 23 predicted proteins | sample M240m12015metaG_FD_155444 | JGI IMG/M metagenome (GOLD analysis project Ga0206682, IMG submission 155444) | Ammonia-oxidizing marine archaeal communities from Monterey Bay, California, United States - M2 40m 12015 | ecosystem: Environmental > Aquatic > Marine > Intertidal zone | place: USA...
ACTATACCAAAAATAGTATTACCATTATTAGATCTATTAAAAAATAAAAAAATAAATTATTATATAGACAAATATATAAGTTTTATAAAAATAGACTTAACTAATGAATTAGATATTAGTAGTGATATATATTATTTAATATATAAAAATTTTATAATAAATAAAAACATTAAATTAAATATAAATAATATAAATAATATAAATAATATAAATACTGCTATAAGTTTTTTTAGCAGTAATGTAAATTTACCTTCATATTATGCATTAAGAGATACAATTACAAATATTATTAATAATGAAGATATTAAAAATATTAAAATTATTAAAAACTGGAAGGCTAGTGGATATATAGGATGTATAAAAATAAATAATATAATACTTATTAATAATACTTTATATATAACTATTCTTAGAGATTCAGAAATAGACAGTTCATTTTTTTGTGTTAATGGTTCTTCTAATTATTATTTAGAATATATTTATAAAAGTATTAAAAAAGAATATAACTTAAAAAAATTAAATTTGTATTTAATTGGATATATACATCCAAACTCCTATCATTTACCATTAAAGACGATATTTGATAACGTTTATATTAATTTTTATAGTATTAATAAGGGTAATATTTATAAAAGACTTTTATAAATAATTGGATTATCAGTTAAATATAAAATATATTTAAAATTAAAATATTTTAGATATTTATTAGTAAATGGTAAATATTTATATACTATGTATTATTATAATATTATTATTGATTTTTAGGGAGATAAAATATAAAATATTAGATGGTGATAACAAAAAAGATATTAATATTGTTAATAGGCTTAACATGATATAAATTTAATAAGACCTAATATAAATGTTACAATATAAATAGGAACTAATCAAACTATATCAGATAAAACTCATATTATATTAAATCTTAAAAATAAAAATAATGAATATTTAGAATATAATAAAATATTATATAATTTTTTGAATATGTATTCATTTACATTTTGTAAATCAATAGGTCATACAGACGAATGGTTAAAAACATATAGAGAATTATTAGAGAAAGCCGAAGAATTAAAATTATATAAACCATATATTAACTTTATGTCGCATTGAGTTTCAATAGAATAATAATAGTTTTCTAATATATTATTTATTTATTCTATAATTTTATGTATTTATATTTACATAATAAGTTCTAAAATTTCTATTTTTTGTGTTAAATCCCAATGTATAGATAATATATATGTTTCTATAATTTTAAAATGTTTATATAAATAATTTAAATAATTTGGACTTTTTTCTTCATAATTTCCTATACTAATTACTATTGTTCCTTTAAAATTTTTTAATAATTTAATTCCTAATTCTTCATAATCTATCCATGATAAAAATAAACAAATATTATTATGATTTTTAATTTCTTTTAATGCTATTATACCTTCTTTTTCTATCATATTAGACCAAGAATTTTTTTCATATTGAATATCATATGTTAAAGTTTTTAAATTAGTAAAATTATTAAATAAATATGTATGAAAACCATTACCAGAACAAGGATCAAATACTGTATCACACTTATCTTTAATTATATTATAAATATTTTGTAATATATTATAAGGTATAACTGACCAAGAAAATATTTCAACAAAATTTTCTTCTAATGATATATTTTTTAAACAATATTTATTTTTAATATCAATAATTCTTTTATTCATTATTATTTCAAAATTTGGATCTTTATTTTTATATTCATTATAAAAATTATATTTTATATGAATCATTTATAAATTATTAAATACTTTTTACTTAAATATATAATTATAAAAAATTATATTAAACACATTAATGAATACATTATTTAACACACAAAATAAATATAGTTTTATAATTAATTACAATTTATGTGGTTGTGATGATAGTAAATATTTAAATAGACTACCTCAAGAACAATTCAATCTATATAATATGGATTATGGCGAATTCCATAACTCTATATATGATTTTATACTTAATAATCACTTTGATGAATTAGAAAAAAAAATATCTAAAAATTATTATGATCATATTAATAATTATGATAGACGTAATTTTAAAGATTCTATGATAATTTACTTAAAAAAGAATAATATAGTAGAAGATGATTATACATTAATATTAAAAAATAATTTTGAAATCTTATAAAAAAACAGATGTGATATCAATTTATATATAACTTTATATCCAAAACATTATAGTTTTGGAGAGGATTATTTCACTTTTAAAAGCAATACAGAATTAAAAAAAATAAACAAAGATAAATTTAAAATTGGGTTATATAAATTTAAATCTATATGGAAAGAATATAAGTTTATTAAAAACGCTACAAATAATTTGGGTAAATTTCAAAAACGGGAGAATATGTCAAATATAACAAGAAACCCAAATAGTTTTGATTTTTTAATAAATAATCCCGAATCAATTCATTGGGAAGAAATATATTATCGTAATATTCATGACGAATTATTTGTTAGATATAATAACAATATAATTAATTGTTATATGGAATAGACCACTTATTTAGATTTTGAAGATAGTGTGTCTTTTTTATTTGTAATTGAACGCAATGAAAATATTAAACAATTATATTTCAAGGAATTTGAAAGGTATAAGAATAGCGACGAATATACTGAACATAAAAAAGATGGATTTAATAGAACTGATTTTTTTCGCGCTCGTATGGATAGAAGTATTGAGTATGTAGGTAGGGATTTGGATTATATCAATTATTACTATATTTTCTATAAAAATCCATATATGTTGAAATTTATTTTAAAACATCCCAAGATATTTACATATCATCGTCTACTGTCAGTGAATCCTAGTGCTGTAGATTTTTTAAAAGATAATCCTCAATATATTGATATTAAACTACTATCTAAAAACACTAACAATGACGCATTTGATATAATTGAAAATAATATAGATGGTATAGATTGGAACAATATTTCAAAAAATTGATGTGATCGTGCCACAGAAATGCTAAAAAACAATTTGGATAAAATACATTGGAAAATTATATCATATAATAAAAATAAGAAAGCTATTCAGTTGATTAAAGATACTATTAAAATTAATAAAGATATTAAATCTAGGTTATATTGGGATGGGTTATTATCTAATATAAATGTGAGTGATATATTAGAAAATAATTTAGATAAAGTAAATTGGAATAAACTATCGTCAAATCCAGGAGCCATAAAAATAATTAAAAATAATTTGAACAAAATATCTTGGGGACATTTGACGGAAAATCCTAATCCAGAAGCTATAAAATTAATAGAAAATAATATTAATACAACTCTAATAAAATATGTTCATTCGAATATACTACAAAATCCAAATATTTTTGAAGTAGATTACGACTTTATTAAAAGAAGAATATACATTTTTCAAGAGGAATTAATGTCAATAGTTTTTCATCCTAAAATAGTTGAATATTACCTAAATAACTATAATTATGATATTAATTTAGAATATTAAGTATAAAAGATAATATTAATATTTTATATTTAAATATTAAAATAATATAATAGTATTATGGATAATATATTTACTAAAATAATAAATAAAACAGAACCTGCTAATATAGTATATGAAAATGATTATGTATGTTGTTTTGATGATAAATTCCCAGATGCCCCTGTTCATATTTTAATTGTTCCTAAAAAATATATAAAATCTTTAGCAACTATTACAGAAGAAGATTCAAAATATTTATCTGAAATATTATTAGCATCAAATAAAATAGCTAAAATGAAAAATATTAATGAAAGTGGTTTTAGATTAATAAGTAATTGTAATTATAATGGTGGACAAGAAATATATTATTTACATTTTCATTTAGTTGGTGGTTTTAGATTAGGTAGAATGTTAAATCTTCCTAAAGAATCTAAAAAAATTATGAAAGATATACGTGATAAAAATAATTAATTTATTATATATAATATGAATTTAAATCATGAGAATAGTAATTTCGATATTACAATTAATACAATATCATGTTGGTATCCTGTAAAATTAAATTTTAAAAATCCTATAATTAAATCTGTTAATAAATATTTCAATAAAGAAACTAATGAAATGTTTTTTATGATACGATTTATAGCTGATAATAAAACATATATGGAAAAGGCTAAAAAAAAATGTTAAAGAAAATATGGATTATATTGGAGAAGTTAATGATAAATACCATATTGCTTTTTGTTTAGATATAAAAGAAAATAAACTTTATGGTCCAGAATTATTTTTTGTTATACCTAAAAAATTTGAGAAGTGTCTATTTATTAATACGCATGGATATTGGAATTTACAATTTTATACAGATTATGAAATTACAGAAGATATTTATAAAGAATTATTAAAGAAAAATATATCAGAACCTATTCATAATACATTTTTAAAATCATTAAAATATGATAATAAAAAAATAACTATTAATGACGTAGAATTTAATTTAATTTAAATAATTTTAATTTATATTTTATATTGTTTCCCAAATTCAAAATTTCCTTTATAAATTATTTTTTCTTCCTTATCATACAATATCCCATTCACCTTCTTAATAATCATCGCTTCCCGGAATGATTCTTAAAATATCTTCATCATCTATAATAACCATTATATATCTATCATGATAATTAGACTTTGCAATATCATCCTCAATATTAAATATTTCTTTAGTAAAAATATCTTGATATAATACTACACCATTTTCATTTTCAATCTTAAATAAACCGTGATAAAAAATACCTTTATATTCAATACCCTTTTCATATAATGTACCTTCTCCATGGAAAAAACCATTATAAAGTTTCCCACTATATTTTAGAGTGGGTGTCTCTTGTGTCCTGTCTACATCATTCGTTGCTTGGATTGGCACACCTGTACCTACACCGGACCCGAACATCTTCACTGTATTCGCAAACATATAAATTTTACCATCTTTTAATGTGTAATTCTCATATTTTCCTTCACATTTTAAATGTCCCTCTTTGTAATAATATTTACCATATGTTCGTTCTACTTCATCATATGTACCCTCAAATTTTAAATTTCCATTTTCATAGAATTCTCTTCCTTCACCAAAAAATCTTTTATACTTAAATTCACCTTCATATTCTAATTTACCACTAGGATAATATTGCTTACCTTTACCATCATTAATTTCTAATTTTAAATTTCCATTTGGATATTTTTCAATACAGTTATCATAATTATTCATAATAATAATTAAATAATTATTGTTATAAATAAGTTTAATACAAATTTAAACAATTTTATAAAATTTAATTTAAACAATTTTATAAAATTTTAATATTACTATCAATTATTTTAAAAAATAATTTATCATGCAAATAATCAAATACTTCGTCTATTTTACCAACACTTAACCTATATGTAGATTGATTTTTTTTTTTTAAATAAAAATTATATATTTCTTTATCTAATTCAATATTATTTTCAAAAAGATATTTAATTAATTTTAAGTCATATGTTTTTATTGCTTTTAAACTAGATTTTATATTCCAAGGACATCCATTTTTATGTAAATAATCTATATATTTTAAATTAGAACTATATTTTATTACTACATCATATGTATTTTCATCCCAATAAAATTTATTCTTATGAAAATATTTTAATAAATTAAAATTACTTCTTCTTATTGCTTCATTACATGCATCCTCATGATAAGGACAATTAACTTTAATTAAATAGTCTAAAATATTATATTCTAAATTATGATAACTAATAATATAAATAAATAAATCTTTGTCTAAAGGACAATTATTATAATATAAATATTTTACAAGATCTAATGAATTTTTAGTAAAAGCATATTTATATAATAATTTATCCCAATAATACCCTTTTTTTTTTAAATAAATTATCATTTCGTAATTCTTTTTTAAAATAGCATTACCTATTATTTTATCATCCATTATAAACTTATTATCATTTTCAATAAATAATTTTAATCCTTCAAAATAATTTTCTTTAATTGTTAAAATAATACTATAAATACTATATGAATAAGCATTACTCAATAAGAAATTTAAAAATAAGAACTTTTTATTAATTATAATATAATTATAATCAATATAATTTTGTTTTCCAAATTTATTATGAAGATATATTAATGCATCAATATTATTAAATTTAATAGCTTGATTAAAATTATTACAATTAGCAGGACAATTATTTTCACATAAATATTTTAAAATTCTTAAATCTTTTACTTTAATTGCTTGATTTATAGTATTAACTCCTATTGGACAACCATTTTTATGTAAATACTTTAAACAATCTAATCGATTTTTTTTAGCAGCTTGATCACATGCTTTTTCATTCCAAGGACATTCATTCTCATGTAAAAATTTTAAACATTCTAAATGTCCTTTAAAAGCTACTATCATTACAATATCTTTTGTCCATAATAATTTTCTATAATTTGAAGTTATTGTATTACATTGATTAATAATATATTTATTATGAAACCATTTTAACATATCTAATAAACCAAATTTACATATTTTTGTTATTATTTTTTTATTTTTATAATTAGCTAAAATTGTTAATTCTTGTATAAATTTATAATCCCATAAATTACTAATTAAATCACTATAATCTAAATCTGGATTATCTACCATAAAATCATAAATACTCCAAGGTATTATATCAACTCCCCAAAATCTAAATGCATCTAATACTTTTTCTAAATCAATAATATTATTAATATTAATATTCTCTAGTATATATTTTTGATCTATTGCTTTTTCTAAATCTTTATCATTTTTACCAAATTCCTTATATAATACCGAGTTTTTAAAAATTTCTGATATTGGCATTTATTTATATTATTTAAATTTTATATATTTAAATAACATACTCTACAATATTTTTTTTTATATAATATTAATTTTTCATCTTCAATTTTAATTATATTTCTAACATTATTCATACATGTATCACAGATAAATGTCTGTTTTTTCATTCTTTCTGTTTTATTACTTAAAAATCTTCTTCTGTATAGTATATATTTATTTGTATTTTTATATGGTATAGTATATATTATATCAGTTTTTATTAAAGGATTTTTATTATTTTCTTTAGTAAAAATAGTCCATTTATTAAAAACATTTGATTTGATTAAATAATTTAAAATATATAAATCTTCTTTTACTCTTTCTATTTTTTTATTATTTAAATCTAAATTTAATTTTTTATTCATATTTAAAATATTAGTATTATTATTTATTTATATAATGTCAATTCAAGAAATATTTGATAAAAAATTGATAATAAATAATTCTGATAATATTAATATAAAACAAAATATTATAAAAAAAAACGAAAACGATATGAAGCAAAATCATACAAATATAACAACAACAAAAAACGAGAATGGTCTGGATCAATTTTATACAAATACTGATATAGCATCAAAATGTTATAACAAATTAATCCAAAAAATTAATATTAATGATTATGATATACATTTAGAACCGAGTGCGGGTAAAGGATCATTTTTTAATATTATGGATAATACTAAAAAAATTGGATTAGATATTGAACCAAAAAAAGAAGGCATTCATAAAATGAACTTCTTTGATTATAAACCAAAACATAATAAATATTTAGTTATTGGAAATCCACCATTTGGAAAGGTTTCATCTTTAGCTGTAAAATTCTTTAATAAAAGTGCCGAATTCGCAAATTGTATTGCATTTATTATACCAAGAACATTTAAAAGAGTTAGTATACAAAATAAATTAAATTTTAATTTTAAATTAATTTATAATGAAGATCTACCTGTTAAACCTTGTTGTTTTACACCTAAAATGACTGCCAAATGTTGTTTTCAAATTTGGATTAAAACAGAAACTAAAAGAAAAAAAATTATTTATGATAAGACGCATACTGATTTTAATTTCCTAAAACATGGTCCAAAAGATAAAAATAATCAACCAACACCGCCAAAAAATTGTGATTTTGTGTTAAAAGCATATGGGGCAAATTGTGGACAAATGATGGATAAAAATTTAAAAGATTTGAGACCAAAAAGTTGGCATTGGTTGAAATCTAATATAGATATTGAAATATTAAAAGATAGATTTAAACAATTAGATTATTCTATGTCTAAAGATACTGTGAGACAAGATAGTCTTGGACAACAAGAGTTAATATATTTATATAAATTAAAATTTGATTAGAAATTATTAAAATTATAATCTACTTTATATTTTTTAAACTCTTTCCATAAATCAAAATCTTTACCTTTTTTTTGATTTGGATTACATCGTAATGCATATTCACAATTTCTACCTTTAATATTATTAATTGTAATTTCCCCCAACTTTTTAATCGTTCCGTGAGCATATCCACCATAAAGAACAATAAGTTCATATACAATATTAGATGGTATTTTGAAAATATATGCCTTACCTATTTTTTTATCATTATTATCATACATATTATATCCTATAAAAATATAAAAATCAATATTATGATCTGGTCTTATTTGAACAAAATTTAATTTTGATTTTTTAGCATGAATTGATATTTTTATTTCATAATTTTTACCATTTTTATGACCATCTCCACTTGTTTCATCTATTGGACTATCTATTTTTAAATATTTTTTACATATAGTTTCTAAATCAGTTGATTGCGGGGATAAATAATTACGAGCTAAAATACATATTTCTGTTAAATTTTTTTGATTATTAATTTTTTTTAAAATTTGATTTTTATTATTATTATCGTTCAATTTCATTCCAGATACTAATTCACATAATTGATCATATTCCATTTTTAATTTTTTTACATATTTTTTTTTTTATATATGTTTATTTCAATTTTTAAATTGATTAATCATATTTAAAATATTAGTATTTTATTATTTATATAATGTCAATTCAAGAAATATTTGATAATGGTTATACTATTATTCCTTCGTTAATTTCTAATAAAACATGTGATAAGTTAAAAAATATATTAGATAAATCATATAATGAAGATCTACCCTTTAATTATTTTAAAGGTCATTATCAACAGTTGTTACCAAAAAATGAAGATGAAATTCCATATAATATTTTATTTAATAAAAAAATTCATAATATTATTTCTCAAATTTTTGGAAAAAAAAATTACTACTTATATTCATATACATGTAATTCAAATTTAGCAAAGGAGTGTCAACCATATCATATGGATTGTCGACATTATTATCCTTTAGAAACTATTAAACAATTTGGTAGTCAAGGCTTACCACTACAATTAATAGTTAATACTTATTTAGAAGATACTACTGAAGATAATGCTTCTTTTGAAATTATACCTGGGTCACATAAAATAACTGATTTTGAATTAGGAGAAGATGGTGAAATTAATGATAAATATACTAATAAATTACATAAAGTTAAATGTAATTTACCAAGAGGAAGTATTATTATAAGAGATAAAAGAACATGGCATAGAGGAACTAATAATCATAGTATGAAAGTAAGACATATGATTGGAACAAGTTATGCTATTAATTGGTATAATTTAAATAGTAAATTAAAATTTAATTCTGATAGTGAATATATGTTTTATGATGCTCCTTTTTCTACACATAATTTATTATTTACTTAAATAATGGTGAATTTCCTACAGACATATTGTCTTGAGGATTAAACATACAATCATATCTTTGAATATTTTTTGGTGTAAAATTTCTATGAGTTTTGGGTAGAATATAAATATTTAATGCTTCACTCATTCTCAAAATTGTAGCAAAATTTTTATAAAAATTATCACTATGATGACAAGGCATAAATGTGTTCTTTTTTTTATAGGTATTTATTGATTGTAATGATTTTGTTTTTTTATTTATATTTTTTGCTAATTGTTGTTCTGGTATTGTAATTGTATGAGCTAATTCATGTAGAAAAGTATGAATAACTATTTCAATTGGTATTATATTATTATTTGGAAATTTTAATTTAACTCCCAACCATTCTATTTCTGTTTGAGATAAATCTGCCATCCTTATACCGGGTTTATAACTTATCCACCTCTTTACATTAATATGTGTTACACCATGATATTCAAAATTATCTTTATTATTAAAATTTGGATCATTGCTATTTACTATTTCTTTTATTTCATAGTCATCATTTAAATCAAGATGTATATTACACTTTTTATCAACGGAATTAAATTTTATTTTATTTTCTTTTTGATATAAAATTAATAATTGTCTGATTTTGTATAAAATTTCAATCATTATATTTAAATATCTAATTTTATATTTAAATATAAAATTAGATATTTAAATATTTATTAGTAAATGGTAAATCAATAGATATTATTATTTGATATATAGTTTAATATAAATTTATGTAAATCTTTATAAATCTTATTTAAATATTGAAAAAAAAAATTATTTAAATAAAATTTATAATAATTAAATAAAATGGAAAAAATACTCAAATTGTGTAAAGATAGCGACCTAGTTTTATTAACAAATGAAGATAAGAAAAATATAGATTTTTCCTATAATGACTATGAATTAGTGGAAGTATGCTGTAAAAATGAGAATTTATTTAAGCAGTTATATAGTTTAATAAAATTAGTTGAAATTCCTATAAAACCAGAATATCAAGATGAGTTTAAAAGTGAAAATATATTATGTCATTGTTGTAGATATAATAAATATACAATTGTTAAATTAATTTTAGATATTGATCCTGAATATTATATATCTACAAAGAATAATGAAGCATTAAAACTGGTTTGTCAAGAAGGATATATTGAAATATTCCACTTATTAATAAATAAAGTAGAATATGATGAAAATATTATTAAAAAAGCAGTAGAAAATAGTAAAGTAAATAGTTTAGTAATTAATAATAAAATAAAAATAGTAGAATATTTATTAGATAATTGTGTTAATATTAATAATAGTATATCAATATTATTAAGATATGGTTTAAGTTCAATTATTAGTAGATTAAAATTAGATAAATATGATATAGATTATTCCAAAATAATAGACAATATATTTGAATATATTAGCAGATTATGTAGTAGCCCTTCTCCGAGAACAATAGTAGTAAAATTATTTGAAAATGAAAAACTAAATAAATATTTATATGGAATTAAAGACTATGATTTATATAATAATACTATTAATTTTGATATTGACCAACTATTATTTGATATGTTTCCAAACTTATTTTCTGTTTCTTATACATATGAATTATTACATCAGTGTACCTATAAAAATCGTCTTGATTTTATGAAAAAAGTATATAATGAAAAAAAAACAGAAATTAAATTTTTAGAAAAAAAATATAATTACTATCATAAATCTAATGATTTATATACTGCTTATATGGCATTTGAATTAGCATCAAAAAATGGTCATTTAGAAATTGGGAAGTGGTTGTATTCTATTATTCCAGATATAGATCTTTTATATGGAAATCAACAATATCTTTATGATGCATTTAGATACAGTAGCGTATACAATAATATTAAATATATTGAATATATTGAATGGTTAATAAGTCTGGAGAAGTTTGATATTCGTTCTGAATATTTAGAACTAGCTTGTTTTAACTGTTTTAATGAGGGAATTGATTTGATTTTAAAAATCAATCCTACACTTGATATATATAACAATAACTATGGTGTTTTTAATATTAGTAGTAATAATCCTATGATTGAAAATATGGATATACATATAGAAACATTAATAAAACTATTAAAAATACATGATAATAATTCTAAAAAGGATGAGCATATAAATATATATAATGAGATTTTTCATTTTTATTCTATAGATTCAAAATTGAATTCTGTATCTGAATGGATTTATACCAAATATTATGATAAAATTGATATATATTATGATAATAATAGATTATTAAAAAGTTTAATTAAATTTAATGATATTGATAAATTAACATGGCTTTTAGAAAAAAAACCAGATATTGATTTACTTTCTAATACAGAAATATATGATTATTTTTATAATATAGAAGGTATAAAATGGTATATGGATAATTGTAATGATTTTGATATTTCCTATAATAATGAACAATTATTTAGAAATGATAATATTATTTCAAATATTTCCATAATTAAATGGCTAATTGAGATAAAACCTGATATTGATATTGAAGCATGTAATCATTATACATTTAAAAATAGTTGTAAATATTATTACTTAGATGTGGCAGAGTATTTAGTTAGTTTAAGACCTGATAAATATTTTATATATCCAGATGAAAACGATGATCCAGATATAGATGAACTTAATTTTAAAATAATTAATACACTAACTTTTGAAAAAGAAATTAAGGATTTTGATACACAAGAAATTTGTTGTATTTGTTATAACAAAGAATGTAATATAGTAACTAATTGTAATCATAAATATTGTAGTGATTGTTTAACTAAATGGATCAATACTATACTAATATTTTCATGTCCTTATTGTAAAAATGATAATATCAAGTTATATAAAATAAATATTATTAAATAATATTATTATAAATTAATCAGCATAATTTTTGCAAGATGTTTCAAATAGTCTTTCCCATCTTTAATAATTTGTCTTTTTACTTTATAATCAATATGTTCTGGAAATACTTCTCCTACATCATATTTGTATATTCTCATTTTATCATATACAAATTTAGGCAGCCATTCACTTCCTTTTGTATGTGAATTAAAATATATATTTTTTCCTAAAAATGTTAGGTCATATGGTAATGAAGCCTTTACTATTTCCCATATATGAGTAGATAATTTATTATCTTCAAATACACAGAATTTATTAGTTCTAGGATCTTCACGTCCAGTTCTACCATGTCCTCTACCTGATGGTGATGATTTATTCCATCATTTACTTTCACATCTTTTTATTATATTAGAACATTCATCACTATCTAATATATCAGTAATAGTATAAATTTGATCATTATATAGTTGTGTTTTTGGTATTGTTTTTTAGAATAAATAAACTAATTTTTAAACAATAATATAATTGTATAAAAAATAATATCTATATCTATATATATATATCTATATGTATAAACAAAAGTATTTAAAATATAAACAAAAGTATTTAGAATTAAAAAAAATAGGTGGAAGTACTAAAACTAAAACTAAAACAAAAGTTGTAATACCAAAAAAAGCTTCTCCTTTAACAAAGGTAACTGTAACATCTCCCATCCCAGAAAATATATTGCGTGATGTAGAAATTATCGATAAGCGCGATAGTAATAAAATAACTAAAGATATTTTTAAATTAAAAGAAAAAAAAGAGTTAAAATCTTTAGATGCTAAATTAGAATATAATGATAACATATTAAATTTAAAAAAAAATGATGAAAAATGGAATAAAGAAATAACATATTATGGTTTAGAACCATCATTATTTAAGATTCTTAAAAATAATGGTTCTATATATAAATGTAAAAGGGATTATGATTTACATGATGATGTAAATAGAATTAACGATAATAATGTTGATGAGTTATTTATAAATGAGTTTTCAGTTAAAAAAATGATAGAACTTTATGAATTAATTTTTAATGTAGAATTAAAATTAAAAAGTGTTTTTCCAAATGTAGATACAAAACAATTTATGAATGTTAGATATTCAAACGATAATGAATATTATATAATATCAAGCATACACACTAATGATGATAATTATATTAATAAAATTGATGATATTACTGAATATATAAAAAGATATGAAACAGATGAAGTTAAAATTAAGTTAATAATCCAAACATTAAAAAGTCAAAAAAGTTCTATTGATAATAATCATTTAGAAAATGATAGTATTACTTTATCAATATTAAAAAATTTAATATCAATAGATGATGGAAGTAATATTTCATTTCAGCATTTATTTTTATTAGTTTATAGTTTAAAAAGATTAATTCAAGATAAAATTACAGATTTTATTTTAAATTATTCTGTTATATATAATGACGGATATAAAATTTATAGACAAAATAAAATTTATAGTTATTTTATATTAAATACTGTAAAAGATATAGAAAATAAAATTAATGAGAATATGGTATCTGGTTTTTTTTTAAATGAATTAAATGAAAAATTATTTAATGAAAAAGAGGATATAGAATATAAGGATTTTATATTAGATCAACTAAAAAATACTTTAAAAATAAAAGTAATATTAAAGGGTGGTAATTTAATAAAATACATATATGATGATGAATTAGAAGTATCTGATGGTATGTTTAAATTAAAAAATTATGATGAATATTATAAAAAATTATCTGATTATGATTTTGATATTAAAATAGATTTTTTTAATCCTATAATCCTAACTAAATTTTATAAAGATTTCAGATTATGTAATAATATATATATAGAAATTTATCAATTAATTAAAATAATTGTTATTGAATTTATAAATAAATATTTTTATGATATTAAAAATAATTATAATAATCTTGTTCCGAAGTATAAGTTTAAAGATGTTGAATCATCTATAAATTGTAATATCGAAATTTTTAATATATATATCAGATCTTTTTCTAAATTAGTAGCTGTAAACCCTCAAGTAGTAAAAAAACTAGCAAGCATACCTTTTTTAAATATCGAAAGAAAAAATTTAAAAGATAACTGGAAAACTGAATGTGAATGTATGTCGTCTTTAAAACGTTTATCTAAAAATACATGTGAATTATATAAATATGAGTTTTATCAAAATCTAAATTGTAAAGATTTACCACTTACTGAAAATACTAAGAACTCAATTTTAAGTTATATATCATCACAATATATTGGAAATATTAATAAAAATAATAGACTACAAGTTGAATTTTTCGATTTAACTAGATTATGTCTAAGATTTGATGTTTTAGATAGCGGTATTAAGTCAAAAGCAGAGTGTATTGATTTCGGAATATTCAATTTCGGAAAACAAGATATGGAAAAAGGCATTAGTACAATGATAAAATACAATTATATACTTTTAGATAAAAATATAACATTTTATGGAAAAAGTATTAAATATTTAATAGATGAATTAATTGTATTAATAATTCGTGCTAATACTAAAAATTCAAAAAGATTACTACGTATTTTTATGATTTTAGATAAAATAATTAAAATGAATTTTAGTGTTTTTGAAATTTTTATGTCAGAAAATAAATTTATGTCAAATTTATACTTTCAAAATATTATTACCACTTATAGTGATTTTAATTTAATATCTTTTAATTTAATAGATGTGATAATAATACTATTTAATAAAAAAAAAGAGTTAGTCCGTTTAAATGAAGATGAATTAAATAAATGGAGCAGTTATAAACTTTTTAAGGATGCATATCTAAATTTTATAAAAAATATAAATGAACCAGAATTTAAAATAAAGATTAAAATAAAAAACTTTGATTTTAATTCATATTTATCAAACACAGAATTAAAAAACATATTAGAATTATAATAGAATTATAATGCTCTTTTTTCTACACATAATTTATTAGTTATTGGATCTTCACGTCCAGTTCTACAATGACCTCCACATGATGGTGATGATTTATCCCAACCTTTAGTTTCACATTTTTTAATAATAATAGAACACCTCTCTTCATTTAATACATCAGTAATAGTATAATTTTGATCATTGATTTTTATAATAAATATATATATATATATATATATATATATATATATATATATATATATAATATGACAGCAGCATTTAAAATCGCGTTAGGTGTAGCATTACAAGCATTCAAAGATGGTATTAATGATAATTGTATTAATAATCAAAAAAATGACGAGTTAATAGATCATGATATTAATTCTACATCATGAGTTAATATAATTAATTTATTACATTTACAGAATTTAAAAAAAAATAATATTTCATTTTTAGATTTAGTTCAGAATAAAGGCGTTCAAAATCCTAAAACATTAATATTAAAAAAATATGCTGAAAATATATTTGAACATGGATTTTCAGTAATCGGTAATTGGTTTCAAAATAAAACTTCTGTAAAAATGGGACATATTAGTATTATAGGTTTAGATGATATATTAATTAATTTATTAATTTCTAGAAAACCATTAACTTATACAAAAAGTTTAGATATATTAGCAGGACGAGGATATAGTGTAATTTGGTTTAAAAATTTTGATAATAGTTTAGTTAATAGTGGAACAACAGTAAGTACTATATTAATAGTTGTTAAAGAATAATATATTTCGATAAATTAAAATATAAATAAAAATATAAATATAAATTAAAATATAAATTAATATTTCTTCTTAAATCCGTATTTACCAGAAATCCTTTTTAGATTAGGTAAATCAATATTAGAATATATTTTAAAATTTCTCCATTTATTTGATTTAATATGAGCATATTGAGGGTGTAAATTTGTTTCTGATATACCATATGGTTTTAATGTTTCTAATAATGGATATTCAAATCTAACCAAATATGTAATAATAATTTTAGTAGAAAAATTATTATTGGTTATTACATTTGTAGCTTCAAATAATTCTTTTGTTGAAATATTAAAAAAGGGAGGATCAATAACAATAATATTAAAATTATCTTCATCTAAATAATGAGGATTAATAATATCAAACTTTTCAAATCTGGGTAAGTAGTTAAATCTTTCGTCAATATCTAATAATTTTTCTTCTCTACCTTTTTCATGAAAAGCATGTGCTAAACTAGGAGTTGTAAAACAACAAGTATTTGTTATATATTCACACGCATCTAATAAATCATTTACTGTTTTAGAAGTCCAAAAATATTGTTCATATTTTCTATTTTCAGAAATCTTATTATCAAATACATCTTTCTTTTCATTACAAGTTTCAAAAAAAATCTTTGGAATGTTAACTAGCATATTTTGACCTTCTTCTAATGATTCAATTTTATAATTAACTTTATTTCCTTTTGTTTTATCTTTTTTAATACGAGTCTTTGATTTTTTTAACATATCTTTTTTTTTAATATAGTAATAAAATATATTAATATCAATTAATATCAATTTTATTTAGATAGTGTAATATTAAATTATAATGATTGTTAAATATATTTAATAAAAATAAAATTGATATTAATTGTTATTGATATTATATATATATATATATAGTTATATATATTATTATGGTAATTTGTTCAATATGCTTAATAGAAATAAATAATAAAAATAACTATACAGATATTAAATTAAATTGTAAGCATAAAAATAATTTTCACATAGATTGTTTAAATAATTGGTTAAAAAAAAAAAAGAATTGTCCTATATGTAGATCAAAAATATCAAATATATCAAAATCAATTAAATTAATTGATATTTATAAAATTAAATATCAATTACATATTTCACCTAATGAAAAATATCGTTATATTAA
>Ga0206682_10002314_pt1 | contig 17449 bp, 23 predicted proteins | sample M240m12015metaG_FD_155444 | JGI IMG/M metagenome (GOLD analysis project Ga0206682, IMG submission 155444) | Ammonia-oxidizing marine archaeal communities from Monterey Bay, California, United States - M2 40m 12015 | ecosystem: Environmental > Aquatic > Marine > Intertidal zone | place: USA...
CCGCCGCCGATGACCGACGACGACCCACTTTCGTTTGAATGGGTCGACGTTCCCGCGATCCGACGGATCTTGCAATTGAAGGGTGTGCGCGCAATGCACGATTGGCAGCGCGAGTGCCTTTCGCACATGGACGTCGTCTCTGGTCGAAATCTCGTGTTCTGTGCGCCCACGAGCGCTGGGAAATCACTCGTCAGTGACGTTCTCATGCTCAACCGACTGACGCGTAGTGAAAACGCGATCGCGATGGTCGTCCAACCGTACGTGTCGATGTGTGAGGAACGAGAGCGAGGCTTGCGACATATGACCGATGCGTTCGGTATCAAGTGTGTGTCGATGTATGGTGGACGTGGTACACTAACGAAAACGCCCGGGCGCTTGGTTATGGTGTGCACACCCGAGCGAGCGAATGAGCTCGTGTCTCAGTTGTACGCGCGCGATGGCGATTTACGATCGCTGTGCTTCCTCTCAGTCGATGAGCTCCATCTCGTTCAAGACGAGAACCGCGGTCCCCGGACCGAGCTTTTACTCACAAAAGTGAAATCCTCGTCCAGTACCACACAGATTGTGGGCATGTCGGCCACGATGCTCGGTGTCGAGAAGATGGCTGATTGGTTGGACGCTCGTTTTTACGAGACATCGTTCAGACCCATCCCACTGAAAACGTCCATCAAAGTCGGTCCGTGCCTCTACGGCGCAGACGGCGAGACGCGGACGCTCGATGAGGAAGGTAATGACGTTTCCAACCTCGCCGATTTGTGTCGAGAGACAATGCATGAAAAGGGATCGGTCATCGTCTTTTGTCGCTCTCGCGCGCAGTGTGAAACGACCGCCAAGGCTCTTCGAAGCTTCCTCCAAATGCAAGACGGTGTGGCGTATCACCACGCGGGTTTGGATGCTCAAACAAAGGTGGCGATAACCGACAAATTTAGATTAGGGGACGTCAAGGTACTGTGCGCGACGTCGACTTTGGCGGTGGGTGTGAATTTACCAGTGAGACGAGTCATCGTCTTTGGTCTGGAGATGGGAATAGGGGCGCCGATGGCGGCGCAAAAGCTTCAACAGATGTGCGGACGAGCCGGGCGGTTGGGCATGGACGACGAAGGCTCCGCCATCGTGTTTTGCCCAAATCCAAACGAACGTGAGCGCTACGCCGAGCTCGTCAATGGCCCGTGTGGCTCGTTGACGAGCGCGATGACGATGTATCAGATGCGCCGCTTCATGGTCGAGGCGATATCTATGAACTTGGTGAAAACACCCGCTGACGTCGAGCGTTTTCTCCGTTCGAGTCTCTATTCCGTTTTGCACGAATACGACAACGACACGCAGAAGCTCGCGGTGGACGCGCTCGAATGGGCTCGCGCGAATGCATTTATACGATGGAGCGACGATGCTTGGCGACCGACGAAGCTCGCCCTGGCGCTGTGTGGACTCTCCGTTCCACTCGAGAGGATCAAACCCGCCATGGACGAACTGACGGCCATGATGAATGACGGGTATGTCATGACGACACCCCTTCAAATTTTATTCATTCTCGTGGATTTGCCGGTACGAGTACGAGACGAGCTCCCAGATGTTTGGTCGCTCTCTTTGACGAGGCCACAGCGAGCGGCGATCGCCCGAATTGGTGTCGAGGACAGGGGGCCGATACAATATCGAAAAAGTACAGAGAAGGTCGTGTATCAACGCCTCGTCGACGCCTTGGCTCTGAGCGATATCATCGAAGAAACACCGACCGTACAGGTCGCGCGGAAATTTACGATTGGTGCGCACGAGCTCACCGCGATGCAAGATAAAGTCTCGCGACTCGCGGCGGCGCTCGCGGCGGCGTGCGAAACGTCCACGGAGCACGAACAAGTGGCATCGGTCATCGGCAAGCTCGGTGGACGCATCGCGAACGGGGCGAGAGAAGAAATCGTTGAACTGACAACGATTCCCAGTTGTACCACAGCGTGGGCTCGAGCGCTGTATGAATGCGGAATCAAGAGCGCGCGGGACATCGTGGATGTGGGGAGCGTCGACGCTTTAGTCGATTTGCTCAAAAAGAAGGCGAAAAACGTGCCGTACGGCGCGCTGTACCAAACGTTACGAGACGTGTACGATAGTAGTAGGTGTTTATTGACATGAGATTTGCTCGAGATAGAGTTTTATCTTCTTCAGTTCCGGGTCGTCTTCCCCGTCCTGTGTGTATGCGTCTAAGCTGTCGCGCAAACGTTTCAATTTTTCGGCTTTCTCGGCTCTCCTCTTTTGCACCACCATGTAATCATCCCCCCAGTTAAAGTGTTTCCCGAGAGCCGCGCGAAGCGCACTGTATGATTCATCATCCTCACTATTCGTGAATGCACTGATGAACTTGTCAAATTTTTCGTATGTACACCCACTCAAAAATTCGGGTGTGTATTCGCATTCATTGATTCCGCAGTTCTCTTGGTCATAGCAGTTTAGATTATTGTCGCTGTGCACAAAATGCGATACAAACCGCTCCCAGTCGATTTCCAATTGTCGAAGCAGCAAGCCTGAGTCACGCAAAGCATCACGTGCGAATTCTTGTGCACGAGCACTGTATGATTCATCATCCTTCCGATCAAGACATTCCATTCCTTGGATGAAAAGAGCTACGATTCGACTCAGTTGTATATACCAATCATCAAGTGATGATCCAACCCACTTATACCTATATTTCAGCAAAGTGCGCATTTCGTGTACCAAAAAGTGTAGGTACCGATCCACGTAATACCTACCGATCGTCATCGCTTCGCCTTCATTGAAACGGCTTACGTCATCGAAAGCCGTTTCAATTAACGAATCACTTAACCCATACTCACACGCGAGTGATACTATTGCGCTCCACTGAAAGCTCCACTGTTCTCGTGGAACACCATGAAATCGTGGGTTAAACCCTTCCCTGTATGCTTCAATTGTGTTTGCATGCATGTAGTTTCCATGCGCGACGCGGTTGAGCATGATGTACGTATGGATCACCGACTCCATTAACATCAAACCGTGATTATCATCGTCGGCGTCGCCGAACAAGTTTCTGAATTGAAGATTGAAGAGAAACCGCACGTCACTGGCATAATAACTCTTGTCAGCGGTTATTATGCCTAAACCCTTGTTGTCGAGGGTATTCCTTGTCGTCATCATCAGATAATACAGCCAAAAGCTTACGTTCGAAGGTATTTCTTCGTTTTTAACAAAAGATTCAAAGTCTTTACTGGTGGTTAACCACGCGTTTTCCCCGGTCCCCTGAACGTTTAAGTCCCCTGACCAGTTTGAACTCTCATTCGGTCCCCACCGGTCGAAAGACCAAAGAATTTCCGCCACGGTTCGCCAAAGTAGTCCGCGTGGGTAACGGCCAAGTAGTGGGCGTGGGGGAAAAGTCTCTTTAGTCAACTTTGTAAAGAGTGGCGACTGCCAGCTGTCTTTACCAAATGCTTCCTCGACGATGCGCCGCATGAGCGAGAGATCGACGAGATCCGATTGTGAACCTTCAGTGGGGTGTAAAGCTCTTACCACAATCGCGTGCATAGCATGCACGCACGCGTCTTTGAGACGAGCCATCGCGATCTCTTCCCTTTCTGTGGCCTCTATGAATTTCCATATATACGACCGCAACAAGGAGAGATCGCGAGAAGCCAGAAACACCACCGTCTCGCGCACAGGGCAGATCTCGTCCGAGCTAACCCCTGCGCTGTCGATTTCAATGATGTAGCCATCATTCGACCATTCCAGTTCGCGTTCGCACGACTTAATCTTCTCAGCCAACTCATCGCGTTTCTTCGGATCCCCCGTGAGTACAGGAAGCATAGGGGGCATTGCGATAATTGCGTGCGTCGCGGAGTGCCGTCCGCCGCCGAAATTTTATCACATATATATTATCACATGGACCACCGCTGGCCACAGGATTATTTAAATATAAAGTGTGTTATTTTTTCTATATACGTGGCACTCGCATACTGGTTCGTACCTAAGTCTAAATATGTACTATTATACGTAATAAATTGGTTATTAACCCAATGGTACACGTCGTCGTACGAGTGTCAACGGAGCACCACGTACTTAAACGCCGCCATCGCGATGATCGGCACTTTTATATTACACCGAGCCCCCGCGCGAAACATCACCACGCTCGTCCTCGCGTTATATCTGCCATATATACTCATGGCATGGCTTGATTATGGTCTTCGGTGTTCTTTCAAGATGAACCCAACCATTTTCCCCTTCGGTCGGTGGGTGTATCTCCCATTCAAGCCGCCGCCGTATAAGAAAAAGTTTGAAACGTTGGACCCTAAGGTTCTGGCCAACATTCGCGCGTTCGACAAGTACGTGGCGATCTTGGTTTTGATTTTGGCCACACTGTACGTCGTGCGGCGGTGATGATGAGTGTCGACGTTCCCTCGCTCGCGAAGCGCATATACGCGGCGCTCGGTCCGGGCTATTCGGAGCGGGTCTACCACAACGCCATGGAGGTGGAATTGCGGAAGAGCGGCGTGCCTTACGAGACCGAAAGACACGTTCCTATCAAATACGAAGGGCACGTCATCGGGACGTTGAGGTCGGACATAATCATTGATCGACGCGTCGTCTTGGAGTTCAAGGCTGTTGCCAAAATCAACGACGCGGCGATCACGCAGGCGCGTATCTACTTGGAGCAACTTGACTTGAACGAGGCGTTCGTTATCAATTTTGCTGGGAAGGAGGAGTGTGAGATTCGCCATGTGTTTCCGTCAGAATCGAGTAGCACATCATAGTGGCGACGAACGGCGCCATCGTCTTGTAAGTCTTCTGGCTTTCTTCTCTGAATCGCTCCGGGTCGGACAGACCCTCACGTAAAATTTCGTTCGCGCGTTCGATGTGCCACGCGGCCTCTTTGATGCAGTAATCTTTCGCGGACATCATCCTGCTTACACGGGCGTCGCGTTTCTTTAAGCCCCGTTCGTTACGTCGTGGGTATGTATTCCCACTGCAGTTCAGTGCAAATGGCTTCCCAGATGCGATCTTGGGCGGTCAGCTTTTCGCGCGATTTGAGGAGAGGAAAAAATCGTAAATACTGGTCTTCACCGAGCAGCTCGCACATTTTGTAGAGCGTGTACGAATACGACAAAAAGTTTTTTCTATTTGCGGGACAAACCTTGTCGAACGGGGCCTGAATCTCGTTGAACATCATCCGAAGACGCTCTTCGAGCTCTATTTTCATCTGGGGTGCGCGAATTCCCGAGAGTGTGTTGGTGATGTGAGGAGTGTGCTCGTAATACCGATTGAGGCGTAGTTTTTTCAGTAGCGCCCGCACTTTCGTGTGCGTGATTTCGCTCGCATTCTCGATGCGCATCTTCTTTAATTCGGCTCGAAGCGACTCGAGCACGTCGTCCGGAATGGTCGTTTGTTCGCTCCCTTGAAACTGGTTGAGCCACTCTGCGAAATGGTTCGAGCGACGATACGAGTAGTTTGTAATTTTTGATGAACTCTCCTGTTCTTCGCGGTATGTGAGTTCCTCACTCAGTAGTGTCGTCACGACGGCACCGCATTCCGAACACACCAATTCGCTCTGTTGCGTGTCGTGCACGAGCGTCGAATCTTCACAGTGTGGGCACTTGTCCACGCGCTTCTCGGTCGGTCGATCGATGTTCGCGCCTTCGACGTCAATCAAGTACTGACGGTATATGTCTTTTCGTGCGAGTCCCTGCGTTTCGACAACACCGAATGCGTTTTCAGTCGTCGTGTTAGTATCGTCGTTTTCGTCAGTATGTGCGCTCATGTACGGCAGACACGAGAGCAAGTACTGAGCCATCTCGGACTCTCGCTCGTTTTTTTCGCGCGCGTCGCTCGAGTTATCTATCTTTTCACTCATCTCCTCGATGCGATTGGAAAAACGGCTTAAAAAATTCCCGACTTCCATATATACACCATGCTACTCTCCCTTTTAACCTCAATTTATGGTGCCTATCTTCGAATCACCACCCCGAGTGATTACGAGATTTTGCGCGAGGAGTTGGAGTACACGATCGATCAGCACGCGAAATATGAGATCGACGACGATTTCTGGAGAAAGGAGTCGCGGTTTTGGGGCGCGATGGACGAGCTCTACGTTAACGTCACGGGTAAGCCATTCCGAAACACCATCGTTCCACAGAACGTGCGCAAACTCATTCTGCGCGTGAGTTATTGGTACAGCGGTCGAAAGTACAAGCTCATCACCAAAAACATGGATTTCAAATGGCCGCCCCGCGCGCCGTCGATGACGTTTACGATGCCCCTCGCGTCGGCGTACCTGTGCGACGCCGACGACAAAGTTCAAAGGGACGTCACCGAGAAAATACGTCGCTACTCGGGACCGAATGGGGACTTTCATGGTGAGCGCGTGCCCATTCGAGACATGCTCTATTACGATGACGATACGCTGAGAGAGTTGTATCCTTACATTAAAATTAAAAACCTGATCGGTCAAACGAAGACGGTATCTACGCGAGACGGATTCACGACTGAGTTGGGATTTTAGTCGCCAAATAAAACGATAGAGAGCCCAGACACGCGACTCTGTAATTCAAAATCATAAACCTGTTCATTTCCTCTTGGCAAATTTGCACTGACGAGCACATTGTCGCCGCCTTTGAGAAAATATTCAAATACTTTAAACTGTATAAGCCCGTGAGTTTCAGATCGATGCTATCCAGGGTTTCGATCGACGTCTCCTGATTCGCAAAATCGCCGTCGTTACACGCAAAGGTAATCTTATTTGCCTCGCGCGTGATTTCAATTTCTGTGCCAATGTTCGACATGTCGCGAATATACTTTTGAAACTCCGCAGCGGAGAGCGTGGTCGTGATGGACGTTTCGATATCCGGTAGGGTGATTCGACTCTCGTTGATGTCTAACAGCTTGAGTTGAAATTTCGTGCACGTTCGTTTACTCTCGTTGCTGATTTCGATATCCATGTGCTCCTTGGACGTGATTCCGATTCGAAGCACGTCCGAATTGGTGATGGATTTCAAAAGCTTGAACATGTTAGCCGTCGAAACGCCAGCGATGATTTCATCCACGGTGCACGAGTATTCCTCGAAATTGTCAGAGCTCAAAGCGAGGTCGACGAGGGACGTTCGCGCGGTATCGAGGGTCGTCATGTAGATGCCATTGGGGCGAAAATAGATGTTAACGTCGTTTAATACGTCCTTCAGACACTCGAAAGTGCTTTTGATCGCACTCGCTTGGATGCTCACGAGGTGTAACATATTTATGTCGAGAATTGTGCGTTATTCTTTAAGTTGTAAATCTGAATACGCGACCTGCTTCACCTCTTGGCTGATCTTCGCTTCGATCTCAGCCGTCATCGCGGGCTGTAGCGACGATCCGTAGGAGTCTATGTCGAAATAGTCACCTCCACCCTCACCGTCGAGCGTGCTCATGGCGCATCCGCCGCCGAGCGATTGGTGTTGCACCTCTTCGTGGGGTAGCAAACTTTGAAGCCACGCGCGAATCTCTTTTCCCAAGAGCATTTTGCCGTCCTTCGTCACCATGGTCGGCACGCGAGTGACGCGCCCAGCGAGTTGTCGTGGGATTCTCGACTTATGAATGTCGTGATAGGCAAACGGGAGCGCTCGCAGCTTTGGGTTGTTTCGAATAAACTCAAGCACCGCGCGACTGTGTTCACACTTTTCAGAATAAATCAGTAGCGACATTATTGATACATTAGGCTTGGATTTCTGTGAAATAATTTTGACGCAACATAGTAGAACTCACGAGTGATGAATAAGAATCTTATGATCATCTTGGCTGTCACAGCCATTGCGGTGGCCCTGCTCCCGCGCAAGGAGCCATACAGGGGCGAGATTTTCGGAAACTCAGGATACTCGCCGCCGAAGACGGTCAAACTGGACGACGACGGCGCCGACCTCGCCGGATACGAAGAGGTCGATGACTGGAAGGTTACGCCCGACCTGATGAATAAAATCATCATGGCGACTAACAGCGAGGTCGGTAAGCGTACCGGTTTGTCCACGTACATCATTCAAACCCACGCGCTGAAAAAATACTCTGGCAAAGGCTCCGGTGAGACCATGTACCAGGCGATGTTCATGGTGGCTGCACAGACTGGATTCTCCTATGGATTCAACGTCGTCTCCGAGCTCACGAGCGCCGGTGGTGACATGTCGGTGACGTCTCTGCGAACGCAGCCGCTGGGCGTGCAGGCGCCGACCAACGTCGCGCCTTACGTGTCCAAGGGCAACGGTCAAGAGTTTGTCGACTATAGATTGGTGCAACAGATGACGCCCACGGAACCGCAGCTTCAAGAGGCCAAGCGAAGCCTCGATGCGCTCGAGAGTGACCTGAATAATGTATCGTAAAAGTAGGTAGTATGCTCGACATTTCCGAGGTGAACCGAATTGAGGCGCGGCGCAAAGCCAACCTCAAGGAGATATATACCAGAATATATGAACAGTTTGAGCGTAAAATACGGGGTGTCATACAAACCGGTCGCGAAAATCAAGTTTTTCTAAGGGTCCCCATCATGGTGATTGGGTATCCGCGCTTCGACCGAGAACGCGCGTCTATTTGGCTCGCGCGACAGCTCACGAACGGCGGATTTCAGGTCCAACGCGTTTCGGAAATAGACATTTACGTCACGTGGGTGAAGAAGAAGAAACCCAAGAAACCTAAGAAACCCCAGAAGGTCGAGGAGAGCGACCCGTCTGATTTTCCCGATCTCATGAATCTCAAAAAGTTGGCCAATCACTATCGTAAAAAGTAGCTTAAAGATATCTCGTGATAGCATATATATACCACGACGCGATGTCCGATAATCTCGCCGTGTTAGTCGAAGCAAAGAAGGAGTATCTCGGTCAATTGGCGAACACCATGTGCGAGCCCATGATCGACGTCTTCCAGGAATTGTACGAGACCGCTGTGCGCGAATCCAAAAATCGTAAACCGCTCGTTATGTTTCAGAAATACCTGAAAGAGGTTCCGAATTGGTCCAATGCGATGTCCAAGAATCACGCCGATAACATTACAGAACGATGTTCGTACTTTAGCGATCTGTTGGCTGCCGTGTTTGTCGCCGTCACGAAAATTCTCAGCAGCGTTCGTCTGAAACAGGATAACCAGAAGATTTCGCTCAAGGTTCCCACCAACGAGATCTTCATTCAAACGGTATACAACAACTGCGCGAAAGACCTATACAAGGACCCGTACATCTATCACGAGGAACAATCCGAGTGGGTTCGCGACGAGAAATTGAAGCGTCGATTCACTGCGTGTATCGAAGAGACTGTGCAGCAGCTCACGCCGGTACAACAGATTCTCTCCACCTATATGTCGTCGGCCGGGACTGAAAAGAACATCGACCTCGACGGCGAGTCACCGATCGAAGACTCAGAAGACCCGGACATTGACGAAGGCGAAGGCGAAGGCGAAGGCGAAGGCGAAGGCGAAGGTGAGAACAAAGAAGAAGGAGAAGGAGAAGGAGAAGAAGGCGGCACAGTCGACGACCTCGCGCAGCCACAGCCGACACCGCCGGCGACGGTGATGCAGCCCGCTCTGAACGAGTTCAAAACCGTTGAGGGTGTGCAGTCGACGGTGCCGGAGCCAATGCCAACAGCACCGCCGATCGCGCAGCCCGCCCCTGCTGCTCAGCAGCCCCCGGGTGTCTTCTTTAACGATGCCGCCGATGCCAGGCCGCCAGTAAAAAATGGTATGTACTAGTAGGACACCGTCATGAGTGAATTATCAGATTACATGCGCGATCCGGTCTCAGCCGCTGCCATCGCGGCGATCATAACGGCTCTCTACATTCATCTCCGCGCGAAGATGAATAACGAGGGGAAAAAAGAACTCTCTGATTTTGCCAAGCCCGCCGCATTGAACGCTATTTTGGTGTTTTTTATCGTGTCTAACGGCGTCGGCATGCGTGAAGAAATTAGTCAAGTGCCCTTTTAATAAAACAAGCTTAAAGCTTTCCCACATTACATGAATACAAACCACACTCTGTGCCACCATGACAAGCGTCTCTGCGTTTAACGATATGATGGGACAGTTTCTCGCCGAGCTCAGCAAGGCTTTCGACGGCGAAAAGGGAATCAAGAAAGCGCTCGTGCAGTTCGACATGCTCAAGAAAGCCAACCCCCGCAAATGTGTCGACGCGTACATGAATGGCATCTCGCCCTTCGCGGGAAAAATCAGCAATCGCGACGAGACCGTGTTCGAAGATCTTTCGACCGCCGATTTCCTCAAGGACCTGTCTATCCAAGCGAACTGGGCGAAAGCGTCGGAAAATACGAAGAACTGCATTTGGCAATATCTCCAGACGCTCTACATGCTCGCCACCACAATCACGGCTATCGATCCCAGTATGCTCTCGCAAATCGAAGAGTTGGCGGCGGGCGCGGCTTCAAAAATGGAGGCTGACGGCGACGTCAACCAGGAGGCGCTCATGAAAACCATGAGTAACATGCTCGGTGGACTCATGAAGAACAACTAAAATAAATCTTTGCAATAAGTATAATGACCGAAGTTTGGTTTGATCAACCCGTCGAACTCATTCGCACGGACAGGGTCGCGCAATTTTGGCCGACCAACAGCCAGAGCGTAGAGGATCGCGTCAACGCCGCTTCGCGCTTCGTCGTGTACGCCACGTGTCTGCTTTACCTGATTCGTCGCGATGTTAGACTTTTCGTTTTAGGCGCCACGGCGCTCGGTGTGCTTTATTTCATGTACCGCAACGATCTCGTTAAAAATGGTATGGGTCGCTCCACGAGAGGTGGTAACGATAGCGCGACGTGCACGATGCCGACTCGCGAAAACCCGATGGGTAACGCGATGTTACACCACTACGTCGACCACCCGAACAAACCGCCCGCGTGCTGGAGCCCGTCGGTTGATTCTTACAGAAGACATTACTTGGATAACACGTTTAAATACGATAGCGGCCGCTCGCGCAGCCCGTTGCCCGAGTACCAGCGAAATCACGCCGCGCGCCAGTTTGTGAGTGCGCCGGTGAGTTCCCTTCCGGGTGGCGAACAGACGGAGTTTGCCGAGTGGTTGTATGGTCCGAAGCACGGGTCCCTATGCAGAAATAACCCTCGCTCGTGTGACCCCAACGCGCGTGGAGTTCAATTGGAGGCATTCGGAGGACTGGACCCGAGCGGTGACCCGCGAACCGGCATGCACGGCGGTAGTGTGTCGTCTGCGTAAATAAAATAGTGACTTATCTCAAAGCACCAAGGATGGCTTACCAATTATCGACGCATTCTAAGATCATCGATCAACAGGCCAAACCCGCGCGACCGGCCGGCAGTGATGTTTTTGTGTACCCGCAGCCATCTTCACTCAACTATGGCGATCGTCCGCAGACCATGCTTTTCGGTACGGCCCCGTATAAGGCTGGCAAAGGCGCGCCGGCTGAATACATTGAAACGGACGACGAACTCCGACCGCAATCCACCAGTCGTTTCGGTAAGGTTGTCGCGATGCCGGTCGAGCAACACCTCCACCCGGTGATGGATGCCGATGTGATGCGATGCAAATTGCCTCAGCGTGTTCCTGACCAACCGTCGTCCTCGCGCGCCGACGTTCAGAACGTCTTATTCGCCCAACGCTATAACGGCTCGAAATAATATATTTAATTACAGTATAAGTCACAAGCATGGCTGATCCGATCTCGTTACTCGCAATCGGTGCTCTCGTGTATGGAGGCCGAAAGATGAGCGAACCCGAGACGAAATCTGCTTCCGATCCCACGCAGTACGAAGAACCGATCGACCCACCGCTTTTGTCCGACGAAAACGAGGAGCCGTACCCCGAGGTCGAGGACGGCCCCCCGATTTGGCAAGGAAAACAGGAGATGGCATCCTTCGCCGAAATCGCACCCCAATCGAAATCGAGCGGCCAAGAGGTGCTCGCCATGCGGGGGCGATTCGATGCGTCTCGACATAACAACCTTTCGCCGGTCGAAAAGCAACTCGTCGGTCCAGGCCTCGGGTTACAACCGGACCAACCGGCTTCCGGTGGATTCCAACAAATGTACAGAGTGAATCCAGTCAATGTGGGCGCGTACCGACTGACGACGCTCCCAGGACGCGCCGGTCCCGCCGACGGTACCATCACAGGCGGACGCGGTACGGTCCAGGGTGGCGTTGGTTTCAACCGACCGGAAACGACGGCGTATTTGCCCGAACGTCTTCCACCAGCCTTGGGTAAATCCCAGGGGTTCAGCGGACGAACGCCGCGCGCGGAGTACGAGAAGACGAAGCGAATCACTCACCGCGCCACCACGGGCTACCGTAACGACGGACTCGATAAGGCACCGGCGAAACGTTTCATTCCGGCGCAGAGCATTCCAGAAATGCCCACGCGTCACAAGGGTGATGGGAACTCACACATGAGGTTCACCAACCAGCCTCAACCGGGTATCAGCTCGTTCCACGGCGCGTACGTGAACAATCCGGCGGCTATTCGTCCGCACGATAAACGCGGTATGCCGAACCGTATGGGTAACCCTGGCAGAATGAACGTTCGCGAGACGCCGACGAAACAGGGCGGTAAGATTACGAGCGTGCGCGTGGACCAGAGCCGCATGGACGGCCGTTTCGGAACCGCTGACGGTGGATGGATGCAAGATTACAAGAAACCTGATTTTTCTATGGGTACCATGAACGCGTATAAAGGGAATGCGAACCCTCTCGCTTCGGACGAATCGTTACAAATTGCTAAGAGGCAGCACGCTCAGAACCCTTTCACCAAGAACCAACAGTTCAACTAAACTAATTACCCATACCCCATATATTACACACATTTTCACATTCATGACAAAAAAATGTGAAAATGTTGACTATATAAGCGTGCCCTACCTCGGCTCCATCCTCAGAACGCGGCGCAAGAATAATGCCCACCAAACGAAGCAAGCCCGACGACGAAGATACCTTAAATGACTCTGATTATATGAAGCTGCGTATAATATTCTCCGAGCACGCTATTACATATTCTGAACAAGTCGATGTGCCCGATCACTTGGACTACCATCCGCGTGAATACACCGCCCACATCCAAATTGTAAGGGATCACGAAAAGTGTAAAAGCACGAACAAAATGAATACGAAACAAATCCTCGACCATGTCATGGATCAAGCTGAACTGTTCGTGAATGATTCACGGGTCTACGATAAGTTGAGAAGAGACGGTTACTATCACTATTGTTACGAGTGGATGCCCGGAGAAAACATGACGCAGCAATACACGCTGATCAGGCTTAATCACTGATTATGTAATAAAATATTCCACATTCAAGCTAGCTAGCATCGCCGACTCAGCTCACACAATCGATCCTGAAAGACATTGTATGGTTCGCCCGTATCCACGCGGTACGATCGAGTGTACGTACTCTTCGTATGTGGATCCCACTTACGTTTTTGCACGAGCTTTGGTTTCACTGATTCGACGGTTCGACGAATCATGTCTTGACGGTCGCCGACAACCGGTCCCTTGTGTCCGGGCACTACGAGCATATACCTTGACCTTGGATTTTTTTACCTCACTCTGCGACGCAATAAGTAAGGATGATGAATGCGTCTGAGCTCATGCGTATACTTAGGGAAGAATTCGGTTTAATACACGAAGAGCACCCTGATAAAGGCCTCGGAGACGACAATATGGGATGGTCCCTCATCACGTGCAGAGTGACGCTTCCTTTATCGATGCAGCTCTTGACGTTTCTCGACACGACGGGTTGGAAATATAAAGTCCTGGATAAAGTCCTGGACGAGTGTTGGCTCGTCATGGTAAACGATGGTTTTTAAAATGTAATGATACACCAGAGAAGGGATGCGAATCACCTTCGACGTAGACTCAGGTGAGCGCGATGCCCAAATATGGCCAAATCCGAACAGCTACGAGGTTCCTCTGAAAACACCCATCTATGATGTGAGTGAGCTTCAAGTGGCGTCCGCTCGCTTACCGGTCTCAAATTTTGCCATAAACGATAATAACAACCGGTTTTCACTGGAAATCGAAGCCGGTGCCCCCGACGCCGGGACGCACGTGGTGACGATGGCCGATCGCAATTACCCGAATGGGACGACGCTCGCATCGAAAATTCTAACTGCAATCGCGGCGTCTGGATGCACCACAGTCGACAACGTCGAGTGGCGAAGCACGCGAGACTCGCTAAAATTCAGTAACGTCGCGAGCGCTCACGAGTTTACGCTTCTCTTCAAGAGTGGCGTCGATGGCTACGACTCTAACGCCATGACGCGCACGACCCCCAACCAAGTTTTTGGTATGCCCGCGCTCGACCTGGTATCGTCAAACAGTATCATCGATCTCGAAGGGCGCGTCGATTTCACTTGGGGTCCGAAAACGTACGTCGTGAAACTAACAGCTGGAAGCGATGTTTTAGGACAAACCGTATACACGAACAGCCCGTTTTATACGGGTGTATTCATGAGCACTGGTACGTGGGTAGCCCAATATGTAGATTTGGCGAGTCGTGATGACGATACCGTCACCCACCGCTTTGTCGAAGGACCATATCAACAAATGGATACACTGAAAATAGAGTGGTTTTACAAACTCAACAACAAACTCATTCCGTGCGATTTCCGTCAGCGAGACCACGCGATTAAGTTTTCAGCCGTTTGTGAAACGGACCGCCTGAAAACGTTGAGTCGAAAGGTTGAAACGACGAGCTTCGACGTGCCTGAACCGATACGAATGCCAGAGTTTGCTGACGATTCGTATGATTGGGTGGCGTATTTGCCCATAGTGTTTGTTTTATTGACGGGATTCATCCTGATACGCTCGCTTAGCGGATCGCGATGAGCGGTTGCTTCGGCTGTTCAATCTTCTTGCGCGAAAGTTGGTTGATAACGATGAAGACCAAGATGCTGAGAAGAGTCGTCATGATCGCCGTGACGGCGTATTGGACGCCAGAGTTCTTCGCACCCGGAATGAGGCGGCTGACGACATAGCGGGAAACGTCGACCCACGACATCGCGCTGGCGAACGCGAAGCCGGTGGACAAGGCCTGGAGCGATTGCGCTTCGAGCATGCTGGTAATCACACGCACGTCAACGGAAGACATAGTTTGTAGTATAGTATGACTCGAGAAAAAAATCAGTCGTCGTCGATCTCCTCTTTGACGACGAGTTTTTTGAACTTTTGTTTTTGTTCAGAGTAGCCTTTGGGTTCTTCGTCCTCCTCCTCGTCGTCCTCGTCTTCTGTACTCTCTGGAGACTCATCGTCGTCGAGTACCTTGAGTGATGTTCTGTGTGACGAAGACCAACCATCTGGTTCCTCCTCTTCACTGCTCATCTAACTTATTGTAGACAGCATTTTTCAGCATAATTTCCACGGGATTTGAGGGTTGCCATTCATCAAAGTTCTTGACTGCTTCGTTGACCGCGCAAAACGTCTCGTCTCTGCCATCGTATTCTGTGAACGCGTCTTCCTCTCTCTCCTCTTCTGACATTTCAATCATTTCTGCATCGTCGTCGTCGTCATCCCAGTCTTCTGGAAATATTGAGCCTATGTCCTCTCCGACGGTGTACATAACGCAGTACTTGAGCGCGTATTCAAAATCCTTTTCTGTGATGCACTCGCGACCACACGCTTTGACGTATTTCGCGGCGAGAATGACGGTCTTTTCGAGCACGGGAATCAGGATACCAAACATGGCCGATTCGGTGCGGTCCTCGAGAACGTCGTCGCCGCCGAGCCCGGATTGCATCATATACTAATTGTTGTTGAAAAGAACTCGAGCGAAACCCGCGCGGCCGTCAACTCGTAACACGTTGTACGATTTCGCGAGGATTCGAACGTCTCGCCTGTAGTGCGGATTGTTGTGAAGCTTGAAATCAAACACCTGCGATACGATTGGTGTAAAGTTGATCGACCCCGTCGGCGCCGAAATCTCCGGTTGCGTGCAGAATGCGTACGAATAGAAACGCCGAATGAGCTGCGTCTTTTTGTGATGGATTCCCCCCTGGACAGCCTTTAGAAAAGCCGCGCGTCCTGTTTTTTCATTCAAAATCTCGTCCGAATCCAGTTTGATTGATATGGAGTCCACGTTTTCCCAGAGCACGAGTTTGCCGTCGTCCGTGTATTTGCCATACTCAGTCCCTGCGTCGTCGCGGATGTTATCGTAATCGTGTGGCGCGCAATAGTTGAGCAGACCTTTCTTGTCTTCGCGCTGAACGATGAAGAACAATTCCTTCACTGGGTTCACAAACTGTGTTCGAAACCTCCCCGACGTCTGACCGGGGTCAACGGTAAAGTTTGCCTCTTGGATTTGCGTGATGACGTAATCCGTGACACTGTTTTTCAGTCGTATGACGTCCGCCTCATCGACAAAGACAATCTCCGCGTCGAGCGTGAGCGACTCGATCTGAAGGCCCTCAGGTTTCGGTGGTCGAGCGGCCCAGTCGATGAACTGGTTCGAGGACACGATGAGACGGTCAATATCACGTAGTTTCACGATGATATCGATCTCCTGCTCCTTCAAAGCCGCCAAAGGAATTGCCAGCGTCGGTTCACGGTAAAACCAAAAGGGGACGTCCACGTAAAATTCCGTTGACTCACCCGCTCGCCCGAGATGGCCCTGAATCGACTTGTGCTGTGCCCAGAGACTCGCTATACGCGTGGGGAATTTGCCGACGAGGTGTTTGAGTGTGTGCTGATGCGTTTGCGTCACCTCGTGTTCGCTGTGAATCGCCAGATAGTCGCTCGAGAGTCGTTGAATGGGAACCTCCCCGATCTGGATCTCGACGTACTCCACGAGCGCGTGCGCCACGCTATCGATCCATCCGGTCGCGTATTGCGTTCCTCCGTCTGGAATACGATTGGGTAGCGGTGGGAGCTTGAGTTTGAGTGACACGCACGACAAAAAGTGGCCTTGATCTTGTCGAATCCGAAACCTCATGATGGAACCAAACTCTGGCGTTGACAGTGGGTCGATTTCGATCGTTTCCCGAGCAAAGTTACTCGTCTTTTGGAACACGCGATTGAAATAACTGAATTCCGGGTCGTCAACGAAGAACTTATCCCTGAGACCGGTCGTCGCGAGTTGAACGCGACCAGCCATCTATTATACCGCCCTAAAAAATTAAGCCAGCGATTCCTGCGTCGTATACGAGTGTGTTGTACGAGACGGCATACACTCGAACCCTATTGTCGTGGCCGGTATACGCACCAGAAATGCTCGGCGCTGTCGAACTTATTCGCGTGCTCCGCTGTTCAATCTCGACGTCGAGCGCTTTGTGTGCGATGCGCGAGAAATTGACTTGTCCAGTGGGCGCCGCGCTCTGTGGCTTGATCGCCCATGAAAACATCGCAAACTCACCCTGAATCTCGTGATCGAAAACGGTGTCCGAATCTGTGCCGTCTATCGGCCCGACCTCCGTCGTCGATACTTTCAAGTAGTTGTTTGGACAGTTCACGTGGTGTCTTAATGCTTGCGCGTACGTCAGGT
>Ga0206682_10002315_pt1 | contig 17449 bp, 19 predicted proteins | sample M240m12015metaG_FD_155444 | JGI IMG/M metagenome (GOLD analysis project Ga0206682, IMG submission 155444) | Ammonia-oxidizing marine archaeal communities from Monterey Bay, California, United States - M2 40m 12015 | ecosystem: Environmental > Aquatic > Marine > Intertidal zone | place: USA...
AAAAAGGAAATCGGGTACGTTAGAAATGCAGCGTCATTACCTAAGTAATAATCGACAAAAGCCGAATTTACCGCTGTAAGTAAACCAATCAGATTGCCAATATTATTTCTTTTTGTCACTAGACGGGTGACCATCATGGAACCAGCTGCGCCAAAGGTTGAAAATATTCCTATGGGTAGGTCTTGACGAACCGTCTTATGAAAACCTAAAGCAAAGGATATAACAAGAACTAGGAGCACCCCAATGACGTCCATCCACTTGCTTTCTGTAATCTCTTGCAATCTTCTACCCCGTTCCACTGTACTAAATTGAGTTCCAAAAGTAATTGGAATGCTTAGACTTAAATATTTTATTCGACAGAAAGTAGCCCGCTCAAGCCAAATTCTGTATTTCTTACAATGTAAACTCCCGATGCAATAGCTTCAGGAAGCTGAACCCAACCCGCCATCACCGGTAATACTGCGAGTAAACGTCCATTGAAATCGTACAATGAGACCGTATTGAAGGATGCGCTATTTTCAATGAAAAACTGGTCCGAAGTCGGGTTGGGATAGATGGACCTATTCGAGGTGTATTCGTCTAAACCAATGTTCGTAATAGAGATGCAATCGCTCCATTCCGTGCAATTACCTTGCGTTACTTTAACCGCATAATCGCCATTTGAAGTTGCTACATAGGTTGCCGCAATAGCACTAGGTATGAGTGAGCTATCGTTACAATTCATCCATTGGTAGGTTGCACCAGAAGCTAATGCGGATAATACAATACCGTTAACGGCAATCCGAGTATCCACAGTATCCACAACTATATCATAAGTGACTATAGAATCACATCCTGCCACTGCTCCGGTACCTTGAGTAAAGGTCCAATTGTAAGCACCCGTGCTATCCCAATAGCCGCTTCCGTCGGGTATAGGATAACCAGTACATACCGTACTGACGACGGTGTCGAAAACCGTCTGACTCAAGTTTTGACCGTATGTCCAATTACTGCTCAAACCACTCAGGCTAAAGTTTTGAAGCGTTCCATTATTGCTTCCCGACTGATCCATGAGGGCTGTAGCACTGGAGTTGCTTCCATCGGCCACACCGTCGTTCATGTTGTAATACAAAACCAAATTATTTGATGGCGCACAAATTTCACCATTCATATGCGCAATGATATCCGCATCTGTTAGCGCTATATTCCACAAACGAAATTCATCTATGTCACCACCAAAGGGATTTGCACCGTCTACCCTTCGGCCAATAACCACATTCCCTGCGCTAGTAGCTGGCGTTGCGGTGAAATTATCGGAGGCACAAGCTATCCCATCAACATAAAGTGTTACTTTTTTTGTAGCTGTAGGGTCATAAACCGCTGCTACATGATGCCATAGCGAATCATTCACTGCAACGGTACCGCTAACCCCTGTTCCTCCTATTTCTAGACGCACAGAATTGGCCCATAATAGATTAATAGTGAATCGTTTACCATTGACAAATGAACCCATATCTGCAATGACTTGTTGAACCCCATTGGCTGTACCTGGAATGCAATTCTCATTTGTTCTGATCCATGCTTCATAACTGCGCGCCGCATTACCTTGAATAGAAGACTTTGATGTGCTCACATAGTCGTTCACTCCATCGAAATGCAAAGTATTATTAGTTTGACCGCAGATAGCCGTCGTGAATATTGTAACGATAAATAGGTAAAATTGCTTCATCAATAATTTTATTGTACCATCGAAATTAGCACATTTGTGGATATGGAGGATATTATTACCAAAACCATCGACTTTGTTAAGACGCAACTTCAAGATGCTGAAGGTGGACACGATTGGTTTCATATAGAGCGTGTCTGGAAAAATGCTCAGAATATTGCCAAAGGAGAGCAATGCGATCAGGAAATAGTTGCCTTAGCTGCCCTACTGCACGATATAGCAGATTCCAAGTTTCACTCAGGCGATGAAACAGTTGGTCCACAGGTAGCGCGGAACTGGCTTGTTTCAAAAGGCTATCCAAAAGAGAAGCTAGAACACGTCATCGCTATTATTGAAAATGTAAGCTATAAAGGAGGTCATAATGAGCGTAACCATTCAAGTATTGAGCTGAATGTTGTGCAAGACGCAGACCGGTTAGACGCTATGGGAGCCATAGGTATCGCACGAACTTTCAATTACGGTGGATTTAAAAATCGAACGATTTACGACCCGGATATCGCTCCGAACCTAAACATGTCAAAAGAGGAGTATAAAATGTCGACGGCGCCTACGATCAATCACTTTTACGAAAAGCTGCTGCTTTTAATAGAACTTATGAATACAGCCACAGGGAAAGAAATTGCCCTAGAGCGGCACCGATTTATGGAAACTTTTCTGGACCAATTTTATGCGGAATGGAAGGGCTTGCGCTAAATCTGTCGTAATTTGCCTTTACCTAAACAATAGCATCAATGACATTTCGAATTTTACACCGCTACCTCGGCTATTTCTTAGCTGGTATTATGATGGTTTATGCCTTAAGCGGAATCACGCTTATTTTTAGAAAAACCGATACGTTTAAAATTACGATTCAAAAGGAGCTAATCGTAGAGGCGGGACTAGACTCTGAAAAGTTGGGTCAGGCTCTTCGTATACGAAACCTCACTCCCATTGAGACTAATGGTGCCGTACTCGTTTTTGAACAAGGTACTTACGACACTACGACTGGCGAGGCAAAGTATACATCGAAAGTACTTCCCGGATGGCTCGATAAATTGACTCATTTACATAAGGCAACGACGGAAGATCCACTGTACTATTTCAATATTTTCTTTGGTTTTGCCTTGCTCTTTTTAGCCGTTTCGAGCTTCTTTATGTTCGCCAAATCTTCATTGATTTTCAAAAAAGGTCTTTGGTTCACGGTGGGAGGAATAGTACTGGTCATACTCATGTTATATCTGTAGTTATGAAGCTTTTCCTTTTTTTCATCTTGAACTTTGGTGCTTTAGCACTGGGCAGCTACCTAATGGGGGAAGGTCCTATGGGCAGCTGGTATACCCATCTCAACAAAGCACCATGGACTCCACCAGGTTGGGTATTTGGGGCAGCATGGACCTTAGTAATGGTCTGTTTAAGCATCTTCATGAATAAAGCGCTGCAGTTCGAAGCATTACGCACCAGCATATTGTGGATTTATGGAATCCAGTTAGCGTTAAACATCCTGTGGAATCCGCTGTTTTTCAATCTACATTGGACTGGACTTGCCCTTATTGAGATTATTACCCTTGTATTTGTGGTCGGTTTTATGGCCTTAAAAGCCAAACCCTATTTACCGCAAGCGACTTGGTTACTCACACCATATGTGGCGTGGCTGTGTATTGCAATAACTCTAAATGCATATGCCTTACAAAACAATTAAGGTAAAAACCATCCTATTTCTTCTTGGAGCGATTGTAGGAATACCTCTACTTTTTATGGTAGGTTGCAAGTCCCTTGTTAAAACGATTTATCAAAGTATGGATTGTGACCAATTCAATATTGACCACATAGAATTACGTACAGGAATAGATGTTCCAAAAATTGAAAGAAAGTATTGTCAACTTAACGACAGCACACGTACGGTTGAATTCGAGGTCCTACTTAATTCCAAAGAATTAAAATCCTACAGTGCTAAATATTTTAATTGGGACGCACCTCTTTTTACAGCAGAAGGCGGCCGCAGCGATACCAAGTGGCAAGCAAGTTTAGACACATCAACTAGAGCACTAATCTTTAATATCCATTATTTGGGCAATGAGTGATCTTGAAAAACATTACGTAAAACGGTCCAGCTGTACACGTACGGCCCTTTTAGGTGCCAATAACAGCATACTAAGTGTTTTCAGTTGTGCAGTCGGTGTTGCTTCCACAACCATTATGACCGCCCCTGTTGTTTTAGCATTGGTCAGAAGTTATGTTCAAATAAGGCTTTAACCCTACCTTTGCGGCATGGCAACACGAATAAATAAATACCTAAGTGAAATTGGACACTGTTCGCGCAGGGGCGCAGATAAGTTGCTCGAACAAGGGCGAATCACCATCAACGGCGCTGTCCCAGAATTAGGCGAAAAGGTTCAAGAAGGCGATGTGGTTGCCGTTGACGGTAAGGTCGTCGGTGAACGTACTGAAAAACATGTATACATCGCTGTAAATAAACCGCGAGGCATTGTTTGTACGACGGACCGGCGAGTCGAAAAAGACAATATCGTCGACTTTGTGGGCCATCCTCAGCGCATCTTCCCTATCGGTCGATTGGATAAGCCTTCCGAAGGGCTAATTCTTATGACCAGTGACGGAGATATTGTGAATAAAATTTTACGTGCTAGAAACAATCACGAGAAGGAATATATCGTCACGGTACACAAGCCTATAACACAAGAATTTATCACCCGAATGCGCAACGGTGTGCCTATTTTAGACACAGTCACACGTAAATGCCACGTTGAACAGATTGGTCCTAAGACATTTAGGATTGTCCTTACACAGGGATTGAATAGACAAATTCGTAGAATGAGCGAATATTTGGATTATCGAGTAACTAAACTCAAGCGTGTTCGGATCATGAATATTGAGCTTGATTTACCGGTCGGTAACTGGCGTGATTTAAAAAAGCATGAATTGCAAACACTAAATAGACTGTGCGAAGCCAGTACTAAAACACATTTTTAATGACTCTATTAAGCGCCAATATTCAATTTGTCCCTTTGCATGCTGAAGATCCGATGAAAGCAGTAGATGAAGCTATAGCACTGATCCAGTCTGCCGGTATATCGCATGAGGTAGGAGCCTTTGGCACGAGTGTGGAAGGTAATGCAGATGTCGTTAAGGACTTAATTAACAACCTTCTAAAGAGCACCTTCTCTAAAGAATTTTTGCTTAATGTTCAATACCATGTGGGTGTAGACAAACTTAGCAATGAAGAGAAGGTTGCAAAGTTCAGATAGTCCCTTGAAATAGGCGAGTTGAACACTATATTTGCGCCCGATTAATCGAACACTCTAAAACGTCGAATATGTCTAAGATTCTGTACACAAAAACAGATGAAGCCCCAGCACTTGCTACCTACAGCTTCTTACCTATAGTAAAAGCATTTACTGCAAAGGCAGGAATTGAAGTAGAAACTAGAGATATCTCTTTAGCTGGAAGAGTTTTAGCAACGTTCCCAGACCATTTAAAGGAGGAGCAGCGTAATACCAACGATTTGGTGGAATTGGGAGAATTAGCGAAAACTCCAGAAGCAAACATCATTAAGCTTCCTAATATTAGTGCTTCTATCCCTCAGCTCAAGGCGGTTATCGCGGAACTACAAGCTGCAGGTTTCGCTGTACCGGACTACCCGGAAAACGCAACTACCGCTGAAGAGAAAGACGTTAAAGGCCGTTACGATAAAATCAAAGGTTCTGCCGTGAATCCTGTTCTTAGGGAGGGTAACAGTGACCGCCGCGCACCAAAAGCCGTTAAAAATTACGCACGTAAGCATCCACACAGCATGGGCGAATGGTCTGCTGAAAGCGCGAGTCATGTGAGCAGTATGAGCGAAGGTGATTTTTACGGAACAGAGACCAGTACTACTCTTAAAGAGGATTGTACTGCCCTAATTCGTTTTACAAAAAGCAATGGTGAAGTTGAAAACCTTAAGGAATCTTTACCCTTACTTGCTGGCGAAATCATAGATACAGCCACGATGAACATCGCGAGGCTAAAAGCATTTTTAGCCGAGCAGGTAGCTGAAGCAAAAGACGAAGGCGTTTTGTTTTCGTTACACATGAAAGCCACGATGATGAAGGTGAGCGATCCCATCATGTTTGGAGTAGCCGTGGAGGTATTTTTTAAAGATGTTTTCTCAGAATATGCTGAAGATTTTGCTGATTTAGGCATAGATGTTCGTAATGGACTGGGTGATGTTTATGCAAAAATTGGTTTATTACCAGAGGCTAAACGTCAAGAAATAGAATTGGCCCTAGAAACTGCGATTACAAATGGTCCAGATCTAGCGATGGTAAATTCAGATAAAGGAATTACCAATCTACATGTGCCTAGCGATGTAATCATAGACGCGTCGATGCCTGCAATGATCCGTACTTCAGGAAGAATGTGGGATAAAGACGGGATAGCGCGTGATGCAAAGGCTATCATTCCAGACCGTTCTTACAGCGGAATTTATCAAGCCACTATCGATTTCTGCAAGGAAAATGGTGCGCTCGACCCCACTACCATGGGATCTGTTAGTAACGTTGGTTTAATGGCCCAAAAAGCAGAAGAATACGGTTCACACGACAAAACCTTCCAGATGCACGATGCAGGTCGCGTTGAAGTGGTAGTTGGTGAAACGGTATTGCTTAGTCAAGAAGTAAAAGCGGGCGATATTTTCCGCATGTGTCAGGTTAAAGACGCCCCTATCAAAGATTGGGTAGGATTAGCAGTACGTCGTGCACGTGCGACGCAAATGCCTGCCGTTTTTTGGCTAGACGATGAACGTGCACATGACCGTGAGTTAATCAAAAAAGTAGGCGCCTACCTTCCAGAACACGATACAGAAGGCTTAGACCTGTTTATTATGTCTCCGATAGATGCCACAACATTTAGTTTAGAGCGCATTGTTCAAGGATTAGATACCATTTCTGTTACTGGTAATGTATTACGCGATTACCTCACAGACCTATTCCCTATCCTCGAGGTAGGGACATACGCTAAAATGCTTTCTATCGTTCCATTGATGAACGGCGGTGGTTTATTTGAGACGGGTGCGGGCGGATCGGCACCGAAACACGTAGAGCAACTTACGAAAGAGAACTACTTGCGTTGGGACAGCTTAGGCGAATTCCTTGCATTGGGCGTAAGTCTAGAACATTTTGCAGAGAAAGACGGCAATGAGAAAGCTGCGGTGTTATCGCGTACTCTTGATGATGCTACGTCTAAATTCTTAGATACAGATAAGAGCCCTACAAGACGATTGGGTGGAATTGACAACCGCGGTTCGCACTTCTATTTAGCATTGTATTGGGCACAAGAATTGGCCAATCAAAATGACAATGCCGAACTAAAAGCAACCTTTGCTTCATTCGCGGAGATGCTAACAACAAAAGAAAGTACCATCATCGAGGAGCTCATTGCAGTACAAGGCAACGCAGCAGATATTGGCGGCTATTATTTCATGAACGATGAAAAAGCCACGGCAATCATGCGTCCGTCTCAAACATTGAATCAATGCATTGATTCGTTCTAAGATCTGAACAACAAACATGAAAAGGAAAACCCGGCGCCACAGGCGCCGGGTTTCTTTTTACCGTATATCGCGGCCGCGGGTGCGGCGCACGAACTAGTTAATGCTGTTTCGCAAAGGCGAAAGTCAGCGGAATATGCAAGCGTTTGGCCCAACTCTTTTCATCGTGCGCCGCACCCGGAAACTTTCGGGTAATCCAACGTCGTCCTAAAATAAAACCATTGGCCTCTAAAACCGTGTTGACTTGATTTTGAAAAGGCTCATACATACCATCTAGCGTCTCTGTACCGTAATCAAAGTAAATTTTTCCAATGCGATCCGGTGTGATGTTTTCAGCAATGTAAGTCTGAAATGCTTGAGGTATCTCTTCATTTGGGCTAAAACCACCGGGCCAATGTGTACTCATACACAATGCCGTACCAAAAACCTCCGGGTATTCCCCGATAGCATACATACTCATAAGACCGCCCATAGAGCTCCCAGCTACCGCCGTAGCACTCTTATCGGAGTAGACTTTAAATGTCGTATCAACCAGCGGTTTCACAATATTTACCATGTAGCGTAAATACGCATCACTTTTTACAGGAAAGGCCGTATCTGACCCATACTGAGAAGCAATGGCCGCCATAGTAGAATCTGAAAATTGCGCACGCAGCGTTTGGAAAGGTTTCTGCGGAAAATATTCAAAATTTCGCATGACTCCACCATTATGCAACGCTACAATAATGGTGGGTAAAGTCGTTTTAGTCCTGATAAGACTGTCCATGATTTCATCCACACGCCATTCTTGGTGGTTCCAAGTCGAATTTGCATCAAACAACATCTGGGCATCATACATGTACAAAACGGCATGTTTGCGCTTGCCATCGTAAGTACTGGGCAACCAAACGTCTAGCGGTCTTTCATTGACGATACCTTTCGTATGAGATGCATCCAGCCGCAATAAAGTTCCAGCAGATACCCCACTAACGGTATCCCATTGTAAAGCAGCTGATGCCTCAATTTTAGTCGACGTGCTACTGCAGCTCAGCAAGGATAGCAAAGCGAAAAGGGTGAATAGGTAGGATTTCATCTGCTATTTCAAATCAAAAATTAGTGCTCCCATAGGGGCTAAGGTGAGTGTTTCTTGTAGCGCAGTGGTTTTTCCCGTCCAAACCTCGGTAACCTCTGAGAATCCCTCTAATCCTTGTTGGAATCGGCCTAAGTCAAGCAATACCTCCTCACTATTGCGATTCAATACAATCATTTTGTGCTCATCTCCGAACGTTCTGAAATACACATAAACCTCATTCTGCGGAATATAATGCAAGAGTGTGCCCATATTCAAAGCACATGACTCCCGGCGTAAATGCGCCAGTGACTGGATATAAGCAAACGCCTCTTTCTGCTGAGTTGTCAGTCCTTCGCCAGTAAAAGCATTGACCTGATCTCCTTCCCAACCGCCGGGAAAATCTGAACGAATAATGCCATGGTCCTCAGTGCCTGGGTTGCCCATTAGAATCTCTGTACCATAATACAACTGTAAGGTTCCACGAGTAGTAAAGAGAAAAGCCATGGCCATCTTCCATTTGTCATAATCTTCATCCAATTGTGTGTAAATACGACTCATATCGTGATTGTCTGGGAAAATCATAAGGTTGTTGACATTCCCATACATATAATCGTTAGCAAGACTTTCATAGATCGTTGTCATGCTACTTCTCCATCCCGATTCACCTTTCAATCCCTCTATGAGCGCCGATTGCAATGGAAAATCCATCACACTTGGTAAGTAGGTGGTATAATCGTCCATCTTCGCTGTACCCACTTGCCAATAGCTGATCAAAGAGGGATTACTCACCCACTCTTCTCCTACGACGTTAAAGTTGGGATATTCGTCTAAAATAGCTTTGGTCCAGTCAGCGAGAAACTGCTTTTCCGGATACGGCCAGGTATCCATTCGAATACCGTGCAGACCTAAATATTCAACCCACCAAATAGAATTCTGAATAAGGTAACGGGCCAATTTTTTATTGCGCTGATTCAAATCTGGCATCGTCTCTACAAACCATCCGTCCGTAAACTGTTTGCGGTCCACCTCCGCTGCATGAGGATCGAAGCGACTCACCTTCATATGATTAGTCTGCGTAAATTCCGGCCATTGATTGACCCAATCTTCGCTTGGTAAATCGATCATCCACGGATGTGAGCTCCCTATATGATTTGCGACTTGATCCATAATAATTCCAATGCCTTTCTCCTTCGCCTTATCGGCCAATTCTTTATACAGTTCATTAGTACCGTACCGTGCATCCACTGCATACAAGTCCGTCATTGCATACCCATGATAACTGTACGCTGGCATGTCATTTTCAAGCACCGGATTAAGCCATAAACTACTCACTCCCAGGTCTTTAAAATAATCTAAACTTTCAATAACACCCGCTAGATCACCTCCATGTCGACCGCCTTGAAACTCACGGTTGGGACCTTCAAGCATTCCCTTGACGCCGTCATTTTTTATATCGCCATTACGAAAACGGTCTGGGGTCAAGAGGTATATGAAATCGGCCGATGAAAATCCTTTACGAGCTGCACTTCCTTCCACGCGCGCCTCTATATGCACCATCAAACGACCAATTTTCTTGCCTTTCGTATTACGAAAGACGAAGGTGTGATGACCAACTTTTGCATCTGGAGGAATTTTAGCGGTGACAAACAAGTAGTTCGGGCTTTCCAATCCTTCACTCTTTAGGACTTCAAGCGTCTTGCTTTCAGCAATTAATTCAGAAATGTCTTTACCGTACACCATAAATTCTACGGTATTCATCTTCATTCCAACCCACCAACTTTCGGGTTCTATTTTATGCAAATCCTGCGCCTGGACCGCAATGCTTAGTGTTAAAAAAACACCAATGAATAGCTTTTTCATGAGTTCACTTCTTATTCTCCTTAAATGTACAACCCACGCAAGATTTTACCTCATGTTTGGTAAAGACCCCTTAGTTTTGCACAAAAGATGAGCAAATGGCAAAATTGAAATTACAGCCGGAAGTAATAAGTGCCCTTGAAGGTGCAGAACTACAAGATTTTAGCACCGCTCAACGCGCCGTAGTCAGCACACTTAAAAGTGGTCAGAACAAATGGCTCATCGCTGCAGATCTTGCTCCTTTGCGCATTGCGGTAGCAGCGACCATTATCCATCAACTCAAGGCAAGTTTCGAAGATGTAGCGCGTGCTTTAATCCTGGTGCAGAACTCTGAAATCGCAGACGAATACGCACAACATTTCGAAACCCTAGGTAAGCATACGGATCTTCGCGTATGGACCGCTTACCAAGGGCCTCAATTATTAAAACAAAAGGAGAACATCTACTTTGGAGCAGATGTAGTTATCGCTACGCCCAAACGCTTAAACGAATTACTAAATATTGAAGGATTCAATAGTGCTTCTGTGAAAACACTAGTATTAGATGCGTCGAACCATTTACTCAAAGTAGGTAATGTAGCCTTCACACAACGGATTAGTGATAGTGTCCCTTTAAAACAACGCGTATCCTTAAGTACTGAATATAAGGGAAGTACAGATGCTTACATGGACCGATTCGCCTATCCTTTTTCCACCGAAGAATATTAAGCTTGAACTGTCATACGATTATCAGGCCAATACCCACTGTGGCGTGCGGGATAAGCCTCGCTCAAACCCGCTAAACTATTTTTCCACCATTCTTGAGCATCAGTAATCAATGCATCGCCGTCCGTGTGAGAAATTGGAACAGCACGTATATCCACATAAGCATTGATTTTCGGCTCGCAACAAACGGCCCAAAGATGTGATAGAAATTTGATCCCAACCGGAAAACCTGTTTTCGCAGAATCGAAATGAAGACTCCATTGGTAAATATTAAATCCATGTTTGGCGCTCTCATAAAACATACCTGGCTTTAACGGTAGCATTTGCGGTCCCTCCCAAGAAGTACCCTCCGGAAATAACACAACAGTTTGACCGCCTTTTATCGCCTCAATAATACCCTCGCGTGTCTTTACTCGACTCTCTTTATTTTCACGTTTTACCCACAAAACGCCTAGTGCTCGAGCTGCCCAGCCTATGAGTGGCCAACTCCTAACTTCAGCTTTTCCCACTATGGTAAATAGAGCGCTAGTTGGCACAAATAGGACGTCTAGATAAGAACGATGATTTGCCATTAGAATACCTGGACCTATACTTCCAAAACGAGGACCCGTTACCTTCACACCAACTATCCATAGCAGCACCCAACGCAACGCGATAAATACACGGTGTGCTACTTTTCTACCCGCAAAAGGATACAAGAAGGCGAGACTAAGCACTCCAGTAAGAATGACACTAAAAACACCGCAAACGCGAATAAAACCTAAAACACTTTTCATTGGAGCAATTTACATCTACATTTTAAGGAGTCGAAAAAAAGAAGTACTCATGTTTTGAGAAAAAAAAGTCTAAATCAAACCCAATGATGTTTACAGGTTTATTTCGTTCTCGAATAAGAGACTAGAAATTCCAACGATCTTTAAACGTATCCTTTACATCCAGACCTATTTTCAAGCGAAAACCAGGATTAGCATCGGCTGGGCTCGTCAAATAATAAACTCCAAACCGAGTCGGAGTTTGCCAAAGTCTCACTTTACGCTCAAGTCCCACATAGGTTTCTAAATGCGAAAAATTACTTGAGGGCAAAAACAAAGCACTAAAGCCCGCGGCCGAACCAATACCCAAACGGTTCAATAAAGGAACCCGGTCCAATAAAAAACCATCAAAATGATGAATACCAAAAGCCTGAACATACACTTCAGGCGAGGCAAACGTTTCCGGTAGACTCTGCATGGTAAAGAGCGGATTCGTAAACAGTAAGAAATCGCCTCCCCGAAACCATTTGTACTCTATAAAACGTACGGTAGATGGGTCATTCAAAAACCCACCTGAGATTAGATTATAAAAACTCTCTCCAGCCGCGCCCCAGCGTACCATATCTTCTACTTGGAATTCATATTTAGTGTAGCGCACATTAGAGCCAAAAATATCTGGAATACCTTGCTTAATGCTTAATCTAAAATCGGGCCAGCGACTGCTTAAAACTATCTTTTGCCGCCCCTTTAAATAATAACGCTGGAACGGCCGAATCAATATTTCAGCTCCCAGCTGAGCTACAGTGTACGTTTCGAAATAACCCGGTTGGTTACGCGCACCAAACAAGTCGTTTGACCAATCTGCAAATTCAAGCTCTTCAATGCTTTGTCTTTTGCTATACTCGATCCCCAATCGGGTATAAAACCCGTTGAACCATTCGTATTTATGATAACTCTCCAGAAAAGTTTTCTGAATGAAATTGCTGCGTGCCAACAATCCTGTCAAATCCACACTCTGAGTGATTTGGTCGTAGGTGTCCCCAAACTTGAAATGAACAGAACCGTTATGCAATGGTGCGTATGTGTAACCTACATCTACAGAACCCTTCATGTCCTGATTCTTAAAACCATAATTTAAATTACCGTAGACATTGATGGAATTATCATTTTTGAATCGCTTACCCAAGACCATAGTAGGGCGCCAACGTAAGCCCCCTATCCCCAGAAGGTTCCATTGACCGATCAGCGGACTGAAATAAAAATTAGTCCCTTTACTTCTTTTGCGGTACCCTACTCCACTAACCAGCGGTTCATACCAATGAAAAGCGTTATATACAGCATCCATACTATCGAGATACTCGTCGGAGTTTAAGTAACGAATAAGACTATCTTGCTTTCGCGTCCATTGGTCCAAATCCTCGTCTGCAGGGCGGTATTCCTCCCAATAACTCACTTCCAGCATCTGCTCGCCTGGCAATGAGCCCACCTGCATCGCTTTCTTCACTTCATCAAGGATCGGTAAATCCATACCTTCCAATTGCCATTCAAACACACTTTTCTTTGCGCTATTACTAATCTTGATAGACGCGTTTGAAAATAGATACCCCTTTGTATACGTCTGTTCTAAAGAAAGTTCACCTACAGTACCCTTGAAAGATACAGGTCTGGATTGCGTACTATTGATCAATAATTTGCCCGTCCACCCGCTCTTACCTGGCTTTGGTTCAAATCCTAACTCTACAAAGGTCTCTCCAGCGAACAGATATTCCTTGAGCCACTGAAAATCATAAACACTAAAACCATCCCAATCCAAAAGTCCTGAAATGGTACGTGCTGATGCCTCTGGTAATTCGTTTGAATTAAAGGGATAAAAAAACGCCCGATTAAAGGACATCTCTGGATACTTTTTTAGTAGACCTGCATCTTGATCTGCATTAAAATCAAAAGAGGGGTTTAAGTTTAAACTTGCATCAAATCTTACAGACCGTCCATCATCAGGAACATACTTACTGTAATCTCGATACGCTTGAACCTCTTGGCGTATTGATAAACCATCAAAGAAAACGTGGGCAACTTGCTCGAAGTCAACAGCATTATTCGTGCTCGTATATTTTCTACTGTAGTATTTTAAATTTGACGGTGTGGAGCGCTCTAGAGTTCGCCATTTTTGTCGCAGCGCTTTTATCAAAACCTTCGCTGGGTCTCCTTGATCAATCACAGTCACTTGCTGTAGAATAATGCTCGTATCGTTTTGTCCTATACTGCTTACGGATAAAAACAGCAGCACTAGGATTCCGAAAAGTCTTTGATTAAGGATCAATTTTAACATGGGTCTAAGTTAAAAAGAAAACCCCCTCTGCGCTTGTGCATAGAGGGGGCTGCTTAAACATATTAGGTCTTAGTCAAATAGTCTTTTTTTCTTCGCTGAGTTCCACCCCATAGAAACACCAAATCTGTATGAGGTGCCGTCTTTAGGTGGTATTAGAAATGCGTTGATCGGGAAGTTCATTTCTCCACTTTTTATGGTCTTACCTACGGAAAATACTAATGCAGTACTAAAGCTGATTTCGCCGCGGCTGTCTAGTTGTCCGTCCATAGTTCTCGAAACATCAATGGTTGGGCCAAAAGCAAACTCCCAGCCAGAATTGTTCGAACGCAATCCATTTAGAATGGTTAAGTTTGGAATGAATCGATTCGACTCGAGACCGGAAATCATTGGTACAATCTCCGCTAAGGCTTGCCAATTTCCCGTCGTTATGTATGCCTTCTCAAACTGGTAACCAAACTGAGAGCTCAAAGGAATTTGCTGGTTCCATCCACCTTGATCTAATGGCTTCGCTAAGATTTTTGCATTGTTCCCCGTCACGAAACCGAAGCCCATACGAGGACCTTCAGCAACCAAAGTTCTGTCAGCCGGATTATTGAGAATATTGTCGTAATCATTGGCTACGGTGACGCGACGAACTAATTCGGGATCTACCTCTACACCCAACATATCTTTTAGGGCTAGCTCCGCCATAAGGAGATCATTATTTGGAACATCGACATAATTTCGATTAGTACTCTTAACAAATTTCCCTTCTGCAACATCAAATAAGCGTACGGTGGTACTCACTTTTTCACCTAGTAAGTTCATGGATCCTGTCAAAATAAAATCAACTTCCAACTGCTCCCCGAATTCTTTTAGACAGATTCTTGAGAAACAACCCGTAAAATCTTTTTCATCACGCTCGGAAATGTATTCTATGTCGTAGTTATCCATTACTTCATAACCAGACATGTTAATCATCTCAAGTGAAAGCTTTTGGATGATCTGGTAGCGTTCTACTTCATTGTAACCCCGTGTGTCAAAATCTAACACAGCCACGGAGGGCTTCGATTGTGCTTTTACGCTGAACGCGCTCAGCGTTAATGCAATAACAAATAATAAATTTTTCATAGTTCGTTGTTTTTAATCTTTCAACTGTACTAAAGTATGAAATACAGCAAAAGCTCTTAGCACCAAAAAGTCTCCAATACGAGTACTTTAAATACAATTATTGAGCATTAGCCCCTGACAATCGTTTCTTTTTGTATCAAAATTGATACTTTTTATTTTTTTCGAAAGCGCGGTACAGGCTCGCCCTACTCACTCCAATGTATTGAGCGAGTGTAATTCTATCCATAATATGATACAACTCCCGCCGTTGCTGCTGGACCCATTCTATACGATCCGGGGTCTTATTCATGCGTAGCATATTCAAACGTTCTCTCCGACTCTTTTGAATCTCAGCAGTTCCACTGAGGTATATAAGATTCATCACGACCGGGTATTCTTGGAGTAATCGTAGATAATCAGCCTCCCTAAGCCTTAAAATCTCTACGCTTGTATAAGCAGTGAAATAATGTTGTGGTCGTTGGTTCGCAAACAAAGTATCTTCATTAACAAATATTGAAGAGGGAGGAATCATGTTGAATAACGAATCTTCTTTCGCATACGGGCTGCGATACATTTCCTTTAAAAACCCATCTTTCAAAAACCAAAAATCCTTGTTTGTTGCACCAAGCTCTACTAAAACTCTACCTTTTTCTGCGCTTATACCAGAGTCCATTGCCGCTATTATGGCATCTATCGCTTCATCAAAAAATTCAGAGTAGACCGGTAGTGATTTAAAATATTCACCCATTGCTGCTTTTTCTCCACTATTCATGATCAATTTCTTTTAAAGATCTAAATAGCGAGGCCCTAGAAATACCAAGATAGTCTGCTAATTCCCTTCTTGGAATCAAGTGAAGTAAATCCGGAAATTGCTCTAAAGCAGCATGAATTCTGTTTGTTCCAGAAGTTTGAAGCATCTCATAAGTAGTATTACGATATTCAGTCATGCTAAGGTTAATCAACACCTCCATCAGTTTAGCTCCTAGACCGCCTTGACGAAGCGCATTTTGAAAATGAACGGACGGTAAGGATGCTACCTTGGCATTAGACAAGGCCTTAGAAAAGGTGTCGGAATGTTTGGAATACAGCAATAAATCCTCAGAGTATGCGAATTTACCTGGTCTGTGGAAGCGGAGAATAAAGGAATTAGAACCGCGTTGCAAATATTCAGCAAACGTGCCTTCAAGTATGAAGTGAAGATCTCCACTATTTGAACTTAAATCCCAGAGAGAATGACCATTAGGGACATTCCTCAAAATAAATTTATTGCTCAACTCATGCAAAGCTTGGTTTTCAACGTCGCCTTGTAAATTAATATGAGAAAGTAACCCGTAATGAAGTCTTTCGACTTCTTTTTGAGAAAGCATTGGCTATTAGTGTTGGTTTGGTATGGCGTAGACAAGTTATCAAAAAATAAAGGCCACATGGAAATTAATCCGAAAAGTTCCGCAATCCTTTACTCTTTTTCACCGAGACATCTAGCGTGTAATATTGTTTACAACTGATTCAAAATTTAAGTTTATTTCAGCTTAACGCCCTAGAATACAAGAACAGACTTTCATTTTGATTACTGACATTACGTTGATAAGAAATACGAGTAGCGTTCGAATATAAATTGTAACTTTAAATGTGTTAATATAAAAACGTGCTTTATGAAACGTGTATGTAGTATTAACCAAGCCATTAAACTTTTCAAAGGAGACCTACCCAAGGTTAAAAATCATCTTCTGAATCGGGGAATCCGAATCTCAGATAAAGTGTTGCGAGAACGCCTCAAAACATTGTGAAATTTGTAATAAATAGCCCTTTCGAGGGCTATTTATTTGCCTTATTTTTGGTCAAAATATCTCTGCAATGAAACGATTGCTTCTCATAGCTACCATCGCTGTACTGTTCAATTCATGTGCAAGTCCTAACCGAAGTCTGTACGATACTGCAAACAGTTTATACGGACAGAATTGGACCTATATTGGAACGATCATGGTATATCCAGATATTATTTACAGCGATAAATTTACTGCTGCAGAAAAAACTCGAGAAATATCGTTACATGATGGATTAATAAGCTACGATAAAATGTTAGCTGCAGCAAGAACGGCCTACGGAGATACGGTTACAATCGCGAATATTAGAATCTATACGGAAGAGTTTAAAACTCGTTGGTTTGGTCGAAATTCTGATGTTCAAGCCATGGTTGACGTCATCTACGTCACAAAGTAATCAGTTGCAAACGTGGAGTAAGGAGCTGTCGAAGTGTGCCTTGTAATCCGTGATGCGATGGTAGGTAGCCTCAAGTTCTTCTAAATAACATGCTACCTCCTCGTAACAGGTCTCAAAAAAGTCATCATCAATAAGATTCAAACTTAAACGATAGAGCTCTAGAGCGTCAAGGACCTGACGTGCTGAGGCACCAAATGTTTCAAAGAAACGAACAGAATGTG
>Ga0206682_10002320_pt1 | contig 17391 bp, 32 predicted proteins | sample M240m12015metaG_FD_155444 | JGI IMG/M metagenome (GOLD analysis project Ga0206682, IMG submission 155444) | Ammonia-oxidizing marine archaeal communities from Monterey Bay, California, United States - M2 40m 12015 | ecosystem: Environmental > Aquatic > Marine > Intertidal zone | place: USA...
ACTTCAAAGCTCGACACGCACCTAACATCGCTAAAGGCAAAATGTCAGCTGCATACTGGGCTAATAAAGTCAAGTGGTAGCTTACACTATTTTACCCCTGGTCTCTTCGGAGATTGGGGGTATTTTATTAAAGAAAAAGGGTACAAAAAAGTGGGGTTTTTGTCCTTTCTTATATGGAATAACACTATTCTTGACCTAAATACTATTTGGAGATTAACATGACTACTTTTATAATCTTGATTTCTATGGCCGCTTTCTTTGTATTTTCATTTGCTGCTGTAATAATCTTTCTTAATTTACTTTTTAATTTTATTGATATGTTGGATAACTTAACAAGAGGTAACGGGTTCAAAAGATCCGCTCCTATTTTCCCTACTGCAACACCCCAACAAAAGAAAATACGATACGAACTGTACCATAAAAATAACACAAACTACAAACAGAGAGAGCTTAACTCTAAGTTTTATTAAACAAACCTTCTTAATAAAAACTGGGGTTTTTACCCTTTCTTATATGGAATAACACAAAGGAGTTAGCTATGGCAACCTTTACTTCCATTATATTTGCATGGACTATTATAACGATAATGCATAACTTTTAACTTAACCCTACTATGGAGAACTACAATGGATATTCATATCTTAAACGAACTACGTCAACAAGGTCGCATCAAAGGTTTTACCCTTACTGTTACTGAAGTTGGTCAAACTATTTACTACGTCACTATGAACAATGGCGAAGAAAAGGTCGTTAAATCAAATGATTAAATCTATTTTAAGTCTATTTAAACCGAAGCGTTCCCCGCTCGAGAAAAAAGCAAGGGAGCGTTTTATGAACTACAACTATCAGTATGTGGAGATTAAAAATGCTGAAGGTAAAAAACAAAGCTCGTAAGCGTAAAGCTGCGAAAAAACGAGTATATGCTCGTATTATCACCCCCTTGCGCCTTATCCTATGGCAAGGCTACGCAATCCTATTCGCTACCCTTCTTAATATAGGCCTGCTTGCATGGCACCACGAAATGACTATGTTAGAACTTCGTGGTAAAGTTCATGCTACTGTAACGCTTTTTGAAGTATGTACTGATGTAGGTATTAGCGATTGTAACAAGCTTCGTAAGGCTTGGAAGAAACACGCCAACGACTAAGGAGTATACAATGAGTGTACAAACTAAAGAGGTCGAAACATTTAATTTCGATAATATTATTGATGCTATGGAATACATGGATCAAGAAGAACTTCAGATTGGCACAGATGATTGGGCAGATGGAGAAGGCACATATGAATGCAAATGTGAACTTTTCCAAACAGACCCTGGTTATCAGCTTGTAGTTACTATAATTAGTAACATCTGGGAAACTTGTTAACCTTTTAATTTAAACCCAACGGAGAAAAACGATGGACTTTACAACTAAACTAGCTCTTGGAATTACTGCTGTAATTCTTATTTTAATTCAAATGAACTTTTCTTAGGAGATAACGATGACTAAAGGACAATACTACAAGGCTATTAAAGCCCTTAAAACTGATATCTTCGCTAAATTTGAAAAGATCGAAGAGTATAATGAAGCTATTAAGACAACTCACGGTGCTGAAAAGCGCATTGCTTATAAAAACCGTGATATGCTTTATAAAGAGATTACAAAACTAAATGAGTCTAAAATGACTTATGTATCTCAGCTGAAGGCTTTGTAAGATGGAAGGCTTCCATTATATGCACGTTTTTTATGTGCTGATTATTATTAGTGCAGCCCTAGGATTCTTAGCTATTAAAGTTGAAGACCTATGGCAACAAATCGCTATCAGCTTAATTGCAGGCAGCATTATTTTTATCGCAGCTGAATTGCTGCACTTTATGTAAGGTACTATTATGAAAATGTTTCTTATTGCTATCTCTATCTTTACTTTGTTTTCTGTTCCTGTTAAAGCTGAAAACGCCTCAGAACGTGAAGATGTCTTATACGCCTTAGTTGCTTTGTCTGCATACAAAAACTTTTGTAAAGCAGAGCTAGCTGACGAGGTTCACTCTAATGCTGACTTAGCTCAAGCCCTTTTTAATTTTACAGAGAAGGAAGTAACAGCTATGGCTAAAAGAGCCTCAGACAAGGTTCAAGAAATCGGAACACATAAGTTCTGCACTAACATTAAAACAACTATTGGTGATAGTCACCTAGTTATTAAACATTACTAAATTTTAACTCAATTGGAGAAGACAGATGATTAAAGTAACCTTTATCTTATTTAGCGTGTATGCTAATATGGTTCAACCTATAGTATCAGGTAATTACCAAACTATAGAAGAATGTAACGCATTTAAAGTTGCTAAAGAATTGAATGATAACTATGGCACTAAGTTTGTTTGTGTTAAAGTTGAAGTTAAATAATTTACACCTATATACAAATTTAATTGGAGAAAACTGATGAACTACTTTATTGATAATAACGGCGTTGTACACACACGTAACCCTCTTACAGAGGAAACACCTGCTCCTTCTATTGAAGGCGCTTATCCTACAGCTCAAGCTGAGGATCTTTTTGATAAATATGGGATTGCTTCTTAAGTGATCCCGATGCCCCCTGGCGTCACTTTTTTACCTCCTTCGGGAGTGTTCTTTTATTTACTGTTTCAGTAGATATTTGAGTATCCCTGTATAGGGAGTAAAAAGGTGACGTCAGGGGGCAACTAACTCCCAATTTTTTTTTTCAATCAACTCAAAAGAGCGTGGCAGTAGTCACGTACCCAAATGGGGGAAACTATGAGTAAACCAAAAATAGAATTTCGTATTATCAAACTAGGTCGAGAACCTGAAATGGTAAATATGAGAAAAACACATAAAGCTGCTATGGCTTTATGGAATACTATGGCATACGGAAACAAGCAGGATGACTTCATTGTAGTTAAATACAAAGACGGTAATGCTGACATTAACTTCATTGTAGACTTTATCAGGGCTGGTCACAAGCCAGTCAAGCAAGTTCGAGAAGTTGTTTCTGTACCTGTTCCTGAAGGTGAGCGCAAAGAACGTCCGCTTACCAATAAGGAAGTCGATGCTATGGGTCTAACTCCTCCCTTTAGGACAGATGAAGAAGCAGTACAAGTATTTCACGAAATGCTAAGAGACTGGTCTGAAAATGCACCTAAGGGAGATAACGAGGATGAGTAAAAAGCTTCGACATGAGCTTGGTGTAAGTATTCGTAAAAGAGCTATGCTCGAGGCTTTCGGTCATCGCCGAGACCCTTCTTACGAAAACGGTCTAAAGCAAGTAGGCAAGTTTATTCTACTAGCTACTAGAACTCAACAAGACTTAGACAAGCTACTAAATAGAGCTATTGAATGCGTTTACGTTTACACCCGTGAAGGCCACAAAGATAGCGAAGATAAGGTACGCATGGGCGATCTCATACTTAAGATTGGCCAGCCATTTGCAAAGAAAGCTCGTTCGAGGTACGGTAACCTTCAAGGTAACCATCGAGCAATCTACAAAACTGCAACAAACACATCTATCGCCTTACAGATGGGTGCGCATATTCTATACTCCTTCGAGTTACTAGGATTAGTTGAGCGTATCGAAACTAGAGGCAAAAACAAAGAAGGACACAGCGATTACTTTATCCTCTCCAAGGATGATAGGAAGCTTACAAGTTTACGTGAGACTATTCCTGTTAAAGAAAGTAACAAGTATCCTCAAAAGGAACCATATAACGATTGGCATGGGTCTGTAAATGCAGGCTTCAAGCTAATCAAAACAAACGATCAAGACATACTCAAAAGCTTAAACCCCGAAGACTTCCCTACTCTCTTTAACGCTGTTAACCAGTCTCAAAGAATCGGCTGGAAAGTTAACTGGGATGTAGCAGAACTATTCGAGTGGGCTTTACGTACTGAACAAGACGCTTTCGGTGATATCTGGGAGATGACAAATCCTCAGGCTAAAGAAAGTAAGCTACGTGAAGCAACCTCTGTTCTACATACAGCTAAGGTTATGGGTGATATTCCTGGTCAAGACCTGGTAAACGATGAAGGAGAAATCAATGAGGCTACCGTACCTACTGATAATGCTTTCTATCATCTTTATTACTATGATTTCCGTGGTCGTAAGTATCCAGCAACCGCCTACTTGCACGAACAAGGTACAGACGCTGCAAAAGGCTTATTGCTCACTGCAGAACAAAAGCCTTTAGGTAAAGACGGTTATCAATGGCTACTACTTAACGCTGCTAATAACTGGGCCGGTAACTCTGGTAGAGAAGATGGTGCAAAGACCGATAAAATTGCCTTGTATGAGCGTGTAAGCTTTGCAGAGAAAAATCTTGATACATGGCTTGAATGGGCTGGCGATCCCTTTAATAACAAAGGGTGGATGTCAGCAGATAAGCCTTGGCAATTCATCTCTACTATTATGGAGATTTACAATGCCCATACACATGATAACCCCTTCGATTATGAAACAGGTTTCGTAGTCTATATCGACGGTACTAACAACGGTTGTCAGCATCTAGCTGCTATTACTCGTGATGAGGATACAGGCGAACAAGTTAATGTAACTCGTACACCTAACTTCATGGATGAGACCATAGCAGAACGTGAAGAAGTAGCTGGCGATCTCTATGCCTATGTAGCTGAATCCGTATGGAAACAGTTTAATGCAAACGTAACAGCTGAACAACAAGTAGCTGCTAACAAGTACATCGAAGATATCCTTGCCTTAAAAGCAGAGATTACTTCTCTCACTTCTCAACTAGATACACTACGTAAACGAGAAAAGAAAGATGAAACAGAGATTGATAGGATCACTACTCGACTCTATCACTTGAAGCTTCGAACAGCCCCTAAGGCTCGTCTTGAAGGTCGTGTACCTCTTGCTCTACTTACTATGGAAGAAGCTAAAGCAAGCAAGCTTATCTCCCGTATTCGTAAGAATAAGCTTACAATGAACTGGATGAATACTGTTGGTCGTGATTTCTTTAAGAAGTCTGTAAAAGATGTTTCTAAGTATCTAGAAAGAGATAATCGAGCTTTGTTTGAGAAAGCCGACTCTGTTATCTCAGAAGTCTTCTGGATGCGTATTACAGATAAGAAAGAGCAACGTAAGATTGTTAAGCGTAATGTTATGACTCTTCCTTACGGCGGTACTGAATACGGCTTAGGCGAGCAACAAATCAAAGATGCTCGTAAACATGACATTGAGTTACTACTTGAACTAGAACACAAGTGGGGCGCTTACATGGGTCGTAAGGTTTATGCAGGCTGTGAAGTTGCTATCCCTCGTCCTATGGCTATGCTTAAACTCTTTGAAGAAGCCGGTAACCGTGCTGAATCAAGAGGTGAAGTGTTACAATGGCGTGTACCCGGAACAGGCTTCCCTGTGTCACAGTACTATATGCAGGGCCGTAGAGATAAAATTAATGCTCACTACGGTGATAATAACGAGCTTGATAAAGGTGGTTTAAATCGTAAAGATAGACTACAACTAAGAACACGAGTAATTGAATACCCTGAGATTATCAAAGGCAAACAAGCCCAAGGTGCTTCTCCTAATGTTATTCACTCACTCGATGCAGCTCACTTAGCTATGACTCAGATGAAGTGCAGCGATAATGGATTTAATCTTATCACTGTTCACGATTCATTCGGTAGTCATCCAACTGATATGCAAAACCTATTTAAGTATGTTCGAGACTGTTTTGTTGACTTGTACTCATCAGAACCTCTAGAACATCTTAAGAAAGAACTACAAGTGGAGGACATTGATGTTCCTCTCGGTAACCTAGAAGTAGATGCTATTCTCGAAAACGAGTTTGCATTTTCATAAACAAAATCTACATTAACCCCTAATTTCTCTTGAGGTATTTACGCCGAAAAATCTTAGGGAACTAATTAAACTAACCTGAATCCTACTCGAAATGAGGTAGGACAATATGACAAAAGGAACAAATATTATGATTATTAAAAACGCAGAACTATGGTGGGCACGACTAAATCCAAGTAAACCAAACGATACCTTCGATAAGGATCAACCTACTTGGGAAATTCAAATCCGTACACACGACAAAGCTACCGCTCAAGAGTGGAAGGATGCCAACCTAAACGTCAAGAAAGATGAAGACAAAGACGGTAACACCTTCTTCAAATGTACTGTTAAAAAGAAATCAAAGAAGCGTGATGGAACTCCAGTAGATCCAGTTAAAGTAGTTAACGGTCAACTCAAAGAGATTGATCCAGACACTATCGGTCACGGTTCTGTCGGTAACGTACGTGTATACCAGTATGACTATGATGTAGGCGGTCGCCAAGGTGTTGCTTCAATGCTAATGGCTGTACAGATTACTACACATAAACTATACGAAGCTGCTCCACGTGATGACGACTTTGAACTAACTGAAACAGAAGTTGTTACAGCCTCTGATTCTTTCGGTGATAACAACGTTGATGAAGATGACCTCTTCTAAGCGCCACACCTGGCTTTTGAAGTATACAAGGGATGACCAAACTATGCTTCAACGAATAGAAGGTGATAAAGGCTATGTCGAAGACGGTGTTTATCAGTTTTATTCAAACGGTGTAAAAGTATTTGAATGTACCGAACAGGAACTTCAAGCTATTACACTACTATAATTTATACCGCCCCTACAGGAGAGATCTTGTAGGGGCACATAATTGAGGTAATTATGAACATATTTTATTTATCAAGAGACCCCGAAGAAGCCGCTTCAATGCACATATGGCCTAAGCACACAGTTAAGATGATTCTAGAGTCTGCTCAACTTCTAAGCACTGCTCACCACGTCCTAGATGGCGATGGTAGTGGCCCTTACAAGAAGACACACACTAATCATCCTTCTGCTGTATGGGTTCGTGAAGGTGCTTTGAACTACGGCTACGTCTATGAGCTTATGATGGCTTTAGGTGAGGAGTATACAGCTAAAACAGGAAAGACTCACAAGACTATTTCTGACCACGCTGATACCCTAAAGCTACTACCAAAGAACATTCCTATGATAGACTTTCAAGACCCTCCACAGTGTATGCCTGATGAATACAAGGCTGACGATGCTGTAGAAGGTTATCACAACTATTATGAATTTAAGCGAGATCTCTTATGCAACTAAAACTTATGCTTGACCTGTACGACGAACTTGAAGCTGCTAACCCAGATGTCAACACACTCGTAGAGGCAATGGAAAACGAAATGGAGTATGTTTACGAAGGATTCGCTATTAACTTTGACGAATACTTCTTAGACAACGGTATCGCTGTTAACACTTATAACGATATCACAGAATACACAGATGACGTTAATGACCTAATCCTTTTATGGCAAAATGATATGCTAAAGAAGGCATGGCTTCGTCTGTGTGAAAATACAGTTAAACGGAATAAATAATGAAAAGAAATGATGCAGTGAAACAAGGGGCAGTAGTCGGTAATCTCGTGCGCATAGAATATTATGGAAACATAGACTATGACACAAGACAAACCAGCCCTACCCTCTAAATTTAAACTATATGCGAGTGCGCTATTTGATATAGCAAAAGCTTTAATTATCTTCGAAATAGCATTGGTATTTGCCTTTATTGCTTATTTTGGTATTGACATTGTTAATGATTTTAGAAAAGAAGCACCTACAACCTCTTCTGTTATAGAAGGTGATAACGGTTGTTTTGTGCAAATAATTGAAGAAAAGGTATTTACACTATGCCAGGAATAATTGCACTTGTTGTATCCTCTGTTATGTCTCTATTAGCTTACACTGTAGGTGAAGAGGCATGGGATAAATACACCTATGAGGATCGAGTAACTGCTTGTCTTGAACAAGTAGAGCTTGCCTTACCTTCTGCTACTAAAGAGACTATTCATAAAGCAGAAATTAACTGCCGAAAGGCATTACGATAACCACAAACAAAGAGACGAATGATGACGAAGAAAACTAACTACACATACTTGTGCGGTGGCATGGAAGGCTATGCCGCTGAACAAATGAAAGGCTGGCGTCAACAGGCAACTGAAGCGCTTGCTAACTACGAAATTGAAACACTTGACCCAACACGTCGAGTAGCATTTCACGGTGGAACTATGGACCGTAATGCTATTAACCGTGTAGTCAAGATGGATCTACAAGATATCCACCATTCTACTGTTATCCTAGCCGATATGCGCTACGATCAACCCGGAATGCGTTGGGGTAGCATGAGTGAAATTGCTCACGCTCACACCAAGAATAAAATTATTATCATCTGGACTAATGAAGATGACATTAAACACCCCTTCCTTGAATTTTATGCAACTGAAATTCATCATACTCTGGAAGACTGCATTGAAGCAGTTGAAAACTACTACGACATTTAACCATAACCCTTTTAAATAGGAAACTATATTATGACATCCTTTGATGCAAAAATTAAACTAAATGACTTCGGCCAACGTGAACTATCTGCTAAACAAAAGAAAGACCTTTTCTTCTCTGATTTGCTACTCGTAAAGAACCTAATGCGAGTTAAGTACATCAATGAACGTAATACTGCTGGTGAGAAAGAAACTCCAGTAATCGTTCGTGACATGACTGCAACAGAGGCCTACGAAGCATTGATCACGGATTACCCGCAACTACAAGGTGATGTAGCTCTAGTAGCTATGGCACACCTTCGTAAAGAGTACAAGGAACGCAAATAATGCCATACATTAACCAAGATGACCGTGAAGATCTACACTACGAACAAAAGATCCCAGCTAATGCAGGTGAACTAAACTACTTGCTTACAACTATTATCGATGATTACTTCATGGAGCATGGCGGTCGCTATGCCCAAGTAAACGATATTGTCGGTGCTCTCGAAGGTGCTAAGCTAGAATTCTATCGTCGAATTGCAGCCCCTTACGAAGATATTAAACTTAAAGAGAACGGTGAGGTTTACCTCTCCCAAGCAAACGAAGAAGGATACTAAGATGAAACCAACAGCTACATGGAAAGAACTAACCACACGTCAGAAACGCCGTTATGCTATTAAGCTTCAGAACAACTCTGCTGCTAAAGTATCTATGGCAGAAGCCTTAAAGCTCGCTCAAAAGAGCTATGATGGAGAGGTGCTATAATGTTTGTACGCTATCAGCTATGGATGCTTGGCGATGATGGTATGTATCCACACCATACGAATGAGCTAGATGAGGCTTTGAATATTGCCTTTGAATCCCCTAGCTTTCACTCATGCGACATTAACTTTGGCGTAGGTATGCAGGTAACTGTTAAGACCGCCGAAGAGCTTGAGTCTAATGCTATGGACTTTACTTCTCAAACCGATTATGCAAACTCAATGCGACGTGAGTCTTACGAGCAAACAATGAAGCGTCTTTATGATGCGGAAAAGAGCTCTAATAAACATGTCCTTGAAGATGCTCACGAATTTGGTATGAAGCCTGTAGATAACACTCTACATCGTTTCAACTCAATTAACATGGGTATTACTTCATGCCGACACTTAATAAATGAAAATGTACGTGTAAATTCTGTAACTCATAATGAGCTACATCAGTACCTTGATTTTATTAAAGATAACTTAGACAAACTACAAGAAGGAAAATAGATGAGCGAAAATGAAAAACATTCAGAATTCTGGTCTCACAGCGCTAGTCGAAACATGTCTCTAGGAGAAGCTATCGACTTTAAACATGACTACGGACACTATCCAGATGACCTACCGAGTGACTGTGAACCTGATTTTCACGGTGACTTTAGTGACATGTCAGATGAAGCGCAGGACGCTATTATCAACCCTAAGCATTACCAAATCATGCCCGGCGATATTCAGTATATGGATATTATGGAGCATGCACTACAAGGCCACGACGGCCCTACCGCCCATCTTCTCGGTCAAATCTTTAAATACTCATTTCGTTTGGGTGCTAAAGACGACATCGTACAAGATGCAAAGAAGATTGAGTGGTACGCCTCTCGCCTTCGTGAATACTTAGAGAACGGTCCTAAAGTTAAATAAGGATACACTATGTTTAATAAATTACTCGCCCTACTTGGGATGGGACGTAGACACCATGCTACAAGACTAACCGATTCATATGTCAAGCATTTCTTTTACCATAATGCACAAGAATGGATTGAAAACACAGACAACTATTTCTCAGGAGTATTAATGAGAGACGGTGCTGTTGTAGGTACTATGATTAACTCCTACGGCGCACCTTCTGTTCTTGAAGGTCGTATCTATCGTTTCTTGTGGTTGCGACTACTGATCGGTAGAGCAAGCAACTATCCTGGATACCCTAATGGTGCCCCTTACTGGAAGCTATCTTTTATCACTCCTAATAATTCAAGAGGCATACTTGCAGGTAGGCACGGATTTGTCTACATCAAAACTAAAAGAGAGAAACTATACTAATGAAATTTGAAACTAAAGTACTACGTAAAGTAGCAGAATACTACTACACACGTATCAAAGAAACAAACCCTAACATGACTATCCGTACAGCTATTATGATGGCTCAAGACGCTATGGTTGTAGTGTCACAGGCTACTCAAGCTACTCGTGACGAAGTTAAGGACCAAAACTTTAAATAAGGAAAATTAAATGACTGATACACCTACAAGTAAAGGTCACTACGTATTCGATATTGAAGCTGATGGCTTACTGTTTAAAGACGGTAACAAATCAGAGATCAGTAAAGTGTACTGCGTAGTGGCTATTGACGTACATACAGGTGAGCAGCACATTTTCAGTGACCACGCTAAAGAGGGTAAGCCTCTCGATGAATTTAAAAACTTCCTCAATAATGCAAAGATGCTATCCGGACACAATGTTGTCGGATATGACTTTCCTGCATTAAAGAAAATCACTGGATGGGTGCCGCCTAGTACGGTAACTATCGTAGATACAATGCTCTTATCACAGACATTGAACTATAAGCGCTTCCGTAACGGTCGTCATAATCTAGCTACATGGGGCGATGCGTTCCAGTATCCTAAAGATGACTTCGCTAAACGTATGGAAGAGAAGTATGGTAAAGGTAAGGCCTTTGCCCAATGGGATGATGAAATGCTTCCTTACTGCGTCAGAGACGTAGAATTGAATGTTAAAGTTTATCAATATCTCATGAAAGAATTCCGTGCCTACAAAGCTCAGAAGCCCCTAATTGCTACCTCTCTTCGTATCGAACACGATGTAGCTAAATTCTGTGCTGAAGCTGAACTTTCAGGCTGGAAGTTAAATAAACCTCGCGCTGAGATGCTCTATGAGCGTATGCGTAAGATTATGGAAAAGATTGAAAAGCGTATTGAACCTAGACTTGGTTACATCGTTAAGCCAGTAGATAAGACCGGTCATAAAGAAGTTGAATTCTTGAAGAACGGTAAGTATCCGATGCATATTGCTAAGTGGCATAAGATTGATCAAGAGGACGCTCTTCATAAACGTACAATCTGGGGACCACACTCCCGTGTAGAGATTATTAAGGCTAACCTTGGCAACATGGATAGCGTTAAAGACTGGCTCGATAGTATCGGCTGGGAACCTCTAGACTGGAATTGGAAACGAATTGGAGGCGAGTTCGTAAAGATCTCTCCAAAGCTTTGTTCTGAATCCTTAGGGAAGTTAGGAACTGATGGAAAACTTATTGATTATTATTATACTACTCGGTCTCGCTTTGGTATCCTCCGGGGATGGATCGAGAATCTCGACGAGAATCAAAGGTTACATGGAGGCTGCTTTACTATTGCTACTCCTACTGGTCGCGCACGTCACTCTGGTATCGTAAATGTACCAGGTGCAGGAGCTACATGGGGTCGTGCTATGCGTGAACTCTTTATTGCTAATGAAGGCAATGTAATAGTAGGTGCCGACTCCTCAGGTAATCAGATGCGAGCCTTCTGCCATTATCTAAAGAATGAGGAATACACAGCTGAAGTAATTGACGGTGATGTTCACCAACGAAACGCTGATGCTCTTGGATGCGATCGCTCAACAGCGAAACCATTCTTGTATGCCTTCTTGTTTGGTGCTGGCTTTGAAAAGCTAGGTCTAATTCTAACAGGTTCACGGAATAAGAAAGTAGGTAAGCAAAAACGTGCTGACTTTACTAAAGCTATTCCAGGCTTGAAAGAACTAAACGAAAAGCTAAATGAAATCTATCACAAAACAGATAGCCGTACTCCAGGTAAAGCTTGGATTCCTGCTCTCGATGGTCGTAAGATCTACTGTGATAGCTCTCATAAGGCTCTTAACTACCTACTACAAAGCTTCGAAGCCTTGACTTGTAAGGCTGCTGTAGCACAAGCTATGAAAGAATTCGAAGAGAAGAACTTAGATGTTTCTCCTCTTATCTTCTATCACGATGAATTCGAAGTAGAATGTCCTGCAAACCAAGCGGAAGAAGTACAAGAAATTATGGTAAGAGCATTTCGTGATGCTGCCAAAATTTATGACTGCAATATCCTTGATGGTGACGGTCAAATCGGTAATAACTGGTATGACGTACACTAAAGAGGAAGAACTAAGAATTGAGCACCTTGAGGATTGTATGTATGGGCGTGTACTCGCCGGTACATCTTTCCTTGAGTGGCTCAAAGTTAAATACCCTGAAATTTATAAAGGAATCAAAAAATGATTAAAACTGCTATTATTACTACAACCCTTGCATTAACTCTTTCTGGTTGTAAAGCCTTCCCGTCTAATCAAGACGTTCAAGATAAGTGTGTTGCTATGATGACAGAAGATATAATGAATGATACGGAAAACTCTTTTGCTGTTTTAGGACTTGCAATGATTCCTTCTTTCTGCGAAGCTGGACTTGCTAAAGTACGGAATGATGGGTTTAGTAATCGTGAAATTATTGCAAAAATGGAAGAACTCGCTATTAATGAATAAATGGATTGAACGAGCTTCGCAAGAAGCACTTAAAGCGCCCGGCTATGGAACAGTAAAGATTGCTGCGGTGCTGGTGCATCGTAACAAGCTTATCTCCATTGGGTATAACTCAACCAAGTCCCACCCTCTCCAAAAACTATATGGAAGAGATGGGCAGATCTATCTCCACGCTGAGATTGATGCTATACGCAAAGCCCTTCGGAGACATGATTCTCTGGAGGGCATGCAACTATATGTGTCTCGCTGGAAATGGAAAGATAAAGATAAAACATGCCTCGTAGAAGGTATGTGCAAACCCTGTAACGGGTGCCAGAGTGCTATTGAAGACTTTGGTATCCAAGTAATACATTATACAAAGGATATAGAAAATGAAACTCACACAAGCTAAAGAAGTAATCGTACGCGCATTTAACACTAACCGTGACCTATATGCAGAGGGCGCTAAAGCTTCAGAACTACTAAACGTCTACCTCGTAGGCGATCCAGGTCTCGGTAAGACCGCTATTGTCCGTCAAGCTGCCGAAGATCTCGGTGTAGAATGTCGTGAAGTAATCGTAGGTCAGTACGACCCAGGCGAGCTAGCAGGTCTAGTTTACTTGAAAGAAGACTCCTATGTACGTGCTCGTCCTAACTGGCTTCCTGAAGAAGGCGAAGGTATTCTCTTTCTAGACGAACTACCTCAAGCTGTTGTTATGTCACAGAACCTTATGGCTCAGTTGACTAACGAGCGTTGCATTGGCGAACACAAGCTAGGCGATGGCTGGCAAATTGTTGCTGCAGGTAACAAGACTGCTAACCGTGCCGGTACTAGTGTAATGCCTACACACCTTCGTGACCGTCTACTTTTTGTTGAAGTAGAAGTAAACATGGATGATGTTGTCGAATTCTTTAACGGTCAAGGCACTGACGAGCGTATCACAGGTATGATGCGTTACCGTCCTGACTTCATTGCGAAGTTTGATGCTGGTGCTGATGCTTGTCCTTCTCCTCGTAGCTGGATGCGTGTTAACACTATTCTCGGAATGGGTCTCGAAGGCTTTACCGAATTCGAAACTATCAAAGGCACTATCGGCGAAGCTGCAGCAACTGACTTTAAAGGTTACTGTGACCTATACCACAAGATGCCTGATCCTGATGGTATCATTAGCAACCCTGAAGATGGCGAGATCCCTGAAGATCCTGCCCTCCTCTTCGCACTAACTTCTGCTCTATCAGCACGTGCAAACAAAGACAACGTAGGTTCAATTCTTACCTATGTAAACCGTCTTGTAAACAAAGAGTTTGCTGTGTTCTGTGTCAAAGACATGGGCTCACGTTTTCCAGAACTACGTAAAGAAAAAGCTCTACGTGAATGGATTATGAAAGAAGGCAAAGAACTACTATTTTAATCTTAAATCAAAAGGAGAGTACCAATGGGTGCAGTTGTAATTGAACACGAATTTAATGGTAAACCAAGTGAAGACGACATGTACGAATATATTGAAGGCATTGCTCAAGAAGATTCAGAACTCCTTCGTGAAGGTGAAATTGATTACTGGATGAATGAAGTATTGCCTGAAGAAAACCCAGGAGTGCATGAAGATGACCTCTATGAGATGGCATGTGATCGTGTCGATATGAACAACGACTACCTCATCTACCCAGGAAACTGGGCTGCTTACTCTGGAGGTTGTCGCTTAATAAATGAAGATGCTGCCAATGATCCAGAGAAGGCTTTCTGGGCTTTAGCAGATAACGAACCTCTTCCCTCTTTTGAGAATACTAGTAAGTGGGATGACAACGTGTTTTACTACTATGATAAAGTAACAGACCAAACTATAATCAGAGCGCTTGTAGCTTGCTAAGAGGATAACATGGATATTGAAACTAAATTAGCTCGTGCCAAATCAAAGCTAATCCTAAAATACCCTTTCTTCGGTTCTATGGCACTAGGACTTAAGATGGAAATCACAGATAAAGTACCTACTGCGGCTACCGATGGTCGTCGTATTATGTACAATCCTGATTTCGTAAACAGCCTAACAGATGAAAAGCTTACTGGTCTTATTGCTCACGAGGCTATGCACGTAGTATGGAAACATCACCTACGTATGCAAGACCGTGACTGTAAGAAGTGGAACTTTGCTTGTGACTTTGCAATCAATGAAACACTAATCGAAGAGGGCTTTGAACTACCTGAAGAAGGTTGTTTTAACAAAGACTATCGCAACATGAATGCCGAAGCTATCTATGATCGTCTTGAAGAAGACTATCCAGAAGATGAAAACGGTAATCAACCTTGGGATGGTGAAGATGAGCACGTTATAGCTCCTACAGATGAAAACGGAAACCCGCTTGATGAGTCTCAAATGAAAGAGGCTGGCCTTGATGTTGACCGTATGATTACTGTAGCTGCTGAAACTGCTAAGGCTGTAGGTAAAATGCCTAATAGCTTGAAAGACTTTCTTAACGAACTCAAGGAAGCAAAAGTAGACTGGCGCGAAATACTGCGTACGTCTATTCAAGGTGAAAATCCAGAGGACTACACCTTCCGTAAACCAAATCGCCGACAACTACCAAATGGTATTTACATGCCATCTATTTATAAACAATCGGTAGGTAAGGTGATTATCGGCTTAGACACATCTGGCTCCGTGTCTATGGAAGAACTAAATGCCTTTCTCTCAGAAATATGCGCTATCCAACAGGAGTGCGATCCTGAAGAAATTGTAATCGTAAACATCGATTCTGATATTTCTAAAGTTGATCGCTTCCTGAAAGGGGAGCCGATCGATGAGTATGAAGTAGAAGGCAGAGGTGGTACTAACATGAAACCTTTCTTTGACTGGGTTGAAGAGAATGAAGCAGATGACTTACATCTTGCTATTCTTTTCTCAGACTTTGAATTTATGTGGCATGATTTAGACGAACCTATGTATGATGTATTACACGTATCAACCGGCTCCCGCGAACACGCATGGGGCAAACTAGTAAAGATTATGTAATGAGTTATAAAGAAACACTTCTTAAAACACAAAAAGGTCTTGGCGCTGAAATACTCGGCAGGATCCATAACGCTTTTGACCCTTCGGCTGTAATAGCCGGAGGTGCTCCCCGCGACTGGGAATTAGGTCGCCTTGCTAATGATCTTGATATTTACATTAGCTCTCACACAATGCATAAGTTTTCAGATGCATCTATTCGTAAGGAAATCTTTCCACACGAAGAGTTTCGTGGCATGAATGATTGGGATTATACTTCAAGTGAAATTACTGATGTATTCCAAGGCTGGATTGAAGGCCAATGTGTACAGTTTATCTTTGTATCATGCGAACCTAAAGACATTATACACTACTTCGATGCTACCATTTCTCAAATTTATTATGATGGTAAGAATACAGTAAAGTCTGCTCTTAAGGAATCCCTTGATAATAAAAAGGTAATGCTTATGCATAAAGGAGGTAATCGAGATTACTGCACAAAACTATTTAAGCGCTTCCCTACATGGGATTGTTGCTTCCCTGAGAAGTATGAAATTGAACATGGTGAAGAGATTGAACGTGTTTACATAGACTACTTTATTGCAGGATCAGACATACCAAATACACCACAAGAGGTTTGGCATTGGAAAAAAGGTCAAATCGGTGAACGTCTTGCTGAAGGCGTTGACTCAAAAGGTGCTTACGACTTTGTACGTGGGCTAGTCATGCTTGACAAAGGTATTGACATTAGTAAAAATTTAACCTTAACACAGGAGGAGTTCTAATGGAACACTACAATGAACTTCAAACTCTACTAAAACAACTTCGATTCTTAATTGATTCTTCAGGACATAGTAAAGAAGAAATGGGTCGTTTACTTGATGAAACTCGTGATGAATACAATTCTCGAGTAACTGATGGAAGCTTTTCTCAAGGAAGAAGGAGTCGTTCAAGCGACATTCCCTTTCGATTTGACCACCCTAGCTCGTACAAAGATGGTCGCCTTGATGCTTACCTGCACACCAACATAGATAAGGTAGGTGAAAGTGAGTTTATAGGTACAGCTATTAAAAACCTTTACAAGGGTATTCTTAGTATGAGAAAATTTAATAACATTGAATTGCCTTTTAACCCTATCGATCGCCATGAATTCCACTCTGAACGACTAGCAGACCGCGTATCTGAACATATTAACTCTCATGTTCGAGTAGATATTCATGCTGGTTCTGTCAAAGATGGTGTCAAAGTAGAAACAGTAGAAAAAGAGAACTGGTCAGGTCGTAAGTACAAAGAAACTACAAGTAGCTTTCCTATTCCTATTACGTGGAAGAAGTGTGTTTACGACAGAAAATTACATCTTACTGACATTTCAGGTAAAACCGTAATGACACTTGAGGCGACCCCTCTTCCTGAAGAGGAACAAAAATGGCTTGAGGAAGATATCCGAATCTACAAAGCAAAAGTAGCTAAGGTATCATACAAACAAGAAAGCCGCCCAGGTTACTGGGGACAAGGCAATGGCGACTATGAAATCCTTGATCGCTACATTGCTCAGTATAC
>Ga0206682_10002325_pt1 | contig 17366 bp, 19 predicted proteins | sample M240m12015metaG_FD_155444 | JGI IMG/M metagenome (GOLD analysis project Ga0206682, IMG submission 155444) | Ammonia-oxidizing marine archaeal communities from Monterey Bay, California, United States - M2 40m 12015 | ecosystem: Environmental > Aquatic > Marine > Intertidal zone | place: USA...
GGGCAAGACGACATACAAGTTTTGCAAGTGTATGGGTGTATCCAGTTGTTGATGAGAATATTAATATTGAAATTATTGAAAAAGATTTAAGAATTGATACTTATCGATCTAGTGGAGCAGGAGGCCAGCATGTAAATACGACCGATAGTGCTGTTAGGATTACACACTTACCATCTAAAATTGTTGTCCAATGTCAAAATGAGAGATCCCAACACAAAAATAAAGAAACGTGTATGAACATGTTAAAAGCAAGATTGTATGATTATGAAATTAAGAAAAAAGAACAAAAAAATCAAAATACAGAAAATTCTAAATCAGAGATTGGATGGGGTCACCAAATTAGATCATATGTTTTACAACCATACAGACTTGTTAAGGATAACAGAACAAATTTTGAAAGTACAAGCCCAGATAAAGTTTTAGACGGAGATTTAGATGAATTTTTAGAAAAATCTTTGTATCAAATTAAATGAGTAAAAAAATTTTAAAATCTACATCTATATTATTAATACCTTTTATTTTATTAATAATTTATTTAAGTACAGTTGGTATTGAGACAGAGAAATTTAACAAGCAAATCAAAGATATTGTTAAACAAAAAAATAATAAATTCGATACAAGTTTAAAAAAAATTAGACTTACCTTGGATCTATTAAATTTTAGGATTAATGCAAAAACAATAGATGCCAAAATAACTTTTAAGGGCAAGTCAATTGAGCTTGAATATATTAAAACTCAAATATCACTGAATTCATTAATTAAAAGTCAATTAGTTACCTCAGAAATAGAAATATCAACTAAACCAATTTTATTTAAAAATTTTGTATCATTTACAAGAGCCATAAATAACAGACATGAATTATTTTTTTTAGAACAATTTATAAAGAAAGGATATTTAATAGCAGATTTAAAATTTAATTTAGATGAGTTTGGTAAACTTAAGGAAGATTATAAGGTTAATGGTTTACTAAAAGAAGGAGAAATTAGCGTTTTAAAAAAAAACAAAATAGAAAAAATAAATTTTCTTTTCAATATTACAAATAATAATTTTAATTTTAGAGATATAAGTTTTGATACAAATAACATTAATTTTTTATCTAAGAGACTGAATATTAAAAAAGATAAAAAAGATTATTTATTTGAGGGTACTATAGGAAATAAAAATTCCTCTATAAATAATCAACTACTTCAAATAATCAAATTAAGATATCCTGAATTTGATCTAATAAATGCAAACTTTGAGTCTGAAAATGATTTTTCATTTAATATTAATAACAAGTTTAAAGTTAAGAATTTAGCAATAAATTCAAGTATCTTAATTAATAGCTCTCAGTTTAAAAAAAATAATTTAATAAGTGAGAACTTCATTGAGATTAAGGAGCTAATTGACTTAAAAGATCACAAGATAAAAGCATCTTATGCTGATAAAAAATTATCTATTGAAGGAAAAGGCCAAATTAAACTTCAAAATAAATTTGAACTTATTGATTATAAGTTAATAAATAATGTTTCTGATTTAAATCTATCATCAAATTTAGAATTAAGTGAGCTAGATATTAAAAATCAAAATTTAATTAAAGAATATTTACCTCAAACTCAGGATATCTTAAATCTTAAAGACCACAAGATTAAATTAAATTATCAAAATAATGTTCTGACATTTGAAGGCTCAGGGAAAATCAGATTAGAGAAAGAATTAAATAAAATAAAATATTTTTTTTCAAAAAAAGATAAAAAATATAATTTTAAAACTGATTTGGAAATTAATGATACACCAATAAAGATAGATCTTATTAATTATAAAAAAAATAAAAATTTTGATTCTCAATTAAAAATTAATGGAAATTATAATAAAAAATTTGGGTTTGATTTTAAAAAGATTACTCTTTTATCTAAAAGTAACAGTTTGATAGTTGGTAATTTAATAATAGATAAAGATAACAAATTAGCAAAAGTAGATAAAATTGACTTAGATTATTTTGACAATGAAAACATGAAAAATAAATTTGCACTTAGTAGAATTAAAAACAATAATTATGAACTAAAAGGATCATTATTAAATGCCGATACCATCATAACAAACTTGTTAGAAAGTAAAAATGATCAACAACTAGATATTTTTAAAGAAGATATTAACATAAAACTAAATTTATCTAATGTTTATCTTGATAATGATAACTCTGTTAAAAATTTAAATGGTAGAATTCAAATTATAGATAACAAAGTAGATTATACCAATATATCAGCACAATTTACAAATGATGAAAATTTAAAATTTACAATAAACACTAAAGAAGGAGAAAAAATTACAACTTTATCTTCCTCAAGAGCTAAACCGCTTGTAAAAAGATATAAATTTATAAAAGGTTTCGAAGACAATAATGAAGGTTATTTAGATTTTTATTCTTCAAAAAAAGATGGCATTTCAAATTCAAAATTAAAAATAGATAATTTTAAAGTCAAAGAAATTCCAGTATTAGCAAAGTTGCTGGCTCTTGCTTCTTTACAGGGGATAGCAGATTTACTAACTGGGGAGGGTATTAGATTTACAGATTTTGAAATGAATTTCACAAATAAAGATAAGCTTATGATTATTGAAGAATTATATGCGCTTGGGCCAGCTATATCTATCTTAATTGAAGGTTATATCGAAGAAAACAATTTAATTAGTTTAAGGGGCACATTAGTTCCCGCAACTACAATTAATAGATCCATTGCTTCAATTCCAATAATTGGAGATTTACTTATTGGAAAGAAAGCTGGTGAAGGTGTTTTTGGAGTAAGTTTTAAAGTGAAGGGGCCTCCAAAAAAACTTGAAACAACTGTAAATCCAATAAAAACATTAACACCAAGATTTATCACTAGAACGCTAGAAAAGATTAAAAAAAACTAATCTAATTCAATTTTTAAATGTCTTTTTTTTCCAATAGACAGCTTAAGGTAGTCCTCACTAAATAAATCGTTTGTAATAATTAGCTTCTCATCAGATATAACTTTATCATTAATTTTTATAGCTTTACCTTTAATCAATCTTCTTATTTCACTTTTAGATTTTTCTAATTTAGAGAGAACAACTAGATCAATTATATCTAATTTTTCATCAATTTTTTTTGAATTAATTTTTATAGAAGGTAAGTTCGAACCAAGAGTATTACCTGAAAAGGCCTCTTTAGCAGCTTGTTCTGAATTTTTTGCAGCATCTTCACCATGAAGCATAGAGGTTGTTTCATTAGCTAAAAGTATTTTTAAATCATTGATATTATTATTTTCAACTTTTTTAATATCTTCTATTTCCATATCTGTAAAATTTTTCAAAAATTTTACAACATCTCTATCATCTGTGTTTCTCCAAAATTGCCAATAGTCATAAGCAGATAGAAATTTCTTATCCAACCATATTGCTCCATTTTCAGATTTACCCATTTTTGCTCCTGTAGCCAGGGTAATTAAGGGGGTGGTTAGCCCATAACTTTGCTTATTTGAATATCTTTTAATAAGCTCCACACCATTGACAATATTCCCCCACTGATCTGAGCCACCAATTTGTAAAACACAATTTTCTTTTTTGCTAAGCTCTAAAAAATCATAAGCTTGCAAGATCATGTAGTTAAATTCCATGTAGCTCAAAGATTGCTCTCTATCTAGTCTTAGTTTTACACTGTCAAAAGTTAACATTTTATTAATTGTAAAATGCTTACCTATATCCCTAAGAAAAGAGATGTAATTTAAATTTTTAAGCCATGTATAGTTATTTACAAATATAGGTTTGGTTTCTGAGTTATCGTTATCTAAAAATTTTTGAAGTATATTTTTTATATTTTTAATATTTTTTTCAATTTCTTCTTCACTCAATATTTTTCTTGTTTTATCTTTTCCCGAAGGGTCGCCAATTCTAGTAGTACCTCCACCTAGTAACACTATAGGTCTATGACCATTTTTTTGTAATAATCTAAGACACATGATTTGTAACAAGCTACCAACATGTAAGCTTTCTGCAGTGCAATCAAATCCGATGTATGCTTTAATTCTTTCCTTGTCCATTAAACTGGACAATTCTTCTTCATTTGTGCATTGATAGAAAAAACCTCTATCTTTAAATTCTTTTAAAAATTTATTCATAAGTTTATAGTTACACAATATACAAATTTTTATTAAAAAGAATATCAATGAAAAATAAATTATATACAGCTATAGGATTAATGAGTGGAACCTCAATGGACGGAGTAGATGTATCATTGATCAGATCAGATGGATTTAATCAATTTACCAATATTTTAGATGAATATTTTGAGTATAATGAAAGTTTACAACAAGAATTAATTGAATTAAGAAATTTAATTGCAAATATAAATGATTTGAAAAAGTACTCATCAAGACTAAACAAGCTTGAGAGAGAAATTACTGTATTTCATAGCAAAATCGTCAGCAATTTGTCCTTTAAATATGAAGATGAGATCGATTTTGTTGGTTTTCATGGACAAACAATTTTTCATAATCCAGAACAAAAAATTACAAAACAATTAGGAGATGGAAGGTTAATGTCTCAATTAGTTAAAAAAAAAGTTATTTATGATTTTAGACAAGAAGATTTAGCAAATAAAGGCCAAGGCGCTCCATTAACACCTATTTTTCATAACTTATTATCTAGAAGAATAAATGAAAAACACCAAATAGATTTTCCTATTTGCTTTCTCAATATTGGAGGAATTTCAAATATTACCAAAATAATTAAAAAAGATGAAAAATTGGAAGAGAATTTAGAAGCTTTTGATTCAGGTCCAGGGAATTGTATGATTGACGAATGGGTAAGAAAAAATTCAAAAAATAATTTTGATGAGAATGGTTCAATTGCAAAAAGTGGTAAAATTAATCAACTATTACTGAATCAAGTAATTGATAATTTTAAAATAGATAGCTTTGATAAATCTTTAGACGTTAAAGATTTTGATATTTCATTTTCAAGAGGGCTATCATTAGAAGATGGTTGTGCTACAATCACTAATTTTACTGCTTACCTTATAGCAAAAGGAGTTGAGCATGCTAATGGAAGTAATATTAAACCAATAAAATATTTAGTTTGCGGAGGTGGTAGAAAAAATACCTTTCTAATCCAATCTATTAAAGATTATTTATTACATAAAAAAAATATAAGTTTAAATTCAATTGATGATTATAGTTTAAATGGAGATTTTATTGAATCCCAAGCATTTGGTTATCTTTCGATTAGATCATTTCTAAAATTACCAATATCATTTCCAAGGACTACAGGTTGTAAGGTGCCGACAATTGGGGGTAAGTTAGTAAAAAATTTTTAATAAAGAGCAGTCTCTTTTTTTATATATTTATCAAGATTTTTAATTAAAGTTTCCTCAGTTTTTGAAAAAAAATGATTAGCTTCAGGCACAGATTGAAATTCAACTTTTATACCTTTTTGAGCACTTAATCTTTTATCCAGTTCAGTGATATATTCTGATGGTACCAGCTCATCTTTTTTTCCGTAAATCATTAAACCAGATGAAGGGCATGGAGATAAAAAAGAAAAATCATAAACATTAGGTTGAGGAGAAATTGCTATAAATCTATTAATCTCTGGCCTTCTCATTAATAGTTGCATAGCTATTAGTGATCCAAAAGAAAATCCAGATACCCAGCATTGTGAGTTATCAAAGTTTTCTCTTTCAAGCCAATCTAATGCAGCTGCCGCATCAGCTAGTTCACCTTGTCCATTATCAAACTCACCATCACTTTTACCAACGCCTCTAAAATTTACTCTACACACTGAAAAATCATTATCCATAAATGTGTGAAAAGTATCTACAACAACTTTATTATTCATTGTCCCACCATATTGAGGGTGTGGTTGTAGCACTAGTGCAATCGGTGATGTATTTTTTTTACTTTTGTAATATTTTGCTTCAAGTCTTCCAGCAGGACCTGGAATAAATATTTCTAAAATTTTGTTATCCATATGCGATATTGATTATTATTCTCAAAAAAAAACTACGTTTATCATAAGTGAGCGACAATATGTTAGTTTTTTTATTGTAAACTATACTTGACCAATTTAGTCAGGTATGTATAAAAAGTCCACAATTTAAAGGGTAATATGAAATTAACATCTAAAGGTAGATATGCCGTAATGGCATTAGTAGATCTTGCAAGGTTTGATAGCATCAATCCAGTGTCGTTAAGAGATATATCTTTAAGACAAGGTATATCATTGGATTACCTTGAGCAAATTTTTTCTAAATTAAAAAAAGATCAAATTGTTAAAAGTATAAGAGGAACTCAAGGAGGATACGTTTTATCAAAAAAACCAAATGAAATAAAACTTACCAATATATTTCATGCAGTTGATGAAAAAGTTAAAACTGTACAATGTAAGAAAGAGTCAAAAAAAGGATGTAATGGTAAAGCAACTAAGTGTGTGACTCATAATCTTTGGGATGAATTAGAAACTCATATTAATACTTTTTTTGAAAAAAAAAGCTTAGAAGATTTATTAAAAAATAACACAGAACAACGAACATAAAATGGATCAAAGACAAAAAGAAATTGATAATTTAAAAGATTATAAGTATGGGTTTTCAACTGATATTGAAAGTACTAAAGCTCCAAAAGGTTTAAGTGAAGAAGTAATTAAATTTATTTCAAATATAAAAAAAGAACCTAAATGGATGCTTGATTTTAGACTTAAAGCATTTGAAAGATTTAAACAGTTAAAAGAACCTGATTGGCAAAAACCAAAGTATCCAAAGATTGATTATCAAGATTTATATTATTATTCAGCACCCAAAAGTATGGATGATAAACCTAAAAGTTTAGATGAATTAGATCCAAAACTTTTAGAGACTTATAAAAAACTTGGCATACCTCTTCAAGAACAAGCAAGATTAAATGGTATAGCAGTCGATGCAGTGTTTGACTCTGTGTCTGTTGCCACAACTTTTAGAGAAGAATTATCTAAACTAGGAATTATTTTTTGCCCTATATCTGAAGCTATCCAAAACCATCCTGAGTTAGTTAAGAAATATTTAGGGTCAGTTATTCCAACAACAGATCATTTCTTTGCCACTCTAAATTCTGCAGTTTTTACTGACGGTTCATTTGCATATATACCAGAAGGTGTAAGATGCCCAATGGAACTATCTACTTACTTTAGAATTAACGCTACTAACACAGGTCAATTTGAAAGAACTTTAATTGTTGCAGATAAAGGAAGCTATGTAAGTTACTTAGAAGGTTGCACTGCACCAATGAGAGATGAAAACCAACTACATGCTGCAAACGTTGAATTGATTGCACTTGATGATGCCGAGATAAAATACTCTACAGTACAAAATTGGTATCCTGGAGATAAAGATGGAAAGGGTGGAATATACAACTTTGTAACTAAACGTGGTTTATGTAAAGGTAAAAACTCAAAAATTTCTTGGACACAAGTTGAAACTGGCTCTGCAATAACGTGGAAATATCCAAGTTGTATTTTAAAAGGAGACAATTCTGTTGGAGAATTTTATTCGATTGCTATTACTAATAATCACCAAAAAGCTGACACTGGTACTAAAATGATTCATTTAGGTAAAAATACAAAAAGTAAGATTATTTCTAAGGGAATAAGTGCTGGATTTTCAGATATGACTTACAGAGGTCTTGTCGATATTTCATCTAAAGCTTCAAATTCAAATAATTATACTCAATGTGACTCATTATTAATGGGTGATAAATGTGGAGCGCATACAGTTCCATATATTAAGAATAAAAATTCTGAATCAAATATTGCTCATGAAGCTACAACCTCAAAGATAAGTGAAGAACAATTACATTATTGTCAGCAAAGAGGATTGAATGCAGAAGAGGCTGTTGGATTGATTGTAAATGGATTTTGCAAAGAGGTTTTGCAACAGTTGCCAATGGAATTTGCAGTTGAAGCCCAGAAGCTTGTGGGGATCAGTTTAGAGGGAAGCGTAGGTTAATGTTAAAAATAAATAAATTAAATGCAAAAATTGATAATAAGGAAATTTTAAAGGAATTTTCTCTCGATATAAATCCTGGAGAAGTGCACGCTATAATGGGTCCAAATGGATCTGGTAAAAGCACATTATCAAATATTTTATCAGGAAAAAAAGGCTATGAAGTTTCTGGAGAAGTTTTTTTTGAAGAAAAAGATTTATTTGAACTTGAAACAGAGGAAAGAGCTCATAAAGGTATTTTTTTAGCTTTTCAATATCCACTTGAAATTCCAGGAGTGAATACAAATATATTTTTAAAGACATCATTAAATGCAGTTAGAAAAGCAAGAGGTGAAAAAGAACTTGATGCTATAGAATTTTTAAAACTAGTTAAACAAAAATCCAAAGAGCTTAAATTTGATGAGGAGAAATTAAATAGACAATTAAATGTCGGTTTTTCAGGTGGAGAAAAAAAGAAAAATGAAATTTTACAGATGTCATTATTGGAACCAAAGTTATCAATTTTAGATGAAACAGACTCAGGATTAGATATTGATGCTTTAAAGATTGTTGCTGAAGGAGTTAATACCTTGCGAGACAAGAAAAATTCATTTTTAATAATTACTCACTATCAAAGATTACTTGATTACATAAAACCTGATTTTGTACATGTATTGATAAATGGAAAAATTGTTAAATCTGGAGGACCAGACTTAGCATTAGAATTAGAAAAAAAAGGATACGAAAATTTTCATTAGATGAAAGAGCAATTACAAAAAGATTTTGATAATATTATTAAAAATTTGAGTTTATCTCAAAGAGATACTGAAATTAAAAAATTTTATTTAGATAACTTTATAAACAAAGGATTTCCAAATAGAAGAGATGAAAATTGGAAATTTTCAGATCTTAATCAAATAATAAAAAAAAATATTGGGGAATTAAGTTTTTATAATGATTATACATCTACCAGTAAAGTTGATACCTCTGTATTTGTAGATGGACTAGAGCATAATAAAATAGTTTTTATAAATGGCAGAATTGAAAAAATTGAATTCAATTATGAAAAAAAAGACCAAATAGAAATAATTGATAAGTCAGAAAATATTAATAAATTTAACAATAATAATTCTTTATCTGATCTAAATAATGCTTTTACCAATAAATCTTTTAAAATAGTGGTTAAAAATGGCTATCAACTAATAAAGCCACTTATTATCTATCATATTACTAACTCTGATATTTGGTCTAAAAATATAAATTTAAGATTAGATTTTGAGTTAGGTAAAGATAGTTCTTTAAGATTAATTGACTTATATAACGATACTTCTGAAAAAAATTTTTTAAATATTTTTTATAACTTTGATCTAAAAGAAAATGCAGTTTTAAAAAATTACAAAGTAGATAAATTTGAAAATAAAAATATTAAATATTCCTTTAATAATATTGAACAAGATAAAAATAGTATTTCAGAAACATTTATTTTGTCTTCGGGATCAAATTTCTTTAAAAATGAAATTAATTGTAATTTAAAAGGGGAATATTCGTCAGCTTTTGTGAATGGCATTCTCTCTCTTAATAATGATAAACATCATGAAATTAGAACAGTAATAAACCATTTAACTGAGAACACGAAAAGCTATCAATTAATTAAAAGTGTTTTAGATGATAATTCTAAATCAGTGTATCAGGGAAAAATATTTGTTAATTCAGAAGCACAAAAGACAGATGGATACCAACTAAGTAAAGCAATCTTATTAAATAAAGACTCTGAATTTAATGCTAAACCAGAATTAGAAATTTATGCAGATGATGTAAAATGCTCACATGGCTCTGCATCAGGTAGCTTAAGTGAAGACTCTATATTTTATTTAATGTCTAGAGGATTAAATTATCAGCAATCTAGAGAACTATTGATTAATGGTTTTTTACTTGATGTGGTTGAAAAGATTACCGACTCAGAAATAAAAAATTTAATTAAAAATATGATTGGAATCAAAGAATGAAAATAGATGAAATTAAAAAAGAGTTTCCTATTTTTGATGAAAAAATTCAAAATAATGATTTGGTATATTTAGATAGTGCAAACTCATCACAAAAACCGAAAGTTGTAACAGATAAAATCAATGAATTTTATACAAAACAATTTTCTAATGTAGGTAGAAGCGTTCATTATCTTGCTGTTGCTGCTACTAATTTATACGAAAATACAAGAGCTTCAGTTCAAAAATATATTAATGCAAAAGACAAGAATGAAATTGTATTTACTAAAGGTGCTACTGAGGCATTGAACTTAGTTGCTAATACTTTAGGCCAAGATTATTTGCAAGAAGGTGATGAGATACTTATTACAGAATTAGAACATCATTCTAATTATGTACCATGGCATTTTCTGAGAAAATCAAAAAATATAAAAATTAATTTTGCTGAAATTAATGAAGATTGTGAGATTACTTTAGAAGAAATTGAAAAAAAAATAACACCCAAAACAAAGATAATATCAATTACCCATTTATCAAATGTTACAGGAGCCATTTTACCTATTAAAGAAATAACTGAGTTAGCACACTCCAAAAATATAATTGTTGTTGTTGATGGTTGTCAGGGAGCGCCTCATTTAAGATTGGATATGCAAGATTTAGATTGTGATTTTTATGCGATTTCTTGTCATAAAATGTATGGCCCTACCGGCTTAGGGGTTTTGTATGGTAAAAAAAAATGGCTTGAAGAATTGCCACCATATCAAGGGGGTGGAGGAATGATCAATGAGGTAAAAAAAGATAGAATTTCCTATGGTGAATTACCCAATAAGTATGAGGCTGGCACAATGGCTACTGCACAAGTAATAGCATTTGACCAATCTATTAAATTTTTAGAGAGTGTTGGAATAGAAAATGTGATGAAACATGAGGCAGAATTAGTTGAATATGGACAAGAGTTACTGCAAAAAAATAATTCTGTTAAATTAATTGGTAATCCAAAAAATAAGGGTGGCGTTTTATCTTTTACCATTGAAGGTATTCATCCACATGACGTAGCGACTATATTGGATGAAGATGGTGTGGCTATTAGGGCAGGCCATCATTGCTGTCAAATACTTCATGATAAATTAAATATTCCTGCAAGTTCTAGAGCATCAGTTGGAATTTATAATACTAAAGATGATCTTGATAAACTTAATGATGCTATAAATAACTGTAAAAAAATATTTAACTTATAATGAATTTAAAAGAATTATATCAAGAAATAATACTAGAACATGGTAAAAATCCAAGAAATCTTGGTAAGACCGATGATTTTAATAAAGATGCCAAAGGACATAATCCCTTATGTGGTGATAATGTTCATGTTTTTTTAAAACTTAATGGTCAAAAAATAGTTGAGGACATTTCTTTTGAAGGAAGTGGTTGTGCCATTTCAATGGCATCAGCATCTATAATGACTGATTTAATCAAAGGAAAAAATGAACATGAAGCTAAGGAGATTGTTGAAGATTTCTTAGGAATGATTAAAGAAAATCCAGAATTAAAATCTGAAAATTTGGAAGAAGATGAAAAAACAAAATTAATGTGTTTATCGGGTGTAAAGCAATATCCAATGAGAGTTAAATGTGCAACTTTATCATGGCACACTTTAGTGTCTGCATTCGATGATAAAAACGAGGAAGTTAAAACAGAAAATTAAAAGGATATGTCTAAAAAAGAACAGATAATTGAAGAGATTAGAAAAATTTACGATCCAGAACTGCCTGTAAATATTTATGAACTAGGCTTAATTTATGATGTTACTGTTGAAAATGAAAATTTTGCTAAAATTAAGATGACACTAACAACACCTAATTGTCCAGTAGCAGAAAGCTTACCTAAAGAAGTTAAAGAAGGTGCTATGCAAGTTGAAGGAATAAAAGATGTTGATCTTGAATTAGTTTGGGAGCCTCCTTGGAATAAAGATATGATGTCTGAAGCAGCAAAATTGGAGTTAAATTTATAATGAATCCTATAATCAAATTAAGTGATAATGCAGCTTTAAGAATTAAAGAAATCATGTCTAATGCAGAAAAAGATTCACTGGGTGTAAGAGTGTCAGTTAAAACAGGTGGTTGTGCTGGTATGTCTTATGTGATGGAATATACAAAAGAAATTAATCCTAATGATGAAGTTATTGATGACAAAGGTGTAAAAGTATTCGTTGATTCTGCTGCTATAATGTATTTGCTTGGAACTGAGATGGATTATAAAAAAGAAGAACTTTCATCATCTTTTGTATTCAATAACCCCAATGAAACTGAGCGTTGTGGGTGTGGTGAGTCTTTTAAAATAGAGTAGGACGTATTATCCTATTATTTGCATATCAGTATTGCAAATCTTGCATATCTAGTGTAAGAATCTGTTATGAATACATTTGAATTTAAAAATCTTGTTAAAACCCTTAAGAATTCTTTAAAGCAAAGAACTTTTTTCAAAGATCTTCGTAAAGAAGTAGAAACTGGTGCAAACGGCACACAGGACTACGTTGTTAAAAAAGGTGTTAACAAAGATACAATCGCAACAACTAGGCAGTAATTAATTATTAGCTACTGTAGTACATCTCAAACTCAACTGGATGAGGTGCGTGTTCAAATTTATGTATCTCTTCAAACTTAAGTGCAATGTAGGCATCTATTTGATCGTCTGTAAATACACCACCCTGAGTTAGAAACTCTCTATCTTTATCTAAACTTTCCATAGCTTCCCTTAGAGAGCCACACACAGTTGGAATAGCACTAACTTCTTCTGGTGGTAATTCATATAGATCTTTATCAAATGATTCACCTGGATGGATTTTATTTTTAATTCCATCAAGTCCAGCCATCAGCATTGCGGCAAAAGTTAAATAAGGGTTTCCAGACGCATCAGGAAATCTTATTTCACATCTTGCACCATTTTTACTTAGAGTAATTGGTATACGACAAGATGCAGATCTATTTCTTGCAGAATATGCAAGAAGTACTGGTGCTTCAAAACCAGGAATTAATCTCTTGTAACTATTTGTTGTTGAGTTAGCAAAAGCATTAATAGCCTTAGCATGTTTTAAAATTCCACCAATATAATGTAGAGCTGTTTCTGATAATCCTGCATAAGCATCACCAGAAAACACTGGCGTATTACCTTTCCAAATAGATTGGTGTATGTGCATACCTGAACCATTATCACCTGCAACAGGTTTAGGCATGAAGGTAGCTGTTTTACCAAATGAGTGTGTCACCATTTGTACAACATATTTATATAACTGAACATTATCAGCTTGATCAACTAAAGTTCCAAAATACATACCAAGTTCATGTTGACTAGGTGCTACTTCATGATGGTGTTTTTCAACTTTAATTCCAACTTCTTTTAAGTTTTTTAAATACTCACCACGCATATCTTGTTCACTATCAACAGGAGGAACTGGAAAGTAACCACCTTTAACTGGAGGTCTGTGACCCATATTTCCATTTTCATAAACTTTACCTGAGTTGTAAGGACCTTCTTTACTGTCTAGAACAAATCCTGTGTTATTAGGGTCATTACTAATTCTTACATCATCAAATACAAAAAATTCAGGTTCTGGCCCAAAGAATGCTTTATCTCCAACTCCTGATGTTTTTAAATATTCTTCAGCTTTTTTTGCAGTTCCTCTTGGGTCTCTTTCGTAAGGAGATTTCTTAACAGCATCTAAAATATCACAAAATAGAACTACTGTATTATGAGAAGTAAAAGGATCCATAATCATTCTTGAGGTATCTGGTTTTAAAATCATGTCAGACTCATTAATAGCTTTCCAGCCAGCAATTGATGAACCATCAAAAAACACACCTTCATTTAGCATTTCATCATCAACAATAGTTACATCCATTGTTAAATGTTGAAGCTTACCTCTGGGGTCGGTAAATCTAAGATCTACGAATTCTGCTTCTTTTTCTTTAATAAATTTTAATACATTTGCTGCACTCATTATGTCTCCTATATAATTTTATGAGTGGTAATTAACAAATTAATCAGCAAAAATATCGCTAATTTAATAAATAACACCTATGCAATTTTCACATAAGTGGTGTATTTATTCAATATTATTCCACAAGAATTAAAAATCTATGAATCCAATATTAGAAAAAGAACCTGTAAAAAGAGCAGAAACATCAATTAAAGAGTTTGACCCAAGTCTTGAGGTTTTCTGTTTAGAACAAACAGCAAGAACTGCCCAAGACGCGGCTACAGCTTTAAGTTGTAGTGTTGGAGCAATTGTAAAAAGCTTACTTTTTAGGGCAGGAGAAAATTTTGTACTCTGCTTAGTATCAGGAGATAAAAGGTGTTCATTAAATAAACTAAAAAAAATCTTAGAAGAAAAAGATGTTTCAATGGCAAATCCTGATGATGTTAAAAGAATTACTGGTTATACAATAGGAGGTGTTTCACCAGTAGGTCACTTAAGTAAATTAAAGATCTATGTTGATACAAATTTAGAAAGATTTAAAAACGTATTTGCTGCAGCAGGACACCCAAATTGTGTTTTCGAAATAGAATTTAATCAATTAATAAAATTAACTAATGGTCAAATGAAAGAAATAGCTGAATGAGACAACCAAAATTAATTGATTATATTCTACTAACTGTATTAGCGTTGATTTGGGCTTCTGCGTTCTTTAATATTAAGATCGCAACTTATTCATTTGGACCAGTAACAATTGCTTTTCTAAGAGTTTTTTTTGGAGCAATTCCAGTTTTGCTTCTTTGTTATTATAAAAATATTAAAATTGAAGCTTTTTCAAAAGACTGGCATTGGTTTGCAATGATAGGATTTATCAATTTAGTGGCTCCATTTTTCTTAATAGCATATGGCGTAAAATCTGTTCAAAGTAATTTGGCAGCAATTTTAATGTCAACCACCCCTTTAAGCTCAACTGTATTGGGACATTTTTATACCAAAAATGAAAAGTTTAATTTAGTAAAAACAATTGGAATTTTAATTGGTTTCTCAGGAATTGTATTTTTATTTTCAGACAATCTTTTAATTGATGAGAATAATTTTATGTCGGCACTATTAATTTTATTGGGATCAACTTGTTATGTAATTGGTGGTGTTTTAACTTTAAAAATTAGTAAGAAAAAAAATGAAAATGTAACTGGCTCAATTTTGATTTGGGCAATTATAATTTTAATTCCACTTGTAAGTTTTATAGAACAACCTTGGCAATCAATTCCAAGAACAGACTCTTTGATATCAGTAATATATTTGGGAATAGTTCCAACAGGAGTTGCATGGCTATTAAGATTTAGAATTTTAAAAAATAATGGTTTAATCTTTCAATCTCAAGTTTCTTATTTAATACCAATATTTGGAACTATCTTAGGCTATGTATTTCTAAAAGAATTAATAACAATTAAAGTTCTAATATCTTTAATAGCAGTTTGTATTGGTATTTATTTTGTAAAAAAGGCTGATAAAAAAAAATTTTCTTAAATTATTTCTTAAAAATTATTTTAGCATTGAAAGAAAAAGATCTTCGTTCCCCCTCAATATTAAATGGATACGCTGTGTGCATTAAATAGTTTGGGAAGATTATTAATTCTCTTATTTTAGGAACAACATTATAGATACTTTTACTTAAGAACCCTCTTTGGCCATTAATAAAATCAATTGTCCCATTAGTTTTGACTTTCTTATTTTTTACCATTTTATTGCTGGTCATACCTTTGGGTAATTTTAGATAACCAACACCTGACAAATCACCTTCGTGGTAATGTATGGGGTTATATTCACCTTTAAATTGTCGTACCACCCAAAGATTTAAAATCTTTATTTCTTTAATTTTTTTTATTTTTTCACTTGATAAAAATTTGATAATATTTTTTTTTAACTCATGATCCAAATATTTTTTCATGAATTTATCAGAAATTTTTAATTCTTTTTTAATTTGGCTTGCCAATTTTGAGCTGTAATCAATTTTTTTTGATCTTGATTTTTCATCAAACTCTTTGTTTAATATATCAAGAAATTTTTTTGAAATTCTTGCTTTACCTATTGATGGACCAAATGGTTTAATATTCTTCATTGTGTGATTAAATATAGTAAAAGACAATTAAATCAAGATTAAGGTAATAACCTTAATCCCATTCTTATAGCTACAAACATGACTAATAAAGATGTTATTATAGCTAAAGTTTTGCCAGACAAAAATTTTATATTCAAAAAATTTCCAATTTGTCCTCCTATTAACACCGTTATAAAAAGAGGCCAAAAATTTAAAAACTCATCAAACACAACATCTTTTGTTAATTGACCAGCTACACCAAATATTGAATTAATTAAAATAAATAAAGATGCAGTAGTAGCAATTTGCTTTGGATATCCTGCTTTCATTAAAAATAAAATTGGACTTAAAAATATGCCGCCACCAATTCCAATAATTCCTGAAATAAAACCAATTATAGAGCCTATTAAGAGCGAAATAATTTTTGGAATTGAATTTATCTTAATTTGATCATCATTAAATGAATTGCTTTCAATCAATAAAAAAATCCCAGCAATTATTAATATAACAAACAATAATATTTCAAATAATTCCTTAGTGATTGATATTGAGGCACCAAAAAATGCAAAAGGTATAGAGCCTATTAAGTATGGAGTAAGCAATTTAAGATTAAGATTACCAGATCTTACGTAGTTTAAAGAGTTGCCTGAAACGACTATGATATTACAAATTAAAGCTAATATTGGAAAAATATAATATGGAATATCCCAAATCAACATTAATGCTAGGTAGGTAGATCCCCCACCAAATCCAACACTAGAATAAAATATTGCTGTTATAAAAAAAAATATTGATAATATAATCATACTTAAAATTTATTATGAATGTAAATATAGCTTTATTAACTGTAACAGATACTAGAACTTTTGATAACGATAAATCTGGAGCAATTCTTGTAGAAAAGATTAAAGAAGCTAATCATAATTTAATTGATAGAAAAATCTGCAAAGACAACAAAGAAGACATCGTTTTAATTTTAAAAGAATGGATCAATAAAAAAGATATTGATGTAGTTATAACTACTGGAGGTACAGGCTTAACAGGAAGGGATATAACCCCAGAAGCAATAGAAGAAATTGCTGATAAACAAATACCAGGATTTGGTGAAGTTTTTAGAACTATAAGTCTTAAAACAGTAGGTACTTCTGCAATACAGTCTAGAGCTTGTGCGGTCTTAGCAAACGGTAAATATGTTTTTGCTTTACCTGGATCATCTGGTGGTGTTACTGATGCTTGGGATGGAATTTTAAAACATCAATTAGATATTAATCACAAGCCTTGTAATTTTGTTGAATTATTTCCTAGACTTAAGGAAAAATAATTATTTTTGATATTTTTCTTTCCATTCTGTGTAAGGCATT
>Ga0206682_10002332_pt1 | contig 17316 bp, 14 predicted proteins | sample M240m12015metaG_FD_155444 | JGI IMG/M metagenome (GOLD analysis project Ga0206682, IMG submission 155444) | Ammonia-oxidizing marine archaeal communities from Monterey Bay, California, United States - M2 40m 12015 | ecosystem: Environmental > Aquatic > Marine > Intertidal zone | place: USA...
AAACTATTTACAGCTAAATCTAAAATATGAAAAACCTATATACATTTTATTTTAATACATTTTTTTTTATTTACAAATACATATGTTTTGGCGGTTTCGACTTGGTAAAAACTTGTGAATGGTTTTGGATTTCGTCGGAATATGTTAGACATATTCCACATCTTAATAGTAATTGACATGATGAAAATAAAAACGTAATCCGTAAGGAATATTTTGGTTTTTTCGTATATAACAGTAAGGAAAACAAAAGATATGCCTTTGCCTTTGCCTGAAAAATTTCGAGCCGCCATTGAAAAAGGTGTGCGTGACATTGCAGGTGAATTGCGCAAGTTGAACGCTGATGAAAAACGCCAATTGTTGGCAGATTTGCGGAAACGTGGAGATTGCCCTGAGGGATGGAAAAACAGGAAAAACATGGCCACAAAGAAACAACAAAGCATACTACAATATCTGCGCCAAGCAATCGATAGACTTGTGAACCCCGATAAACAAAAAGCTATCAGCGCCAGAAAACACAAAAAAAGAAGAGAGAATGGAAAACAAGAAGCTGCCAACGCCAAAAGCAACGCCATAAACAACGCCAAAAAAGCAAAGGCAATTCACGAAGCCAATAAACAAGCCATTTTGGAAAACAAAGACCATCACGAGCCCTCTTGGGACGAAGACATGATCGAAAAAGAAGCAACCGGAATTGTTGAATATATTGTCAATGGGTGTGGTCGTAATGGGTTCGTTCATGTCTTTGTAGGTGCGTGGCCAGGCAAAAAATTGAAAGAAGCAGTGGAAGCAGAATGCTTTGGTAGAGGCAGACATGCCGTTTTCATCGATGGTGGTCGCCGTGTTCATTACCATCACGTGAGTGATCACGTCAAACTTTTAATACCCTACACTGGTACTAATTGCGAAAACGCTGATAATCTTGAAGAACGGGTTCAAACAAAACTTATCGACATGGGGTGGCCTCAGGACCGCCGCATGTTTGTTCGTAAGGGGTCGGGCTCTTGTAAGGGAAAGCGTGACGCGGGCATGCCCTTCCCGTACTACACATGTGTTTTGGTATGTGATCAATCAATGGAACAAATTGGTATTCGCCTTACTACGAAAAAGGACCGTGCATCCAGAAAAAGAAAGAGACAATAAATATAAAAAAGTGGCGAGGTGAATACATTGTATAGTCGGTTTTAATCTTACATTTTTTTTATTTACAAATACATGTGTTTCGGCGGTTTCGCTTTTGTGAACACCTGAGCATGGTTTTGAAATGTTTTCAAACCCTCTTCAAGATCTTTTAAAGACAGAACATTTTCAGCTTTATTTGGGAACTGTCGACAAACTGAATTTTGCTGGCTATGAAAAAGCAATTGCCTACAAGAACCACCTGCATGTTTTAGATATTTGAAATTTCTTGCGAAAAATTCACAGACTTCTTTGCGATCATTCTTTGCAATTTTCCAGCTGTTCAGTTTCAATTGATTCACAAAAATCGATTGAATCAATTGCGCGGACGCGGCTTTAAATCGATAAACATATCCAAAACGGCGCTCAAGGCCATCATTTGAGGATAACATGTGTTTCATATCTTTCTCATAGCCTGCCATAATAAATAAGACTTGTCTATCTGGATTAGACATAGCTTCCACAATTTCAGTTACAACCTCACGTCCGTAAAGGTCGTCGCCATCTTTTGCACTGATTAAACTGTATGCTTCATCAATGAAGATAACTCCACCTTTGCAGGAATCGATCAGCTTTTTCGTCTTGGCAACACTGTGTCCTTGATATTTACCAATAAAATCTGATCTTTTGGTGATTTTGAATCTTTCTTTAGAAACGATACCAATTGAATCCCAAACATCAACCAATAATGTGGCAAATGTCGTTTTACCAGAGCCAGGATTGCCAAGCAACAAAGTATGCAAGAAGTGGCCGTTTAGCAAATTGATTTTTGCACGGCATTCTTTGACGTAAAGTGGGTCTTCAACTTCTTCGTCTTCATCGTCGGAAGAGTCGCCTCCACGCCCCAAAGATTGCGTGAGCAGAGCCATCAATGCAGTTTTAGCACTATCTACGAGTTCAGGGTCGAAATCGGAATCTTCTTCATCTTCCGAATCAGTAGAGAAGGTACGACGACGTTTCACTTCCGCCGCCTTCTTCTTTCTGCTAATACGTTTGCGTTTAGATCGGCGTGGCTGTTTCTCATGTTGAGCGATGAAATACAAAACCATTTTGCAAACAGTTTCTTTTATATCATCATGACCAACAAAATTTCCGAGGTTTTTTAACGCAGGTAGTAAAAGCGGAAAATCACGTGAATGACTTTTGAGATATTTGCCTAATTGATCTAATTTCATATTTGACATATTGTGTTTTGCTTTTATAGATTTATTTTCTCAGGTAAAATCAATATATGTGTAGCGGATTTCGGTTTTGTAAAATCTGACTATTTTATACAAAAGTCACATTCTATAAAATGCAAATGAAATATTTGTTTCCATTGACAAATTTAGACATTTGGAAAAAATATTATTTGGAACTGACAAAAAAGCGAGCCTTGACCCTCGGCTCCGCCAAAAATAAACGCAAAGAAAAAGTGGATAAGAACTGGTTGAGCGGGTGGATTTTTATAGGTAAACCGACCAGACGAAGCGAAACTTCAAACTAAAAAATCCTATATATGTTACGAAAATATATGTTTTATTCTTATTTAACTGAGTAAAAAAAAACATAAACAAAATATGCTTCCTCTTACATCTTCTGATATTTGCGCTTTAAATTTTAGTGTACTTTCATCTGAAAAAATACGTGAAATTAGTGTTGTTGAAGTAATTACAGATGAATTATATGATAATAACCAACCGAAACGAGGTGGTCTACGTGACCCAAATTTTGGTGTTTCGAACAGGCGTGGTTTGTGTGAAACGTGTGATAGTACTTGGAGTGATTGCGCAGGTCACTTTGGTCACTTTGAACTGCCTGTGCCATGTTACCACAACGGGTGGATGCATGAATGTATGAATTGGTTGCGTCGTTCTTGTGTCTGTGGATATGTCCAAAACCTACCGCTTGGTAAAAAATGTCCAGAATGTAATCAAGCTACTGCAAAAATTAGAAAAAAAAATTCAATTACTTTAACTATTGAAGATAAGGACGGACACCGCATTTTGACAGCTTCAGAGGCATATGGAAGATTCAAAAATATACCATATTATAATGTTAAGAATTATTACACTGGATCAGATCCTAATTTTCACCCTTTAAATCTTATTTTAACAGTGTTATTAATACCACCGAATCCCGTCAGACCATCGCCGACAATGGACGGCGACGAAGTTAGAGGTGAGGACGATATAACACGTCGATTGTTGTATGTGATTAGAATAGCAAACTCTACGAAAAAATCTACTAATGAAAATTCTATTGTTAAAAAACATGCCGAACAAAGACTTCAAGACGCGATACATATGTATATTGACCAAAGAAAATCACCGGGCAATGTACGTGCGTCCCAAAAATCCATTTCAGAAAGATTAGTTGGGAAAGAAGGAAGAATGCGCGGTTCACTAATGGGAAAACGTTGTAATTATACAGCGAGAACCGTCATCACTGGCGATGCTATGCTCGATATGCGCGAAGTTGGCGTTCCTCGACAAGTAGCCGAAGTATTGACTATTGTTGAGCATGTCAATCGTCTAAATTTTAGCAAATTAAAGGAAAAAGTATTGACACAAGACAAATCAATCAAGTATATTGTTCAAAAAGATGGTAAAAGATTAGATATGCTTACAATTAAAGGTCAAACAAATTTACAAGTGGGAGATGCCGTTGAGAGAATTTTGCAGGACGGTGACATGGTTTTGTTCAATCGTCAGCCTTCATTACACAGAATGTCAATAATGGCACATCGGGCCAAAATTCTCTCTGGTAAAACATTTCGTCTGAATTTAACCTGTACAACACCGTACAATGCCGATTTTGACGGTGACGAAATGAATTTACATGCTTTACAAACATATGAGTCAAGAGCAGATGCAATGAACTTAATGTCAGTTGCTCAGAATATTCTTACACCGCAATCGAATAAACCTGTTATGGGTATCGTACAGGATTCTCTCCTTTCGTCGTTCATAATGACGAGCCCAGGCGTTACTCTTGATAAAGCGGAGATGTGTAATATTTGCATGTGGGTGGAAGGTGCGGTTTTACCAGAACCAGAAATTGATGGAAAATTTTGGACAGGATTACAATGTATATCGTTGTTATTTCCATCAGATTTTAATTGGAAAGACACCATCGTCAATGGCATTTGTATTAAAGGCCCACTTGGTAAAAAAGCTCTGGGAAGATCACATGGTTCTATAATACATTGTTTGTATAATGACTATTCTCCAGATAGAACCTGTCAATTTATCAACGAATTACAAAGAATCAATCATATTTGGTTTGCAGGTCAAGGCTTTTCAATAGGCATTGGTGACATGCGTATAAGTAAACAAACAGCAACCAAAGTACAGGATGAATGTGCTAATGTAGACGGTGATGTGGTGGCGTTACGAAAAGAACACGGTATTTTTGCCGAACCTAAAATCAATCGCATGCTCAACCAAACGAGAGATTCAATGGGATTGATCGCACAAAACGCAATGTTAAAAACAAACAGTTTGGGACTAATGGTCAAATCTGGATCAAAAGGATCTATGGTCAATATTTTACAGATCATGGCTTGTGTTGGTCAGCAGAATTGTTCGGGTAAGCGCATGCAGGCGACGTTAAACGGACGTAGTCTCCCCATGTTTAGAGCAACGGATATTTCCGCCCGTGCCAAAGGGTTTGTCAAACATTCATATATTGATGGGTTGACCCCCGATGAATATTGGCATCATACAGTTGGTGGGAGGGAAGGTTTAATTGATACGGCAGTTAAGACGTCTGTTACCGGTTATATACAACGTAGGTTGGTGAAAAGTTTAGAATCGATAGTTGTTGCCAATGATACAACCGTCAGAGACTCGCAACAAAGAGTCATACAATTCAAATATGGCGAAGATGGAATTGATGGGATGCATCATGAAATGGTGGATTGTTTTTTTGATGACAATGATTTGAGCAGTTACGATACAGACAAATGGCCAGAAGTTGTAGAAGCTCATAAGATGTGGCAATGGAATAAAAAATTTCAATTAGGTGATCAGTGGGCTGTTTCTGTCCCTGCGGGTAGGTTAGTCCAAGAATTTAAGGACGGTGGTTCTACGCCAGATGTACGTCATATTATACAACCGTTATTGGACGCAGTCAAAGGAATACCACTGACGCATGCCTATATGCTTTCAGTGTTTGCGATCAACAACTTGCCGTGCTCCGCCGAAGTTTTACAGAAAATTGTCGATATACTGTTGAAAAAATGGCATCGGTCAATTGTAGCGCCCGGTGAAATGGTAGGCACGCTTTCAGCACAATCTGTTGGGGAACCGACAATGCAAAGTAAGTTTTTTTTTGGGGACAAGGCCCAGTTTGTTTTTGTTTGGGTGATTGTGGTGGCTTTGAAAACTAACTTGTTATTTTTTTTTTGGTTTCAAGTGACATTAAGTAAGTGTTTCTTTTACGTTTTTTTTTGGGGACAAGGCCCAATTTTTTTAAGCTTACCGCTTTATTCTTTCTTTTAAACAGATACTTTCCATAATGCTGGAAACAGCGCTAAAAACGTAACGTTGGGTGTACCACGCTTTGAAGAATTGATTAACGCTTCCAAAAAAATAAAAACACCGAGCTCGACAGTCTTTCCCACTACAGATTTGCGGCCAGAAAAAGCATGGAAAATTAAAACACAAATACAAAAGACAATTGTGAAAGATTTGATTTCGAAACATAGCTACGACAATACGATAACACCCCAACTACAAGAGTATTTGGATTGCCCTGATAATACACGCTGGAATACCAAAACACAACCAACACATATACTAACCTGTCATTTCGACCGCAAAAAAATGATACAGTCGGACATCACACTTGAAGACATTGTAGGTGCTGTCAGAAAAATAGGCAAAGCCGTAATAGTTGCCTATTATGAGAATTTATTGAATGACGTACAATTGTTTGTACGTCTCAAAGACGACACCAAATTTTTCAAATATGTCAAAATGATTATGGATACAACAATAAAAGGATCCAAATATATCGAAAAAGTGAACATACGATCGGAAGGAGAACGGTTTATTGTTGAAACAGAAGGGATAGATCTGACACATTTGCAAACATTACAATCCATTGATACATCTCGAACGCAATGCAATGATATTTTTGCTATTAGGAAAGTCTTTGGAATTGAAGCTGCAAGAGCAGCTTTGTTGAAAGAAATGTACCAGGTCCTTGCTGCATATGGTATCTATGTCAATCATCGTCATTTGATGGTGATTATTGATTGGATGACTTGGGGCGGAAATATTAACGCTTTGACGAGACATGGTGTCAAAAAAATGATGGACGATTCTACACCTTTAAAAAGGGCTACTTTCGAACAACCAGTTGAGATTTTCCACCATGCTGCTGTAAAAGGATTGAAAGACACTTTGTCAGGTGTTTCGGAACAACTTTTAATCGGTAATGCTCCCAAAATTGGTTCGTATTATAACGATGTCATTGTTGATCAAGAATATCAAAAAATGTGGGATAATGATAATTGGCAGCCACCAGCGGAAATGGTAGAAGATGACCTGTTTGACGATTGGTCTGGAACATCAGCTCCCACTTCTGAATGGGAATCACACCAAACTTTTGCTACTGTCGAAGAAACAAATGAAACAAAATCAAATACTTGGCAAAAACAGCAAAATTCTGCGTGGCATCAACTTCAACAGCCGCCAATACCAGCTTGGGAGAATGTGCAGCAGGGATGGTTAGTGAACCAAGCTCCGGCAGCATGGCAGACGAACCAAGCTCCGAAAAGTCCGGATTATTGTCAAAAAAGTCCAGATTATTGGACAAAAAGTCCAGATTATGGTCCCAGAGAGAGCCCACCGTCGCAAAAACAGAAACTTTACAATCCAACGAACTCGGGAACATACATACCTCAGTCTCCGACATATGGTCCCAGAGAGAGCCCACCGTCGCAGAAACTTTACAATCCAACGAACTCGGGAACATACATACCTCAGTCTCCGACATATGGTCCCAGAGAGAGCCCACCGTCCAAAAAACAGAAGGTCTATAGTCCCACCTCGCCGGTCTATAGTCCCACCTCGCCGGTCTATAGTCCCACCTCGCCGGTCTATAGTCCCACCTCGCCGGCCTATGAAAGCAATAAAAAACTTTACAGTCCAACGAATAATAATAATACATATTCGCCGAGTTCACCACAAAAAAAGAAACAAAAACTTTACAGTCCCACCTCGCCGGCCTATGAAAGCAATAAAAAACTTTACAGTCCAACGAATAATAATAATACATATTCGCCGAGTTTACCACAAAAAAAGAAACAAAAACTTTACAGTCCCACAAATAATAATAATAAATAGAAAAAATAATAATTGATTTATTTGTATTTTGTAGTAAACATCGTACCTAAAGGTGTATGTGCTTTTTTGTGGGATCTTTTCACCTTTTCTGGAATGCTCCTGCGTTTACTCTTATCGTTATGTTGCTTGGCGTACATTTTGTACCGTTTCTTTGTTGCTTTGAGTTGTCGACGGAGTTTATCGGGTGAAGTTAAAGTCAAAAGGTTTCTCATTTCTTGTTTCCAATCGTACTTGTTGTTCCAAATGGCTACCTGATCAAATCGAATCACGTTCATTCCACATTTTCGAGCCCAAAATTCCTTCCACTTGTCCAAAATCATTCGGTGAAAAAGTGGTGTCTCGCCAAATCGTATGACTTGCGTGTTGTGCTGTCGACCATCGATCTCCCAAATAAGATTAAATTCGGGTAGATAAAAATCCAGCTTGCCAAATTTGCCGTAGTTTTGTTTCATTTGTTTCATGCCGCCAGGAATATACTGTGTGATAACTTTAATGTTCATTTCCTTCAAGTAATTCAAAACCATGAGCTCGGTTTTGTTTTTGCATGTGCTGCACCAACGGCCGTTGCTGATAACACTGTTCAATAATATTGAAAATTGCTGAAAACAGACATCACATTTGAATTCAACTTTTTTTTTGACACTGTTCAATGCTAAACGAAGATCCGCTTTATTGACAATGCAATCGGCTTTTTTCTTGCCGTTTAAGGTCAATTCTTTGTAAGATGCAAAGGAACGACCAAAACAAAAAGTGCAGGTCTTCACACCGCAATGCTTCCAAGTAGATGAACACCATGAACACCATTGACTTCGGATGGTAACCTTGTCCAAACTAATTGGAAATACATGCAAACAGACATCGCACTTGAAATCAATTTTTTTGGCACTGCTCAATGGTAAAATAAGATCCGCTTTATTGACAATGCAATCGACTTTCTTCTTGCCGTTTAAAGTTAATCCTTCGTACGATGCAAATGAACGGTCGAAACAAAAAGTGCAGGTATCGACACCGCAATGCTTCCATTTAGTGGTACACATATAGCACCAACGATCATTGGTAACTTTGTCCAAACTAATTGGAAATACATGGAAACATTCATCGCATTCGAATTCAATTTTTTTGGCACTGCCACACGATTCAGTTGTGGCAACCTCGTCATTGACCAAACATTTGACTTTCGAATTACCTGCAGGTGTATTGTGGGCAATGCACAATCCATTTTCGTCGTGAATACAATTGTCTTTGTCAAGTTCGCACGTGAAACTTATAAATTTAGTCCCTCTCCGTCTTTTTGGTTTTGCCCTTTTTTTAGGCCGTTTGACACCTACCCCCTCTGTCGCTCTTTTCTTGCTTTCAGCTCCGATCGCCAGCATTTCTGTTGTTATATATGAGCATTCTTAGAAAAATCCAAAATATTCGTAACGGATCCGAGTAATTGTGAAAGATATGCCGCCAAACTTTTTTTTTGTGATTTTCGTTACAAAAACCTATATTTGTAACGAAAATCCTGAAAAAAAACACCGGAATATTCCGGTGTTTTTTTGGCGGAGCCGGAAGAAAATATAGGTTTTCCATGTTTTAGATTTTTAGTTTACTTGCTCCGCAACACCAGTCATCATTTAAAATTCAAAGAGACAGAAACTTTACAGTCCAACGAATAATAATAATACATAGAAAAAATAATAATTGATTTATTTGCGTTTACTCTTATTGTTATGTTCCGTACTTTTTGTATCGCTTCTTTGTTGCTTTGAGTTGTCGACGGAGTTTATCGGGTGAAATAAACCCTCCGGCCTTCTAAAAATCTGCGTCTAAGTCGAACCCACGGTCTCCTGTAGTACCCGCCATTACATATTCACTGACCCTCTTTTCGAAGAAATTCGTCTTTGAATCAATCGATATCATATTCATAAACTGGAGCGGCTGATTAACCCCTGGAAACAGTGGTTTATAATCGGCGTTGACCATTGATAGTAATCTATCGGCGCAATGTTGGACATATTCTATCATTTGCGCTGCATTAATTCCTGTAAGATTTTTGGGCAAAGCCGCTTTAACGAATGCGATTTCGAGATCCACCGCTTCTTTTAAAATCCCATGTATCTTTTCTTCTGCCAACTTTGGTAACATATTTAACATCTCCACGCCAAATTTGGCGTGGAGTCCTTCATCCCGTTGAATGAGCTCGTTAGAGAAACAGAGCCCCTTACATTTCTGCTTCGTTCGGAGCCAATAAATGGATGCAAAGGACGCACTAAACAGTACACCTTCGAAAATACAAAATGCCCATAATCTCTCAGCAAACGGCAATGTTGGGTCCATGTATTTCTGAGCGAATTTTGCTTTGGCTTTTGTTGTTGGTTCGTTTTGGACAGCTGTAAACAGAGATTTTTTCCTATGCGCGGGTGCGAATTTTTCTAAGGCGGTCGAATATGTCTCTGAATGAATTGTTTCAATGAATCCTTGGAGCGTATAAAACGATCGGGCTTCAGCAACTGTGATTTCAGCCATAAATTGATCCATTAAATTATCAACAACAAGGGAGTCAGATGACGCAAAAAATGCAAGAATGTGCAATATAAAATTCTGTTCTGATTCAGGCAAAGTGGCCCAGTCGTCCAAATCTCCACCCCAGTCAATTTCCTCAGTCGTCCAAAGTACGCTCTGCTGCTCTTTAAAAATATTCCACAAATTTTTGTGTTGAATCGGGTGCAACACAAGTCGCTTTTGTGATAGGTCTGTGAAGTAATTTTCAGCAAATTCCATTTTATTTATAATATCAAACTTCTCTATATATAGAGAAATTTTGAAAATATGATTTAACAGTATAAAATCAAATGTCACTAAACAATCAAAATAAGATGTCAATTGATTTCAACCCCGCTTCTATTGATTTCAACCCCGCTTCTACAACAGAACCCGCTTCTACAACAGAAAAGGTCACAAAACAAACAACGCTGAAACAAACTCTTCGTATCACCATACTTGTGCTGTATTCATTGCTCACGGTTCATGAATTGGTGCGGGGGTTCATTCATACGTTTTTGTATGAATATGGGATACATGACGTGTCTGGTATGGGTACGGGAGATAGCTTTTGCGACAACCGCCTTTATGTGCTCATGATCTCATATGGTGGGAATAATCTGGAAACGTTCATCATTCGTTGCGCTATCCTATACCAGTATTGGAAGTACGACAACGGATACAGATTCATCATCGCGTCATGCGTCGCTTCCATGCTTTTTTACCCAACCACAATGATTGTATCGTCCGTCGGGAACATTGATGTCGGAGACGCACAATTGCCTGGAAAGGATGCCATGCTCGCTCGTTCAATCGTGTCACTGTGCATCTTGATTTTGACGGTTGCTAATTATTATCTGTATAGTCCACTGGACAAAACACTTATTCGATAGAATGTTTTTTGTTATTTTTATCAAAACTTCTATATATATAGAACATTTCACAGATTAAAATGGATGAACTACTATGTGTAAAAAGTGATTGGGAAACGGGGTTGATCTTTGTTATAATCGGATTGATTTTAATGACTGCAGGCTGCTGTAATGTAATGTGTTTAAAACAATTATTATAATTATGTAAAAAAAAATATATATATATATGTGTTATTTAATAAACTAAAGTTCTGTATTTCCAAATATATTGGTTATATTTGACAAAATCATCAAATAAAGTTTAGAATTTTTGTCTGAGCTTAAACACAGTCAAATCTGCAAAACCTATATTTTCTTCACATATTTTGGAAATTATTAGATTTTGTATATAATAATAACCAATGAAATGTGTAAAAGACCGTTACAGGATTCGGGGACGAGTGTCAAGAAAAGGCAGAGAACTTCGTCACGGACCGTCACGGATATTGGAGATTTGAAATTTTTCTTCTTTACTGCTGCATCGTGTGGTGGACTTTGCCGGGGTTGTGACCTTTGCCATCCAGAAGAATGTGCACCAGAAAAAGCCAATGCGATTAAAAAAGGTGGCGTTCTCTACAAACAAGTTGGAAAAGAATTCAAAAGAGCCTTTGCCAGTTTAACCTGCCTGTTTATTCGGATGCGTGAAAATTTTAAATACTATACGACTCCAACAGCAAAACATGACCACGAAGGTCGGTTAAAAGTTAGGATTACGGATGACAATGGCCAAACATTGACTACACAAGCCTTGAAAATTGCCAGTCTGGCTTGGGGTCAGGTCACCCAGCTGGCAAAGCTCGGTACCGCTGGTATGCCCCTCCGAGGTTTCAGAGATGCCTTTCCAGTAGACCATATTGACAACAACAAAAACAACAATGATGTTTCAAACGGAATGATTATGACAAAAGCCGAACACAACAAAAAAACAAAACTGTCGGCCGAACAAAGAGCCAGGGGAGCCATGAGTGTCTCAGCCCCCTGCACCATGACCGTTTTTGTTTCCAAAGGCAATCCCCTTAACGATTCCGAAGGCAATCCTGTTGTCATAAATTACGAATATCGCAACGAAGTCAAGGACGATTACAGTCTTACATCAAATAACATTGCACATTCTATTGCACAGAAAGATATGCCCACCAGAAATAGCTTGGTCAAAATCAAATACGAAGGTCAGGATTGCTTGGCGCAATTCTCCTGGTACAACTTGCCCGATCTTGAAGGTGAAATTTGGAAACCCGTCACGGCAGCCGATCATAAAACTTTGGAATTACCGATGTCTGAACAATACGAATACTACGTCAGCAACATGGCAAGATTCAAAAATGTGACGAAATCCACTCAAAATGAAAGGATTCGAGACTTCCGAGGGCGTTCCTGGCCTCGGATTATGATCATAGGGAAGAATCTTTACTTTTATCGTGTCGTTGCATTGATTTTTCACAGAGACCAACTGAATGCAAAAATTGCCGAACTAAAAATTGCCAAACAGAAAAACAAGTTTGGCAATGATTATACCTTCGCTACACTGGATGTGGACCACATTGATTTTGATTCAACCAATCATCATGCCAATAATTTGCAATTTCTGACACCTGAAGAGAACAAAGCAAGATCACACAACCGTCCTTGCCGTATTTGGGAAATTGGCAAGAAAGATGCCCAAAAAGAATACCCATCGGTTGTAGCTGCAGCCAATGCGATCGGATGTTCTGATACGACAGTGCACAAAATTATTAAAAAAAATAAACATAAAAAATGGCGCGGTGAATACATTGTAGAATAAAAAAAAATATATATATTTTAATAAAACTAAAGTTCAGTTCCGAATATACTGGTTATATTTGAAAGCGTTTGGAAAGATTCCATCATGTTTTCTTGCCATTCTGGTAGCCGATGTAATTGAATTAAAATCCAAAAACAAAAGCAGACATATGTCGTCAATCCAATTTTACAAGTCCACAAAAATACTTGGTGTATATTTTTGAAAAGTATGTGCACACATACAAATACAATAACAAATAATAATGCAAATGCAAATGTGTGAAGTATCGACATTTTATCTGACTTGAACATACTTTATAGCGTATGGTGTAGAAAAATCAATTAAAATTCCGAATCCGATAATAATTTCTAATCCGAGAATTATTTTTTCTGTCGATTGAAAAGAAATAATTTCTGAGCGTTTCAATATATTGGCCACAATCATAATAATGGATACAACCCCTACAAAAACCACCCTGATTAAATGACGAAATCGTTTATTGCCATATGTTTGTGTATGCATCACGTTCCAAATATATAAAATTTGTGTAATAACGACCAAAACAGCGTTAATTATAAACACTACTTGAGCTGGTTCGTTCTCAAAATTGAAGGCTGCACAGACGGCGGTAATGAATACCATACTAAATACATACCAATGCCAACCTGGATCTGTTTTGGTTTCGTAATGACTTGAGACACACCAAAAAAAACTGGCGAGTATTGCTGTAACTGCTACTCCGTAATTCACAAATGTACTATCTACGATATCAAAAATTTCGAGTATGATAAAAACTGAAATGATAACACTATATACAGATGCCAAAATGACAGTTTTAAATTCCGAAAATTTATTTATCAAAAATGATAAAAAAATTAACAAAGTCAACATCAATGCAAAAACAGGGATTGATAGATATGACGGAGTTATATCATCAATTTGATTCAGTATGGTGTACGACAAAATTTCTAAGTATATCAAAGCAGTCCAAATGGCGTATGTAAATCTATGCATCATTTATTTACAAAACGAAATCATTTATATACTACAAATAATAGTATAAGTAATTTCGAATAAAGCGTAAAAAAAGTAATGTCTAATAACTGGCACAATTGCTCAAATCACAATTGTAATCGCCCGATCTTTTGTTTGACTCTCTGTCGTGCGTGTTTTAGGGGATTTAGAGTCAAATGTAACGTCGAAGGTTGTCACCGTCCAAGTTTTTGCAAACAGGTCTGTAGCTATCATTATAGAAAAAAAGAGATACCACCAATCAATAAATGCAGTGAATCTGGCTGTGAAAAGGTGTCATATATAGATAAATGTTTCTCTTGTTATACAAAAACATATTGTTTGCAGTGTAGCGCACACACATTCGCACGTAATTTATGCCAAAAACACTACATGCGTGAATATAGATTAAAACAGCTCAAATAGAAACATGTTGGCGGCGCCCAACTGGGCCTTGGCCCTCGGCTCCGCCAAAAAATGCCCGTTGGCGGCCAAATTATATTTTTTTATTGTCTATTTTTTTCAAGTAAGTATTGTTAAAAAAATTATTTGGAACGAAGATACTTATATCATCAGAACGAGCTTCGATATATAGTATACCATTTGAAACGATTGTATATTTATTGCCATCAACAAAAATGATATCATTTGCCGAAATTATTCCGCTCACAAAATAGGTTGCACCAGATAACAAAGACACAATATATGGTTGTAGTGCATAACCTACTCCCAACGCAAATCCCTGAAGAATTGATACAGTAGAGGCTTCACCAGCGACATGACCCAATAAATAGAGGGAAACTGTAGTGAGTAACAAAAATGTAATCATTTGACCGGTCCACAGTGAATACTTAAAATAATTTTGTGCACTTAAACCTATGTTTACAATAATTGGTACAGAAATTAAAACGATACCAATACATAGTAAAACATCATCTAACGAATTCCAAATTGCCGTTAATGCCAAAGAAAATGGTAAATTAACCGGTGACATAATAAAACATAATTTTCTTTTTATATACACAGAAATCTTGAATTTTGTTGGAATATCATTACGTCACCGGTAATCTCCAAATGAGCCATTTACCACAATCCCATTTCTCAAGTTGAAACCATTCATTATTCACAATAATGTGTTTTGACGAATGACTTTCAACGTAATACAAAATTGTTTTATCGCCATGTAGTGGACATTTGAAAAATTGTTCGTCAAAAACACAATCAAACATATTCCATTGAAATTGCACAGATTGATTACAATAGTGAATAATATTTGATAATATTGGAACTGCCTCAGATTCAATATCCATCTCATTTAACAAAGAAAAATAATAATTCCAAACAAATATAACCATAAGCAAAAGCATAGTAACTACGAAAAGTAAAATAGAAACACTACAGCAAAATGTAGTGTTTTTCTCCGAGCAAAATTTAGTCATAGTTGATAACAAAAAATAGTAGTTTTATACGTATTGTAACAAATATATATAATTAATAGTTTATTTTAGTTTGACTTTATTATTTTCCTTAATTGCCGTCAATTTTAGAAATTTGATTCATTCTATCACGAAGATTTCCAGAACCGAACCCAGAAAGTGCTTGAAAAAGTGCTGGGTTTCTATCGCGGACAGATTGCATAGAATTTGATTGTGTTTTTGAAGAATCAAAAGCAAAAGGATTACGAGTTGCCGCAACTTTTGCAGATGCAGCATGAACAACAGATTGTTGGTGAGCAATACCAGACGAAGCAATACGGCGTTTCTTGGTTACAATATCCATCACTTTGTTTTCAAGTGCTCTTTTATTTTCGGCTTGTGCTTGTGAAGCCAAAGAATCCAAATCAGTCTTGTATTTTGCACTGGCTTTATGGGCAATTTCGAGCATTTTGACACTTTCTTTAGGATAATTTTGTGCCATAGCAAAAATAGCTTTTTTATTCTCGTCAGTCATCATGTCCGCGGGCAAACTGGCAGACCAAGAATCAACCAAAGCTTTAGACAAAGCTTCAGCTTTACTCTTTGTTTCGAGCTCTGCATTGTCCTGTTGTTGTTTCCATTGCGCTTGCAATTGTGCAAGCTGGGCTTCAGCTTTTTGAAGTGCCGTTTTTGTATCTCCGAGTTCCGACTCTTGGTTGATTACCAACTTCATCAAATCCTCTTGGTTTGTAACTTGACTTACAGGTGCAGCCGCTTCCGAACTTTCGACTTGTGCTGGAGTTGTATCCACTTGTTCTTGAGTTTCATTTTGGGTTTCTTCGATTGGTGCAGACATTTTTATACTCGCTTGATGCTGTGTTATATACTCTGTTTTTTTTGTTTCACTCGGACGACTTGCGGATTGTTGCTGGGTTGAAATCACATTACATCCCGCTCTTCTCGGTTCGGTACAAAGTGAAACTTCAACGGGTCTTTTTGTAGTTGACCCGTCCGAAAAGCTTGTATGCACGTGTTGTAGAGAAAGACCGGTGTATAGACGGTGCCCGTCCGAAGATGGCTGGAGAGCATTACTTGCAAATCTTCCTTCTAATGTAGAATCGTCGAGTCTACCGAGTATCCACTTCTTGCCGTCACTGTCGTTCCAATGACGTTGCACGTGACCAACAGCAAGTCCTTCAGCGTGCTCTATACGGATTGGTACGTCATTTAAATCCATGTTTTGACTCTCTTCCTTTGTAAAATCAAAAGTAGGGTCATTTTCGCCTTTAGCATCGGTATTTGGCAAAACGTTTCCCACAAAAAACGAAGGCATAATAATATGAAAGACGCTTAGTTCTTTTTATAGTTATTTTTGTTAGATTAAACGAACAGTACGTGTTCGTGGTCGAGCGTAGCGTGCCGTTGTATCCGCACTTACAAGAAACACTTTCGAACGACATAGGTATTATGATCGGCTCCGCCTAAAATTATGTAGTATATAAATAGAATATTCTTGAAAAATGTCAGATGAGAATGCTCTGCGTCTACAACAACTGCATCTACGACAACAACGTGAGATCGAAAAACAAAGAATTGAAGAAGAAGATAAAAGAAAAACAGCAGAGCAAAACATGTTGGCATTAGCAATTAAAAATAGTCTAAAAGAACAATTGACGATAAATTATGGCGAAATATCAGGGGGGGGATCCGATGAAGATTCTATTATTTTGTATTGGATGGATGATGAAGGTATTACATACGACATGTGTAAACTTATCGGAATTGATAATCAAGGTGAATTTGATACAGCAATGCACCTCTTACTACAAAACCTAAGGTTGAACGGGGGGGATATTAATCAACACTTTCGATTATTATTACAGGCCAAAGGCAGTTATTCAGCGGTTGAAAAAGATAAAAGAGTTTTTCAGGTACTATACGGTAAATTTCTAAAAATAAAAAGTAAGAAACCTTACCGACAAGAATTCTTGACTTTTTTGACGATAACAAATACACATTGCAACACAAATACACATAGCAACATACAAATGAACTCAAACAACAATTTTAAACAATATGTTAAGATTAATTTATAATAAATACAATAAAAATTGTAGTAGACATTTTCTCGGCTCCGCCAAAAATAAATGATTACTTTTGCTAAGCTTGATTTATCTATT
>Ga0206682_10002334_pt1 | contig 17302 bp, 13 predicted proteins | sample M240m12015metaG_FD_155444 | JGI IMG/M metagenome (GOLD analysis project Ga0206682, IMG submission 155444) | Ammonia-oxidizing marine archaeal communities from Monterey Bay, California, United States - M2 40m 12015 | ecosystem: Environmental > Aquatic > Marine > Intertidal zone | place: USA...
ATTTCTGCAACTTCTATTTCTAATTCTATTAACTGAATCTGAGATTTTGATAACCAATCTACTAAGTTGATAGTTAATACTTCGTTTACAATTTCTTTTATTTTACTTACTGTCATAATTTAAGGTTTTAAGGTTTTATATTTTTACTTTCTTTATTTTAGTTTTACATCCCCTATTGAACGTAGGGGATGGGATATAAGTTGAACCAACTTTTAACGAGCTAATCAATTTCAAACTCGGATGACTTTAGAGTCATCACAACTATGTAAGTAATAAACTTTAAACTTACACTACGAATATACAAAAAAAAGTAATACGAGTCAAGTAAAATGTGATTTATTTTACCAGTTTATATTGATTCTAAATAAGAATAATTTTATTTTTTGTTAAGAAATTTTAGCTGAACCTACATCGATTGGTTCTCTCTTCATATGATTACCTGATGCAAAGTTTGCACCTTCTTTGATATAGCCAGTTAGGAATGCTCTTCTAAATCTTTGGGAATTATTTGGCTCTGAACCATGTACTACATTTGAATGAAGTAAAGCAACCTGTCCTTTCCTCAAATATCCATCTATATGTGTAAAGTTATGGTCATTAGGCAATATACATGGTTTACCTCTCTCATTCCTCCAATTCTTTGGATTTGAACCAGCTCTTTCTTCATCTATTTCTATTGGTAATCTACCTAACTTATGTGAACCTTCTAAATACCAAACAGAACCATTATTGGGGTCGTGATTATCAAAAGCAAGAGAAATGTTTACAATTTCATTTGTATTACATTGTGTATAAAATATATTTTGATGTTGGTCTCTTCCTAATTGACCTGGTGGTTTAAAGTATGCCCAAGATTGTACTGCAAATATTTTAGATTCCATTACAAATTCACAAGCTTCTATAATTTTAGGATGTTTCATCAATTCATATAACTTAGAAGATTGTTTATGTGGATGCATAAATGGGTCATATTCTCCCCATTGTTTTTCAGTATCATTAGTTTGTCGTTGAATTCTGATTCGTTCTAACTCCTCAGCATATGAATCTACTTCACTCTCGGTTAGTAGATTTAAAATAGATACTCCTTTGTATCTCCAATCAAATTGTAGTTGTTGTTTTTCTTCTTGTGATAAATAACTCATATAACATATTTTACTTTGTATATGTATATATATTAACTTTTATAAAATTGTAATAAATTTGGTAAATATAATTTTAATGTAGGTATCAAATGAGATACTAGTTTTATTGATATTCTATTTGATTCAGATACCGCTTTATCTGTAATATTACCGACTGAATCATATTGTGTTTCCATTGGGCCTTTTATTCTCCATTTTAATTCAACAATAGTATATAAAGAATTAGTTATAAACCTATTTCTATCTCTTTTGGAAATCTCATATATAGGAGAACCTTTATCGTTAGTTTTTTGAATAAAATATCTTTTAACAAATCCTCTACGATAATCCACATCTTTTAAGACTGGCAAATACGCAATAATACTAATCTCCTTTGGAGTTTTTTTTATAATTTGGCTATATCTTTTAAAATTTGAATCCATTATTTCTCACTTCCTATCATTCTCATTTCTGTTTTAACATCAGTCATCCATTGATTTCCACTAATAGAATGTCCTACCTTCATAACTTGAAAAAAGTTAGGGTAACCATACTTATCAGGTATTCCCTCAAATCTAACTTTATCACCAACTTTAAATCCACTAACACCATGTACTGTAAAATCTACTTGAGCTAATCCAAGTGGTGGATTTTGGACATTGTTATCAGATTTTGGTTGTTCTCCACTTACAGCTGCTGATTTTAAACCTCTATCGATTAGTTCTACCGATTTTAAGGCAGTTGGGTCATTCCATGTACCAATACAAAGTAATGTTTCAATAGCTTCTTTTACGTTTTCAGTTGTTCCATCTTTACCAACACCACTTAAAACTTGTTTTCTATCTTGATATCTTGAAAACAATCCAGCTCTCTGTGCAAATACTTCAAAAGCTTTTGCTTTAGCTGTTTCTTCTTCGGTTGGTTCACCTTCTTCATCAGAGGTATCTGTACTATCAGATTCACTCTCTTGACCATCAAGTTGTTGTCTCATCAATATAGTTCCCACTCGGTCTACCGATGTTTCATCGAAAACAGAACCAAACATAATAGGTTGACTATCTCCTGAAGCATCTTTCTTATTTTTACTCATTTTTTTAATCATGATAGAACTCATCATAGCTCCTTGAACACTCATGTTAAAATTAACCGATGTAAATGGTGATTCTGTACCTCTCGTTTGGAAAGTTGCCATATCCTCATCATCTGGTTCGGTTTTTCCTGTAAAGTTAAAATCTACTACTCTTAGTTCAGCTGGGCCGTTAGGGTCATCTGTTTTTGGTTGTTCCATTATCTGAAAATCCCATAATGAATTACATCCACTACTCAAACCATTTAACATTTCATATAAAACATCTCGTGTGTTAAAGTTTGGTTTATTTAGACATTCTACAAAGAAATCATAGTTTATATATAAATCTTTTAACCATCCCCAAAATCCTCGTTTTTCGGTTAATGGTAAAACAGTATCATCACAATCGTGTGTTATTATAGTTTCATCTAAATCATATAAACATGGAAATGCAAAAGGAACTGGTCTTGATTGACCTGTTGCTGGGTCATTTGCTGAACCGTTTAATTCTGCTCTTTCATCTCCACTTGGGGCCTCTTCAACTAATGGATGTAAATTAGCTATATTATCATTATTATTTAAATCATCATAATTAATATATTTAACTTCTTCACCAGGTTCACCAAATAAAGATTTTTTTAGAGAAAAGTTAGGTGCTGTTGTATTTGGTATATATAAAGTAGATTTATCAGTACTCCACATATGTGGAAATGCTTTTATTGGAGTATCTTTAATATTAATAGTTAAATTTTTTGTATCCAAATTTGGACAATCAGATGGTTGTGATTCTAAATCTATGATAAAATCATTTAATATTTCAACAGCTAATTCAAATCTAATAAATCTTTCCTTATCAAATATTTCTACATTCGTTGGAATTTTAACAGAATCCCCACCCTTATTAGTAATAGTTGTTCCTTTTTGTAAAGCTTCAGATAATGTATCTCTTGCAACCTCATCAAAGTTTACATAGTTTCCTTCATAGGCCCAATTATTTCCATTTTTATCATTATTACTACTCCATTTTTTTATAACACTAGATTGTTTAAACTTAGGTAAAGAATTAAACATCTGTTTGAATAGTTGCTGACCAGATGTACTCTTTCCTACATTTTCTGGTGGGAATGGGTCTTCTTGCCCATCACCTGCAGAATCAGTTGAATTACCTCCTCGATGTGTTTGCATATATTCAGCGGCTATACCAGCTCCTGATATTTTTACTTTTAATTCGTATGATTCTCCATCTGCAAATGATACACCACCACCAACTACTATACCTAAAGTTGCATCGTATTGATACTTAGATAATTTTCTTTTTTCTCTAATAACGTTCCAATTATCATAAGCTGCTATTTGACATGGGTCAATAGCACCACCTCCTCCAATTCTCTGATTATATGAATCTGCTACATTCCAACCACATTCTAGTAAAATATGAAATCCTGGTTCAAGAAGGAATTTTTGTATTTTGTTCATTTGTTCTTTTGTAAAACACTTAACAGTAAATTCTGATTGTTTTAAAGAACCTCTAGCCATTTCATTTATACTCACACCTGTAATGATAGGAGAAGGTCTTAGACCCCTCCCTATACCATCTATTTCAACTGGAGTTGTCATATCTAAAGCGTAACCCAACATACCTGGTTTTTCATTATTACCATATACAGACTCAAAGTTTTGACCTCCATGTATAGATTGCATTACCAAACCGTTAGTATCACCAACTTCAACTGATGATATAACTCGTATCCATGATGTTAATCCACTTACACCACCTTGTTGATATACGTTTGTAGTTTGAGCTGCTCTATTATATAGAACGTCTTTTAATTCAGGATATATATTTGAGTATTTTGGAAAAAACATAAACTATAATTTTCTAAAATCATTAACAATCTTACTGTAATTTACAGGTATTCTAAGTGTAGTACCATCTGGCATCGCGAATGTAACATCATGTAAATTGTTAGCAGTTGCTATTATCCACCATAATGAAGAATCACCATAATATTCATTAGCTAAAGCATCCAATCTATCACCTGTTTGAGTTACTATATAAATATCTTTATCAGACAAAGGGATGTTAGGATATAAACGGCTTCTAAAAACTCGTCTACCATCCTTTAATTTCTGTATTTTATTATTATCGTATCTACTGTTTGCCATAATGTTTTATTTTAGCTAAAATCTAAATCTGCATATTGAGAATTTTCAGCTATTCTCCTTTCTTCATCTGCCTTACTTCTACCAGGCCAATAATCGTAACTTATCCAATGAGAACCATTAGGTCCATCATCAAAACCTACCATTTTTTGAGTTCGTGGAGTTCCATAAAAAGTATAGTTTCTCATATATGTATAAGCATTTTCTTTTTCTTTCTTAATACTTGAAATATCTATTTCAAAATCGTTAGCTATTGATTTACCTAAACCAATAAGGTTAGGGTCAATTCCTTTTCCTTTTACTTCTTTTAATCGTTCTTTAATGGTGGCTGCTCTTTTTGATTTATAAGCTGCAATAGCTTCTTCTTTTAATTGTTCAGGTGTTTTTTCAGCCCCACCATCAAGATTCTGAGTACCACTACCTCCTTCTTCTTTTTCTGGTGTACTAGTAGTTTCTCCTGTTTTAGGATTTACAGTTACTTTTACTTGTGCACCATCACCTGTCTGTGATTGTTCATTAGCTCCATCACCAGAAGGAGAAGTTTTTTCTTTTATCTCTTCAATAGCCTCATCTGATTTTTCATAACTATATAGTGATAGTTCACTTCCTGGCATTTCAACAAACTTAATTGTCAAGGAAGCATTTATAAACTTTGGTAATAAGATTCCAGATGATTGACTTTCCCATGTACCATTATCTGGAAAAGTATATGTTAAGGATTCTATAAATCCTATTTTACCATTATACAAATCACCTAATCTAAATTTTATGAATGGTGGATTTGAAATACCATTTACAATAGTTGGATATGTTTTTTTAGTTAAAGCTGTAATTTTTTCCCAATTATTGGTTAACTCACCTTGATTAGTACAATAAATATCAAAAGAAAAAGTTAATGCTCTTTCAACTCCATCGTAAGTGTAATAGTTGTAAGGATTACCTACAAACTTATTACCTGCCCATGATGGTGTAGATGTTTCAGATAATCCTGAAATAATACATTTGAAAAATATAGCTTTACTGGCATCTAGTCCTGATATCCAAAATGGTATTATATCATATTGTTCCATTTTAGATTTTTCTACTTCAGTTCCACCAGCATCAATATATTTTCCATTACTATCAGCAAGTGAAGTTCCTCCAAATATTTTACTTATATCATCCCATCCTTGTTTAAATCTTTCGTTATCAGTAAATTTTTTATCTGGTGAATAACCAGGTACATTTTTTATAACATCCTTACCTACTTTATATGTAAATGCATTTTCAGATTTTCCAAACTTACCATCGGAATTAGTTCTATCTAAACCATAAATTGGTGATACTAAACTAAAATCAAGTTGTTCTTTACTTTTATTTGCAAAAGGAAGATGTGTATCTGCACCCATTTCTCCACCCTCATCAAATATATTACGAGAAGCTGCTCTTGATGTATCTTTTAATACCTGAGAATATGTGTTATCATTATGATATTCTAAGTTTTTATTATTGTTATCACCAATAGCATCACCTATGGTTCCTGGACTTCCAAATAAAGCTCCTCTGAGTTTATCTTTGGCCATTCCTATTCCACCACCAACTGCTTGTTTTACTATTGTAGATGGATTCCCACCTGATTGTTTTAGAAGTTTTCCAAGTTCGGTACCATTCTTACCATAAGAAGCTAATGTTATAGGTTCAGATGATAAGTTTTCTGAAAAGGTGATTGAACCTTTTTTAGAACCATCTAATTTTATTACCCTTGATGGCAATGTTGTTTCAGGTATACCTAATACACTATTTACAGCATCTCTAGCTTTACCAATTACTTTATTAAGACCTAATCCACCAGTAGCTCCTTCTACAATACCAGCAGTCATATCCTCCTTATCAGGAGTTGTTCTTTGTGCTATACGAACTGCTTGATTACCATATATCAATGGATTATTTATATCAACAAGGGATGCTTTTCTAATACCATTCAATTCTTGTTGAACAAAATTAGTTACATCTTGTTTAAATCCACCTTTAGATTCATTAGCAGCTGAATTAACTGCCTTATCTTGGGGAGATTCTTTAAATAGTTCTAATATAGTTGGCATATATCTTTTTCCCTTTATGAATTACTTCTTACAAATTGGTTAAACCTACCTAATGCTTTATCCATCTTACCACCACTTGTTCTAGCAACAGCTTCACCATCCATATTAATTATAGCACCTGCGGCAACTGTATCAATTAATAAATCTAATTTTTTAAGGAGGTCTGTATTATTTCCTGTGTTTGATTCTTTTAGAGTTGAAGCTAAACTATCAATAGTACTAGATAAAACACTTTCATTCGATTCAATATCTTCTGATGAAGTATTTACATCACTAAGTGATTGAGAAGGAGTAATCATTTGGTTTGCAAGGTCTTTTCCATCTTCACCTACTACAACATTACTTACTGCCTTTAAACCATCTGATGCTATACTTAATCCTTTTGATGCTGTTTGAGTTGCTATATCTATTCCTGATTTTACAACATCTCCCATTGAAGCAAATAGTTTGGTGTTTTCCATTTCATCACCCCTACCTGTTAATGCTTTAAATCCATCAGATGCAATACTAGCTAAAGCACCCATTGGTCCTTTTTCAGCTACAACTTCTAATCCTTGTTTTAGAACATCTCCTATTTTACTAAAGAATCCTCCACCTGTTTCTTCTTGTGGAGATGATAGTGAACTTGAAAGTGCACTTGCTCCTTCTTGTACAAGAGAAGAAGCTGCTCTAAGAGGAGCAGTTAACATATCTCCCATTTTACCGAAGAATCCTTTTTCTTCTCCATCCTCACCTTCACTACTAAACATTCCACCTATCTTGTTGGCTATACTACCAAACATACTCTCTGGTTTCTTAACAGCCATAATAGTATCTTCAGGATGAGTTCCAATAACCTTTCCATTTTGAACAATACCATCATCTATACTACCACCATCACTAACACCACCACCATCTTTTGTAGCATCCATTCCAAGTAGTTTAATAGCCCAATTTGGTAATATATTAGTAAATAAACCTGATAATCGTGCGGGTATTCCTTTAAAGAAATCTACTATCATGCCAGGCATCGTACCTAACCAATCCATTACCTCATACCATGCCTCTTTTAAACCATCAAAGAATGGAACTCCTTCAAATATGTTAGCTAAAGAATCTACAATAGCTTCTGGTATAGCATACCACCAATCAAGGAAACCAGAAAAGGCTTGATTTAATCCATCGGTTACCATTGAAAAATCTAAGGTGAATATACCTTTAATTATTTTCCAAAAACCTGATACCATTTGTACAATACCTGCAAAACTCTTAGCTACTACTTGAAGTCCAAAAGATAATGTTCCACCAATAATCTTTCCTATCATTTTCATAACATCAAGGAATCCTCCAGCAGAACCCTCACCACTGCCACTAAACATATCACTAAATATATCAAATACTGGTTGTAATGATTTTCTTATATTTCCAATAGTACCACTAATACCTTCAATCATACCACCTACAAAAGCAGCTACTCCTTTAAATGCCTTTTTTATTGCAGGCATATTATCTTCTAACAATTTCATAAATGCTTTAGCGAATGGTAAAAACGCTTGAGCTAATTGTAGGAATTGAGCTTTCATTTGATTTTGCATCATATCTATTCTTGAAGTACGTTCATTATCATATTTTTGTTTCGTTATTGCAGCCTTCAATTCATCTTTATCCATTTTAGATATATCTTTACCTGATTTGATTAAATCTTGAGCAGCTTTTAGTTCTTCCTTACTAGCATTACCCATTGCTTTCTTAATCCTTTGTTGATTAATCAAATCACCAATTGGCATTCCTGATGCTTTTGCCAGTGCTTCTTGTTCATAAACATTTAATTTGGTTAAATCACCTAATTTACTTGCTTGTTTAAGAACTTCTTGTTGAGCCCCAACCATATCTCCTTGAGCAGCTAAACCTCTAGCTCTACTTAGATTTAAGTTGGTACCTAAAATAGCACTTGCTTCTAATTCTGAATTTATACTATTTTCAAAATCTAATAAACTACCTGCAACTTGACCTGCTTGTTTTAATGAAGTACCAAATTTAGCGGCTTGAATTGCGGCAGCCTGTAATTGTTTAGGAGTTCCTTTAAAGTACTTATTTATTTCTTCGGAACTATTAGCTATATCTTCTATAACTTTTCCTACTGGTACTTTAGCTAATTTTGCTGCTGCAATGGTAGTTCCCATCATAGCTTGAGCGGCATCACCTGATATTCCAAATTGATTTTGTAATAGTTTATTGGTTTTACCAATAGTAGATGCACTTAAACCTAAATTAAAGGCCATCTTAAGTGTACTATTAACTACCTCATCACTTAATTTTTCAATACCATCAAATTCTTTATACAACTCACCTGCTGCTTTAGCACCTGTCTCTAAATCTCCAGTTAAATGCATTACAGAACCAGCGGCTGATGTAATTTGTGAATCTAATCCTTCGAATTGATTTTTATTCATCCCAGAAGATTCTCGGAATGCTATGGTTGCTTTATCTAACGCTTGCATGGCATATAACCCAGCGGCTAATGCTCCAATGATTAGAAGTAATATAGCTTGAGGGCCTGCAAAAGCACTTAACATTGAACCACCTGCTGCCATAGCACCTTTACCCATGGCCTTCATGTTTACAGTAGCTCCTTTTAATCTACCACTTAATCCTTTTGTAAGACCTGCATTTTTTTGCATTTCTTGACCATAAGCGGTAACATACTTTTTAGTAGCTCCACCAAACCCTTTTTTCAATGAGGCTGCTGCTTTATTTGCTGTTCCTTGAAGTAAACCACCAATAACAGGTATTTGACTTGTATATCCTGCTAATTTATCTACTCCCTCCGCAAACTTATCATTTAAATTTTGAGCTTTGTCTTTTACTCTATCTATGGCTTCTTGTTGTTTACCATACACAGCTAAAGACATATTCTGAACTTCAAGAGTTTTTATAGCTGCGGCTGTTCCAGCTTTTGTAAATTTATTAGAACCCTTCTGCTTCTCATGTTCACCACTTTTGAGTTTATTAATCTCATCTTGGTTATTTAATATTTGTTTATTGATAGATTCAGAATCACCTAAGGCTTTAGTTGATTCTTTGATTTTGTTGATATAATCTTTGGTTTCTTTTTTAAGAGCTTTCTTCTGATTTAAAAGCAGTTCAATATTTTTCTGCAAGGCACCAACACCACTCGCTGATATCTTCAGTGCATCTTGATATTCTTTTTCTAATTTTAAATCTTCTTTACTGGCCATTTAAAAAGTTCCTATTATTTCATATTTAGAATTTGTTTATATGATGGTGGAATTTCTTCTCCGTTCTTTTGCATTCTTTCAACTTCGTCTTGTAGTTTACTTAGAGCATTATCCAAATCACCTACAATTCTATTAAGTTTTTTATCTTTTTTAAGTTGACGAGAAAGAACTTTTCCAAATACCCATCCTACCAAACCTTCATTCATGTTATGCTTTTTAGCTAAAGCATTAGAAATTTTGTTAGATTGTTTTTCTGTAAGTTTCATAATATTATTCCCTATTTGTACTACTATAAATATAAGTCAAAAAAAAAGTGAGGAATTATTTCCTCACTCTTACATTTGGTCCTCTAGTAGAGGAACTTGATTGTTTCCCACTTTCAGCAGCTTTCTTTTCAGCTTCCTTTGTATCAACAAGCTGTTTATAGTAAAAGTTTCTGAGATGGACAGGTAATCTATATACTCCTTCTTGAGTAAATCCATTACCATAATAACACAATTCAAAAATCTGTTTATGAAGTAGAATTGAGTAATTACTCGGAAGGCCAAAAAAACCCGACACCCATCGGAATGGGCTTTACCTCCTTTTCACCCGTTTCTGGATTATCAAATTCAAATTCCATGTTTACATCGGGTTGTATTCTTGAAATTTCTTTTCTAAATGCTCTTGTATCTCTAGTAAGAAACTGAGTATTTATGAATTTGGTAATAGTTTGAGTGGATTCATCTCCATCAACAGAAAGAATCATATATCTATATCGTGTAGTTAATTCAGATGTAGTATCTTTTCCTGCTTTTTTATTTAATCTACTGAGTGCTCTTACATCAGCATCTATTTTTTTCTCATCTCCATGAGTTAGTAATTTGAATTCTAGTTCTTTACCAGTTGTTGTTTTAAACTTATACTTATTTTCTGGTGATAGAATATCCAAATCTACTTCTTTTGTTTGTACTTTTCCCAAATCAACAGATGTTTGAATATCATCTCCATACTCATCGGTCATTTGTACAGCATATTCAGGTCCATAACCTAAAATACGAGCCGCTAACATTATAGCATTTTTATCCCCTAGTATAATATCATCAATATTAACCTTTTTATCTACTATAATCGACTCAAATAACTTATCAAGAACCACCCCCTTTCGTATGAGATTCTGTGAAGCAAGAATTTCTTCTTCTTTCGCAGTCATGTATTTTATTTCTATTTCTCCAGATGATAGGGGATTATCTTCTGGATAACATTTACCTTGTGATGGTAGTGATATCACTTCGGTAGGAAAATCGTAATTTGCCATATAACTTTATTTTAATTGTTCGTATATAAATATATAAGTTTTAAAAAATTAGAAAATAAGGCACAAAAAAAGTTCTCACTAAGAGAACTTTTTTCTATAAAAATAATTTTGGAGGAATATTAGAATTCTAGGATAGCATAATCATATGATAATGTTAACTCGATTGAAGTTGGTTCATTTGATGACCAATCTAAACTACCGAAGTTAGCAGAGTTGATAAATGCACCTTTAAGAGTCCATTGTTCAATCTTATCACCAACAGGTCCTAATAGATAACATTGGATATCTTTCTTATAGAAATCCGCATATCCATCTCTACCTGTAATTGATTCGTGAGAAGTTCTTACCCACTCCATAACTGCCTGTGCACCTGATGGTACAATTGGGTCATAAAGTGTCATGGTAACATCAGCCCATTCACCTTTTCCTTTAAGTTTTCTTTTAACGTTGATGTGGTCCAAGGTAACAGTTTCAAATGAAATTGTTGGTCTTGTAGCTACTTTTATAAGATATGAAGGAATACCATCTATTTCCATGATGAACCTGTTTTGCATCTTTGGTTCAAAGTTGGTATAAAACATATCATTAAATTCTAATACTTCTGCCATTTTGTTTTCTCCTAATTTATTCTACTATAAATATAGTTCTTTTTTATTTTTAATTAATTATGCCGAGAACGAAGCTCCAGTTGGTAAGATGTTGAAATCTAACACGATGAATTCAGCAGTTTTCGTTGGTTGTAAGAAAATCTGTCCAGCCAATATGTTTCTGTCGATTACATCAGGTGTGTTGTTTGATTCATCCATCACCACTCTAAATGCATAAAGTCCTTGTCTTTGTTGTATTCCCTCTAAATAAGGGTTTACAGTATTTAAGAATCTACCTCTTGTTTGAGCCGTATTCTGTTCAAATACTAAATATCTTGATGTAGAAGCAATGTACTTCTTAACCTTAATCATTAATCTTCTTACATTAATTCTATCAAGTGCAGATGCTCTATCTTGTAAAGTTTTCTGTCCAAATGCAACAATACCTTCACCAGGGAAAGCCGCGATTGGATTAACTTTTCCTTCATATAGAGTATCTCGTTCCGCATGTGTTAATCTGTTTAATACAGAAACAGCACCTACGATACCACCTCTATTTAAACCTGCTGGTGCAAACCACTCAGCGGCGATTGCATCATTTCCAGCATATATTCCAGGCATCAATACTGATGGTGGAACAGATGTTAATCTATTCGTTCTTGAATCGATTGTTTTAACCCATGGGTAGTATGTACCTACATAGTTACTATCTAAGTTACCTGCCTGTTCAACAGCTTGTGATATACTATCAGTTGAAACTTGTCCAGTTCCACTATTGTAAGTTACACCTACAACATCACCGATAAAGAAAGCATCTTCTCTAGCTTCTACCATATCAACAATCTTATCAAATACATAAGAGTGATGTCTACGAACAATACCAGGTGCTGATACTAAGTTAATATCAAAATCATCAGGGTTAGATACAGAAGCAACTGCCTTAACATATGCAACTGAACCACTTGCTGTAGAAGTTGAACAATTAAATCCTTGTGTGTTACCACTACCAAAGTTTGCTGATGAACCAGCAAGTGCTTTTTCAGTAGTTGGAGATACACCATCAAATCCACCTTGGAATCCTAATACGAATTGTCTCTTATTAACATCCGAAGCGGCTGAACCAGTTAGTTCAAATCCAAATGCATGTGTTCCGTTATTAATATTTACGGTAGCATCGAATGCAAATACAGTATTTGCACCTTGGTTAGCACCTGTTGGTGTTGGATTTAAATAATGATTGTTATCTAGTTTAACATTGATTGTTTCTAAATCAATACCACTATATTGTACACCATTAGATGCACTATTCTCTTTTGAACCAGTTGAGAATACCACTGCTGGTACCTCAGATGGATTTCCTACGATAATTGGATTAATGTAAGCACCATGTCCGAATGGTCCTGCTGTTATTGGGAACGAACCTTCTGGTTTACATTCAACTCTAATATACTTAGAACGATTTACATAATCACCATTTTCAGTTTGTTTACCATTAGTATCGATAACAACATTTCTATCACCAATTACTTTCTTAATATAGTTTGGTGATGCAGGGTCTAGGTTTACATTGTTAAATGTTTCTAAGATTACTGGTCTCTTATTTGTATCAGAGTATCCTCTAACTGCAATTGAGAATGTTGCATAATCAGTAGAATTATTTGAACCAGCTGCTTTTACACCGAATACTGAAATTTTAAATTCTTTGTTATAGTTTGAACCATCACCGATAGTATGGAATTTTACCAAATCATGTCTTTCACCAGAAATCAACTGCGATTTTATCCAAGGAGTGGATGCATGTTGTATATCTTGACCAAAGTCTTGTGTTGGTAAAGTTTCTAAGATTACCTTAGAACCACTTGTGAAGTAGTTTGTTTGGTTGATAGCTTCATTTTCATAATAAACATATGAATAAGCATTTTTAGAACCTCTTGCATTTTCTCCAAATACATCAGATAAATCATTACCTGCACTTGGTAGTACAGATGCTGATAGTTCTCCAAATGAACCACTAATTGAGAATGCTGATGCGGAATCCGCTGCATCTATTGATGTAGTTGGGAATCCAATACTTTCATCTCCGTTATGTGTTGCAAATAAAGAACCAATTACTTTGATTCCTCCATCTGAACCACTAACTTTAATAGCGATTGGTGAAACATGAGAATATCCTCCAATGTTTCCAACTCTTACGATAGTAACAGTTCCAGCTTCTCTTAAATAATTTTGTACGGTATATCCTGTATAGTAAGAACCATCAGGTGTACCGAATATTTCTTCAAATTCCGATTGTGTACTTACAACGGTTGGTACGAAAGCAGGTCCCTTTTTTGTAGGTCCTATTATAGCTGCTCCGATTTCTCCAATCCCTTGTGCTAAGAAAGAAAGGTCATTTTCTCTCGTAAATACACCAGGTGATACAATTTTTTCTGCCATTTTATTTTACTCCTTGTTAATTTTGTTCTGTAAACGTACTCTTATAAATATAAAATACTTTTTCTAAAGATTATTTTTCTTCTTCTTTAGTTTCAGTTTTTTGTTTTTCTTGTGGAGTTGGAATAAATACATTACTCTGTGGGTCGTAATTTCCATCACCATATTTTTTATTAAGTGTTTCAAACAAGGATTGCTCTGATTGTTGTAATTGTTGATGTTTGTTAATTAAATTAGATTCGATATTTTCGATTTCTTTAATTCTTCTATCTTTCTCAATTGTTAATTGTCCAAGTTGAGTAAATATATCAGATGCATCTTTTCTTATCTGTGCAATCTGTGAAACTTCTTCCTTTGTAAACTTAATTTCTTTTGCCATTGTTTTGTGTTTAATTGACTATTGTTTTTTGTATATATATAAATATATCGTTTTTTACAAAACGTAAATTTAATTTACATTATACAGTAAAACTAAAACTATCACTATAAGCTCCATATAATCCATGGTCTATAGCTCTTATTCTAATATAATTAGTACCAGAAGCTAAACTATGCCCATGTATTGATATTTCAGTAGTTGACCATTCATCATAACTTACGGTTGGTGAACTAAAATCAGAGTTATTATCTATTTGTAGATGATATGCTGTAATACCTGTGGTACCTGATGAAGTTGGAACAGACCATTCTATTATTTTACCTTCTGAACCAGCTTTAAGTTGTACTCCACTAACCTTACCAGGTGCACCTAAATCTCCACTATGAGTATTTCCACCTTTATTGTGAGTTATATATCCATTTACTAAATATGTATCTTGTTCTTCAACATCAATTGATACAATTTCTACGGTTTCGTCTACTAAACTATTTGATGTTACCGAAACTTCAGTACCATCTCCTTTTATTAATTTATCATCTACTATAATAGATGCTATCTGTTTGAATCTATATTCATCATCCGTAGAATCTTTTACCAACAACGGATGTTCAGCTGTTGCTGTTACTTCTCCATTGTTTATTGAATAATATCTTTCTGCAAATGAGTAAATTACATTTACTACCTCTACATCTTTAGCGGTGGTTTCAAGACTACTAGCATTCCACGAATAAAAATCATATGTATATTCATCATCAGATAATCCCTCTAAAGAATATCCACTTAACATATCACCTTCTTCTAAATCACCTACTTCCACAGTAGTTCCATCTGCAAGTGTTACAGGTGAATCAGCAGTTAAACATAATGTTGTATTTCCATCATAAGTATCTACCGAGTAAACTGTTTTTGTTTTTGCAACATTATAATCGGTTGCATGGTCATTGAATCCATCAGCAAATGTTACTGATAAAGTATGTGATGTAGTTGAAGATATATCCGTTTGTGAACTTGCACCTTGAGGATTCATAGCACCAACTGTAATCACACCAGTATCATCTTGGTTTGCACCAATACTTAAATATCCTGCAGAATTTCCAGCAGAATTATATGTTGGAGAAACTGCCCAAGTAAAGTTTTGATATCTACCTCTTATTGATGTAAAGTAAGAACCCGCTCCACCAAATGCTAATGTATATGTTTCGTTTGTAGCTTCAACAGCATAAGTATATCCAGATAATGAACCAACTGAATCGATTCCCCAACCTGACATTGAAATTTCATCATCGGCCTGTGGGTCACTATAAATAGTACCCAATGATACGTTTGAATTTTGAGTATGACCAGTTGCTCCTGCTAAATTATTTAAACTAAGTGTTTCTCCTGCTGAAATTGCCATATATAATGTTTCCTATATATTATAAATATTAAGTAAATCGTTTACCCATTTATCTTTATTAGTAAAATTGTTAATCATATATTCTTTTAACAAATTAAACCATTTATTTTTTTCTGAATATGAGGTTTCTTTTAACCTACTATAAATATGATTAAATTCTTTTTTAGATGAAGCTCTATACGGATACTCAAAATCTTTACACCAATCTTGATGTATTATTGGTAGTTTACCTCTATCTACTGCTTCAATTATACCATACCCAAACGGTTCTACTGAAAAACAAGAATGTGAAATCCCCCAATCCATATTATAAAACATATTTTTAAATTTTGAATCATAATGATATATTTTATGTTTTCTTGTATCCAATTTTACACTATTTTTCCATACAGTTATAAAATCATTTGAATTAGTAAAAATAAAAGCTTTCTTATTATCTAAAAAGTGAGGATTTTTTCTACCTTCACATCTTGAAGCAAAACCTATATTGTTTGAATCAGATAATTTTAAATTATGTTTAAATTCGTAAAAGTTTTTTATATTAATATTATTATATTTTATTTTATATAATCCTATCCATATATTATTTTTTGAATGTTCTGTTATTTTTTGTTCCCATGATGAATCTACAAAAGGATGCCATCCCATTGAAGCATCTGTTACTACTTGTGATTTAATAACATCATCTACTGAATTGTGTAAAACATTTGAATGAATTTTATCTAAATTATCATCAATAACGTTCATTGGTGTATAATGACCATGTAATATATTAATTCTACGGGCCCCTTTACATAGTTCTTCAAACTTTTCTATATTATCTCCATGCCAATAAGTTTCAATTGGAAATTCATAATCTTCATGTCCATTTGGTTTATTTCTATGAATTAAAAGAATTGGTTTTACATCTAATTTAGGTGCAATTAATTCCATCCATAAATTAACCCAAGTATCAGTACCAGCATTTACCCAAGGGCCACCACCAGTAGTATAATACACATCATACATATTTTATTTTTTTACGATTATAATTCCAGCAAATGTTGTTGAGAATACAACAGTAACTCTACTTGTTGAATTTGTAGTAATTGAAACTGGTACTTCTTGTTGAGATGTAGCAGTATTCCAAGCTTGTACTATTGGATATTGTTCACTTAAATTGTGGTCTACTGCATATGAAGATGCTCCACTTACAGTTTCTTTATGTGTTGTTAAATCTGTAATTTGTGTTGAACCACTTACTATCGTATCTGCATTTAATTTTGTTTTTACTCTTGCATCTGTATAATAAAGATTTGTTGAACCTTCGGTTATTTCATCTGTATTATCTTGTGCTTGTGCTTTAGAATCTACATATGCTTTTACAGATTGTTGAGTTGGTACTTTAGTTGCTGAATTGGATGCGAAGTTATCTTCATCAACCGATACTAAGTTTAATATCTGCTGTGAACCACTAACTACTGTTTTTGTATTTAATCTAGTATCTACTCTAGCATTTGTGAAAAATACATTAGTAGCTCCTTCTGTAATATCATCACTATCACCATCTAATTCACTC
>Ga0206682_10002338_pt1 | contig 17280 bp, 9 predicted proteins | sample M240m12015metaG_FD_155444 | JGI IMG/M metagenome (GOLD analysis project Ga0206682, IMG submission 155444) | Ammonia-oxidizing marine archaeal communities from Monterey Bay, California, United States - M2 40m 12015 | ecosystem: Environmental > Aquatic > Marine > Intertidal zone | place: USA...
CGGGCCAGGACGACGACGTGTTTTTTTTTTTCGGGAAAAACGCGAACGAACGACGCGCGAGACTCGCGCGAGACTCACCACCTATATGCGCGTCACCACCTACGCCCATCTCTCATAACAGCGAAACCGCAACCGGTGGAAAGAAGAAAGCCACTGGAGTGACTGGTAAGAACGCGTCGAAGAAGGAACCAAACGAAGAAGGAACGGAAGCCGCGCGCCGCACGCACGACGAACTCATGCGCCAGCTGGAGGGTGGGCGGTCGAGCCCGGCGTTGCCCCCCGGGCTCGACGCGCCCAAGAAGCGATTCAAGACGGCGGCGCGCGCCGGGCTCGTGAAAGGAAACGCCGGAAGCGCGCTTCCGGCCAGTCTTAAGACATCGCCCCTCGCGCCCCAGACATCGCTGGACGCGGAGACGGAGGCGGCGCTGGACCTGGTGGCGCAGCGGGACGGCGAGCGCATGGCGACCCTCCGCTCGCGCCGCGGCGCGGCGGCGAAGGAGGTGAGCGACGCCGAGCACGCGCTTTTGCGGGTCAAGACGGAGGTGGAGGACGCGGAGGCCATCTACAACGATGTGCGCGCGGACATCGCCGCCGGGCACCACCAGGAGGGCGCGCACCACGACGAGGACGAGGCGCACGCCGAGGATGACTGGGACAAGTACCTGCACTTTGGCGAGAACCACGAGCGTCTGGGCGACGACGCCGAGGCGCTCGACGAGAAGACGCCGACGAGAAGCGCCGACCCGACCGCCGCCGCCGCCGCCGCCGCCGCCGCCGCCGCTGCCGAGGCGATGGCCGAGGCAGACGCGTCACCGGGGGGGGGTCCGGCCCCGGTGCAGAGCCCGGAGGCAGCGGCGGCGATGCAGACGGCCGTCGCCGCCGCCGTCCGCGTCGAGAGCGACGATCCGCAGAAACGAGACCCGGGGGGGCCGGGGCCCGGGCCCGCGGCGGGCCCGGGCCCGGGCGCCGCCGGCGCGGCGGACGCGGACGCGGCGGCGGCGCGCGGCTTGCGGGGGGGCGTGGACAACCCGAACCACCACCGCTTCCAGCCCAGCCTGGCTGAGGCGGAGCAGTTCCTGTTGAGCGAGCTCAAGAAGCTCGAGGCGGCGAACGCGCGGCTCATGTCCGCGCGCCACGCGCTCAACGAGCTGGACCGCCAGCTGGGCGAGGCGACGGCTCGCGCCGAGGCGAACGCCGCGACGGCGGCGCGGCGGCGCGCGCTCGCCGCCGGGAGTCTTGAACCGGGCGATGATGCGCTTGGGGATGGTGACGGAACTCTGGACGGAACCCACGCGCGTTCGGACGATGAGGATGTCGAGCGACGCGAAAAGACTTTCGGAACGGACGGCGGGTCCGTCCCCGACGCCGCGGGTCCCTCCGGGAACGGCTCGGCTCCGGCTCCGAGCGCCGCGCGCCGTTCGAGCGCGGCGGGGGGTGGCGGTAAGGTGATCGAGGACCGCCGGTTCGGCATCTACGACTCGCGGCGGTACCGCATGGAGGGCGAGCCCGCGCCGCCGGACCCGAGCGACGACGAGGACGCCGCCGGGCGGAGCGCGTCCGTGCGCGGGCGCGGCGCCTCCGCCGACGCGGGGAAAAAGAAGGCTTCAAACGCGGAGAAGGACAAGGCGCGCGCCGAAAAGGAAAAGGAGAAAAACAAAAAAGGCGCCGGCGGCAAAGCTGAGGAGAAGAAGAAGCGCGGCGGCGGCGCAGGTGTCTCCGCGGACGCCGAGGCGCGTCCGGGACGCGCGGGCGGGCGCGGCGCGGGCGCGGGCGGGCGCGGGGGCGGGCGCACGGGCTCGACCGGTCGCCGGATCGAGCCCGCGAGCGCGAGCCAGCTTCGCGCGGCGGGGCGCGACGGAAAACACGCCGGGTTCCGGTTCAAAAAGGACTCGAAGGAACAGTCGCTCGCCTCGTTCGCCGCGCCGAGCGCGGCGGACGCGGCGACGTACGTCGCGCGCGGTGGCGGGAGTCTGAGGTGGCGCATGAAGCGCCCGCGCACGCGCTCGGCGGTGGGGCGCCCGGCGACGGGGCCCACCTCGTGGGCGGCGACGTGCGCGTTTGCGCTGTGGCGCGGGGGGGAGCTGGCGGCGGCGAAGCGCGCCTCGGCGGCGAGAGCCGCCGAGGAGGGCGAGGACGAGGACGAGGACACACAGGGGGACGACGACTCGGACTCGGACTCGGATAAGAACCTTTCGGACGCGGACTCGGAGGAGCGCAGGGCGATGTTCGAGAACGCGCGCGCGGACGCGGCGTCCCCCGGGTTCGGTTTGGGGGACGGGTGGGTGGAGGACGACATCGTGTTTGACCAGTTTGACCACTTCGACGAGCTCGCCGCGGACGACGATGGGGTGGTGGACATCGGCGCCGTCATGGACCTCGGGTTCGACGAGTGATCACACACGGAAATGGACGGACGCGCGTCCGTGTGTGCGAACGCGTGTATCGCACGTGGGTACTTGAAACGCGTCTGATTGATCGCACGTCACGACCTATATAACGCTTTAGTACGAGCTCGTCTCTACGCGTCGTCAATCGCCGTCTTCGTCCATGTCCACGTCGTCCTCCCCCGAGAGGCCCTCGGGAACGGCATCCCTCAGAACGCGCTCGCCGAGCGCGTCGTCCTCGTTCGCGTTCTTGTCCTGCGCGAACTCCCAGGCGCCGCGGCAGATCGGGCACCTCTGCTCCGTCTGCGAGTTGAGCCACTTCGTGATGCACTGCAGGTGGAACGCGTGGCCGCACTGGCCCCAGACCACCGGCGAGTCGTCACCGGGGAACTTCGCATCCGGTGGGCACGCGTCGAACGCGACGCGACAGATCCCGCACACGTCGTCCTCGTCGCCCGCGTTCCACGTCCAGACCCCAACAGCCTGCCACTTGCGGATGTTCACCACCAGGCCGGTCTTGCTCGCGGCCGCGGCAGACATCGCGGCGCTCGAGGCCGGCGCGCCACGCCTTTACCTGGGGTGTGCCTACCGGGCACGTTTGAAGTCGTGGGAGTCGTGGTCTCGTTTTCGCTCCTCGGGCGACATCGCCAAGTCGCGAGAATCGTTCGTGAAAACATCGCGAGGGACCGATTCGGCACGTCACAGCGACTGCGCGCGGACCTTCATCCTCGCTTCGCCAGGTCATCATGGCCTTCCAGGTGGGTCTCCGACGCGCACGCTTCTCTCCGCTGGACGACTCGGGGGCGAGCGCGGCGAGACGCGCGTCGCGTCGGACGAGTCGACGCGTTCGACCGTGGTTTTCGCGATTTTCCTCCTTCGCGTCTCTCCCCGCGTCGCCCCGCTGACACCCCATTCGCCTCCGCCGCGCGTTCCGTCGTCGCAGGTCGCGATCACGGACAACGACGCCTGGACCGAGGAGATCGAGAAGGTCAAGGGCGCGACGCTCGTGGTGGATGTCCACCAGAACTGGACCGGCCCGTGCGTCGCCGCGCAAGGCACGTTGAGAAAAATCGCCTTCGACCACGGCGACAAGCCGCTCAAGTTCTTCACCGCGGATGCGTCGCGGCTCACCGCGCTGCACGACTACTCGGGCCCGTGCGAGCCCCTGTTCATGGTCATCAAGGACGACAACCGCGTGGAGATCAAAGGGCTCGACGCGCCGAAACTCAGAGCCGCCATCCTGGAAAAGCTCGGCGTCGCGGAGTGAGGGCGAACGCCGCCGACGAACGAGTCAATCGTCGACGGCGCTGTAAAAACATTTCGTAGTGTACAAAAAAACAAAAATTGGCGCCGCGCGCGAGCGCGCGAGAGGATCGCGTCGTCACTCTCCCACCACGCGCGTTTGTCTGTGTTACGTGTGCCTTCCTTCACGCGGCGCGCGCGAGTCCGACGCGTGCGTTTCCGTGGTCGAACACCGAGTGGTACGGCCCGATGAAGACGTCGCCCAGGATCCAGAGCGGCCCCATCGGCGGCGGGACGTCCAGGCCCATGAACCCGCTGATGCACTGCTCGGCGACGTCGGGCGCGTTCTTGCCGTCCGGGTTCGCCCCCCCGGTCGAGACGCGAAGCACGTACTGCTCGGGGGTGAGCGAAAAGGTCTCACCGCCGAGAACGAAGGCGACGTCCGGCAGACGCCCCGGCCCTTTCGCGTCCACCGCCGCGCAGTCCAGCGCGCTCTCGCCGCCCTTGCTCGGGATCAGCTCGCACAAACCCTTCACCTGATCGAGAATCGCCGCGCGCGTCGCGTTGGACTCCAGAAGGCTCTTGGCGTAGGAGACGCCCAGCCGGCACGCCGAGCACGCCGCGCCGCCAGAGTATTTAGTCAGCTCGCGCGGCTCCAAACTCGGCTCCAGGCTCTCGCCGGACACGAGGCGGCGCTCCATGAGCAGGCGCCTGGCGCGCGCGACTTTCGCGCCGTCGGCGATGCGACGCAGGGAAAGCAGGGACGGACTCGAGACGCCGGTTTCGGGATTTTCGCTTCCCGCGTCGCGCGCGAAGCCGTCGCAGAGCCCGATCCCGGCGCACACCTCCTGCGCGGAGAAGTTCTCGAGGTCGTCGAGGAGCTCGTCGCCGTACGCGTCGACGGTCGAGCGGCACTCCTCGCCGAGCACGGACCGAGCGCCGATCTTCGCGTTGATCGCCTCGATCACCTCGGTGGGGCCCGCGAGCAGAGACGTCCCGGTGTCCACGATGGCGGCGCACCCCCCGGCGCCGCAGCGCCCGGTGGAGCGCCCGCCCACCAGCACGTCGTCCATCGCCACTTGCCAGTACCCCTCGCGCGTCACGTTGAGCCAGGTGTGCTCGCCGACGTGGTGTTTCGGGTCCACGCCGCCGAGCACGAGCTCGCCGCCCGGCCCGTGCTCCGAGTCCGCGTCGCGGTTGAGCCAGAACGAAAACACGTTCTCCTTGACCAACCCTTGTTCGAAAGCGTTGTAAAATGGAGGAGACACGCGGTTCACGGCGATCTGCGCCCAGCCCATCCCTAAGATGCCGTCGAACTTGGCGAACATGAACGCCAACCCCGGCTCTTTCGTCGCCTCCGCGAACGTCTGGTGTTTGATTTCCAATCCACCCCATCTCAGCGCGTCCGCGCTGAGAAAGCCGCTCAGCGAGCCGCTGCCGTACTGAATCGCGAACGGCGCACCGTTCGCCTCGGCGGTGGCGGAGTCGCCGCTCTCGTACTTGGCGTGAAGGTCGCAGGGGATCTGCGTGAACGCGCACTTCGCGCTGGGCACCCACAGGTTGCTGGAGCCGGTGTCGAACACCACCTGGAACGACTGCGGGGGCGTGCCGAGCTCGATGGCGCCGAAATACTGCGCGTCCATGAAGTTGGTGATGGGCACGGACGCCGCGCCCGACGAATCCGGCGAATCCGCGTCGGACCGCGAATTCAGGAACAGGGACGCCAGACGGAGCTCATCCTCCCTGGCGCGCGTGCTCGCCGCGCGGATGGACACCAGGGGGGACGGGAGCCGGCGTTTCGTGACGCGCACGCGCGGGAGCGCGGAGGCCTCGAGTTCGGTCGCGGTCTGCGGGCGATCGAGGAAGGCGTGAGCGACCGAGCGTTCGAGATCTGGTGTTCGGCGTGAAACGCGCGCGTCGTCTCGGGATTCCATCCGACGGGGGACGAAGAGGAGCGCGGAAGGCGGGGGTGGGCGACGCACCGCGACGCAGAGCAGGCACGCGAGGCACGCGAGGCGCGAGAGGAAGCGGTGCATGGCGGAACTCGAGTTCTCGGTCCCTCGGGTTCGCTCGCGGAAGTGACCCGGGCCGGGCACACGCCCTGCTGACGTCTGACGAGGCAAGCGTCGGTTCCGCGCGACGGCGCGAGAGACGTCGATGATGCCAAAAATGCGTCGACAACAGATCAATCGAATCGACAGGGTCGACAGACAGCGTAGACTAGCTACCATAGCTAGTCTAGCTGGCTGTATTACAAGGTAGTACGGTACGTATTACTCGCGCTATCGCAACCGCCTCCGCCTCTCGCCGCGCGTACGCGTCCTCGTCCTCACTCCTCCTCGTCCGAGGAAGAGGAGGAGGAGGAGGAGGAGGAGGAGGAGGAGGAGGAGCCCCGCTTGCCCCGCTTGCCCCGCTTGCCCCGCTTGCCCCGCTTGCGGCGGCCGGGCTGGCCTAACGATCCCGGGTAGCCCCCCTCGGGCGGGGGCATGACGTAGACGATCTCCGGCTCCTTCTTCTCGGGCTCGGGCGGGGTCTCGTCCGGCGCCTGCTCCTCGCCCGAGGCGAGGCGGGACTGAATGCCGGTGGGCGCGGTGTACGACGCGAGCGCCACGAGCGCCGTCTCAAACTCGCCGCTGCACTCGTCCTTGAGCACCGACACCAGGCTCTTGTCGGTTTCCTTCTCAAACTGCTGGCGGAGCGTCTTCATCTCCGCGTCTCTGTGCGTGAGCAGCGCGATGAGCGCGCCTTTGTTCGTGGACGAGATCCAGCCGGACATCGCCGCGCGGATGCCGCGCGCGATCGTGCGCGCGCGCGGCGCCACGAGCGCCACGAGCGCCTTCTCGTAGTCGCCCGCGCAGTTCTTGCGCAGGTCGGCGACGAGGCTCGCGCCGTGCACGATGGTGTACTGCCTGGAGATCTCCTTCATCTCCGCCTCGGTGCGATGCACGAGCATCGAGATGAGCCCCCAGTCGTCGTTGGCCCAATACGCGAACGCCTCCTTGAGGTAAAACGCGATCTGCTCCTCGCGCGGCGTGAGCAAACCCATCAGCGTCGCGCGGAAGTTGGCAGACTCGAACAAGCCGGTGGTCTCCGCCTTGACGCGCTCCTTGAGCATCTCGCCATGCTCCACCTTGTACGCCTCCTTGAGCGCGCCGATCTGCTCGGAGGTCTTGCAGGACAGAACGTCGATGATCGCCGCCTCGTCCGTGCCGATGCCTTCGACCGCGTCGCGCAGCGTCGCGACGTCCGCCGCGTAATCCGGCTCCTCCGCGACGTTGTCGGGGTGCTTCTTGGCGAGCGCGCACAAAAGCCGCTTGAAGTCGCCGGACACGGCCCACTCGCCGGACATGGCGTCCACCAGGTCGGCACCGTAGAGCCGCGCGTAGGCTTCACGCGTCTTGTTCATCACCTCGGGGGTGCATGTGACCATCAGACGGATCAGCGCTTTTTCGTCGGTGCCCATTCCCGAGATGGCGCTGTGGCATACCCGCGCGTACGCCTCGTCGATGGTGTCGCACCCGGCGAGGATCAGGACGCGCTTGAATTTGCCGGAAGTCTCGGACTCCACCGCCTGCTGCAGGCTCCGCTCGTAGCGGTCCGCGTACGCGGTCTGCAGAGGCACGATCTCGTCCTCCTCCAACGTGCACAGGATGGTGATCAAACAGTCCTCGTCCGTGCCGAAGCCCTTCATCGCCTTCTCGAGCACCTGCGCGTCGAAATCGAGCTTGTCGCTGAGAAGCGCCATGAGGAGCTGCTTGAGCGCGCCGCTGGTCTTCTCCGAGACGTCGCTGCGCAGATCGCCGTAGCCGTACTCGCCGTACTTGGTCTCGATCTCGTTGCGGATGTAGTCCTGGCGCAAAATGCCGCGGGGGTTGCACACACGCGCCACCTTTGTGAGTAAGTTCTCGGTGATCGCGCCGACGTCGCCGTCGTTCAACGCTTCGGAGAGATTGTGCATGATCTCCTCGAGCGGGGTGCCCTCGAAAGGCTCCTCGGTGCCTCCGATGCCGCAGATACCTGGAACGTCCAGGAAAGCGCGAATCGAGATCGAGAGAAGTTCAGGTCAGTCCGAGAGGCGTTGAGAGAGTGCGCACGACGCGAGCTCGCCGACCTGCGTTCGCGGTGCTTCAATCGCCGTCGCGCTCGGATCGGGCAAACACAACGCACGACGGCGACCGCTCGTCGACGCGGTCGGACTGGAGCCCGCTCGAGCGCGCGCGCCACCGAAACCGCGCGAAGGACGTACCCATGGTGGAGCGGGGAGGTAGACGAGTGTCGGTGTCGTGTACGTCGCTGGACAGCGACGCGCAGTTGCTTATCGCCCCACGGCTTTGTCAATCGTGGTTGACATCGAGAAGCACTTCGGAAAATTCCCAAACGCGATATTTTTGCGAACCCTCAATTCACGGTCGGCGATCTCAATGATCGACTCGACCGCGTGTCGGATTTGCGGATCGGTTTGGAACAGAGATGCTGAAAAGCGAAAAAACAGTTTCTAAAACGATCTTCTGGAAAGATTCCGCGAACGGGGCGCGCGGCATTCGCGCGCGCGCATACGTCGGGGACGATGCGCACGAAGCAGACGCGGCGCGCGGGCGGCGCCGGGACCCGCCCGAAATCGGATGGGATGCCCTACGTCAACCCGTTACACCTCATAGGTGCGTGTCGCGCCGCGAAGACGTCTTCCGGCCGAACGAACGACGGTGCACTTTTTCGCGCCGAAGCGTGGAGAAGAGACGCGCGTCGCGCCGCCGTTCGGGGGAGGCGGACGCGCTCGCGCGCCTCGGACGAGATCCGCGCGCACGTCGCCGCGAACTCGGCGACCGCGAGCGCCCCCGCGCGCGGTAACGCGCGCGAACGAACCCCAACGCTCGCCTCTTCGTGCCGCGTGGCCTCGAGGCAAAATATCTTCTCTGAGCGGAAAATCGCGGGAATCGGATTCGGCCGCTTCGCGGCTTCGCTCGTCGAAGGGGCCTCGCCTGATGACGGACGGCGCTTTTGTCCGAAGTCGATTCTTCGAAACTTCGACGCTTCGTGTCGTTTTTTTTCTTTTTTCGTTTCATTCGTTAAAACGCGTCGCGACGTCCGCGACTGACGATACGACCCCCGACGACCCCCGACGACCCCCGACGACTCCCGACGACTCCCGACGAATCCCGACGACTTCCGACCCGCCGCCTATACCCGTAAACCCGTGGACACCCCGCAGGCTTGTTCGTGGCGTTCGTGTGCGTGAACCGCAAGCTGTGCGCGCTGCACGACGCCTTCTCGGCGCCGGACGCGCCTCAGTCGGCGTTTTTCGACGTCGGCCCGGCGCCGGACGACGCGGTCCGCCACCAGTCAGACAGTCAGACGGCGCTGCGGCGATTGCACGGCGTGTCTTCCGAGCACGCGCACGGCGCGTTCTACGTGTTTTTGGTGGCGACCGTGTTCAACTTGAACGCTTCTCTTTTTTCCGCGCAGAAAGGGCGCTCGCGTTTGAACCTACAGGTGGCGTACATCAGCGCCGTCGCGGCGTTCACGCACTTCGAGATGTGGCTCGGCCGCGACTGGTTCGTCACCGTGAACGCGTTTGCGGACGTCGTCGCGGACGACGCCGAGAGCGGCGGTGGTGAAATCCCCGGCGGCGTCTCCTTCTCCGCGCTGCGCGTGCTGGAGTGGGTGTTCACCACGCCGGTGCTCCTGCTGCTCGTGCAGCACCTGCACGAGTACGCCTTCGCCGAGCTCCCGTCCAAGGAGAGCCGCGAGGCGAAGCCCCGCGTCGAGACGGAATCCGTAAAACATACAAATGCGAACGTCTCGGAATCCGCGGAATCCGGCGCGCGGACGGAGACGCGCGCGCGGAAGCGCTCGGCGAGCGCTTACGCGTACGTCCCCGTGAACAAGTTTTTGTTGATCGCCGCGGACGAGGCGATGATCGCGTGCGGCGTGCTCATGCCGGTGTTCCCCTACGGCGCCGAGCGGTTCGCGCTGCTCTGCGTCTCCATGGCGTGCTTCTGCTTCGTCATCGCGCACTCCGTGTTCGCCATCGTGGACATCATGCTGCACGCGGAGATCGACGCCGCGGACGGGTGCCGGTTGTTCGCCATCGCGGCTCTGAAGGTGATCGCGTGGTCGGGGTACCCGCTGGTGTACTTCCTCACCGAGTACGGCGTGCTCACTGTCAAGCAGCAGCACGAGTTCTACCTGTACAACGACGTCCTGACGAAGTTCTCGTACTCGCTCATGATCTCCGCGGGCTCGCTGCGGTGCCTCGACCTGGTGGAGGAGCACAAGCAGAAGATCGCGACGCAGATGTCGCAGGCGCAGCGCGCCTTCTTCTTCAACGTCACGCACGAGCTGCGCACGCCGTTGAACTCCATCATCGGGTTCAACACGCTGGCGATGGAGTCGGGCGAGCTGACGGACTTCACCAACGCGTTCATCAAAGCCTCGCTCACCTCCGCCGAGGCGCTGCTCGGGCTGATCAACCAGATCCTGGACTTCGCCAAGTTCGAGGGCGCGAAGGACGCGAACGGCGCGAACGGCGCCTCCGCGATCGAGCTGTCGGAGGATGTCTGGACGGTGCGGCAGCTCATGGAGCAGGTCACGGACATGACCCAGAAGGCGACGAGCGCGTGCGACGCCGAGCCGGGACCGCCCGCGGCGCGACCGCCGTCGAGCGCGTCGATGCTCGAGAACGCCGCGAACGTTTCCTCCGATCCCAACGACGTCACGCCTTCGAACGCCTTCGAAACAAACGGCGACGTGACGCTCGCGAAACGCGACAAAAAAGAAAAAAAAAGTCCGGAGAGACGCCCGGATATCGTCGTGACGCTCGCGACGCCCGAGCACTTCAACACCGCGTTCGTCGGGGACTTTTTCCGCCTGCGGCAGTGCTGCGTCAACTTGGTGGACAACGCGGTGAAGTACAGCACGGGCGTGGTCGGGCGCGACGCGCTCGTCGAGCTCGTCGTCACGGTGAGCGACGAGCCGCGAAGCGCGCCGCCCGCGAAGGCGACGCCTCGAGCTCGGTCGCGAAGGAACAGCTCCGACGCGTCGGCGGAGGAGGAGGACGACGACAGCGCCGATTTCTTTGATTTCGCCATTCCGCGACGAGCGCGGATCACCTTCGAGGTTCGCGACAACGGCGTGGGCATCCCAGCGGCGAAACAGCACGCGCTGTTCGTTCCGTTTTGCCAGCCCGCCGAGCACCGCGCCGCGAAAGAAAAAGGCACGGGGCTGGGCTTGGTCATCACCAAGTCCATCGTGGAGTGCATGGGCGGCGAGATCGACTTCGTCTCCGTGGAGGACGTCGGCACCCGGTTTTTCTTCACCGTCTCGTTTCAGCGCGCGGATCGTCTCGGCGAGCGGACTAAATACTCATACAGTCGAGAGAAGCGCGGCGTCGGGTCTGGGACGAAGGCGACGGCCGAGAAGAGCCGCGGCTCGGTGGACGCGGTGCTGGACGCGGGCAAAACCGGGGGGCTCGGTGGGGGCTCGGACGGCTCCGAGCCGAGCGGCTCGGACGGCGATGAGATCTCTTCCGGCGACACGTCCCTTCCGACGAATCCGTTCGTCGGACGGTCCGCGGACGACGTCCTCCCGGCGGCGGCGAAGATCGTGGTGCACCCGTCGATGCGCGGCGCGACGCGGAGGCACGCGGTGAACATCCTGCGGTGTTTCCGCGCGCTCCCTGGCTTGAACTACGCGGTGTGTAAAACGCAGGCGGACGTCGAGCCCAAGCTCGCGCAGGCCAAACGGCTGGGCGCGCCCGTGGTGTTCGTGGAGGCGTCCGAGGACGCCGACGCGTCCGCGGCGCTGGTGGAGGCGGCGGCGTCGCCCTCTTCGCCGAATCGCGCCGGATCCGAATCGCAATGCGCCCGCCGCCGCGTATCGTTTGAGAATGACGACGCAAACATGTCGGCAAAAAGCGCGTTCGAGCGCGGCGTGGTGGTGTTCGGGCGCCCGAAGCAGCTGATGGAGCTCCGGAAACGGCTGGGCCACCGCGAAGACGTGGCGTGCGTGTTCGAGCCGGCGAAGCCCTCCGAGGTGCTCCGCGCGACGAGGCGACTCACCGAGACGCTGCTCACCGAGAAGGCGCGCGGGAGCGAAGCGCGCGGGAGCGAGTCGCGCGGGAGCGAGGCGGCGTCGCGAATCGCCAATCTCGAAGGAGCGCCGAGAGTCTCCTCCGAGAATGAGAATCTCGACTCGCGAACCAAAGACGCTCTGCGCGGCATGAGCGTTTTGCTCGTGGAGGACAACCTGATGAACCAGCAGATGGTCAAGCACAGCGTCGTGAAGTGCGGCGTCGCGTTGGACGTCGCCGGGGACGGCGCGGAGGCGGTGGCGCTGGTGGAGGCGCGGCTTGGCGAGTCGCGCGTGTACGACGCGATCCTGATGGACATGATGATGCCGGTGAAGGATGGCGCGACGGCGACTCGGGAGATTCGCGCGTACGAGCGGGAACTCGCGAAAAGCGGGTTCTTCGCGGACGGGAAGCGAAAGAGGCACGTGATCATTGGCCTGAGCGCTAACGTGGGTCCGGCGTTCGTCACGGAGGTGCGCGCCGCGGGGATGGACGGCGCGGTGTCCAAGCCCTTCTACCCCGCGACGCTCCGGCGCGCGCTCCTGGAGGTGCGGACGGGCGCGTACCGGGGGTTCAAGGAGACCGAGGTTCGCGGCGAGAACAGAGAGAACAGAGAGAACAGAGAACAGCAGAGAACAGAGGTCCGCGGTTCGATCGCCGCCGGCGGCGGCGACGACGCGACGGGGGGTTTCGTCGAGGACGCGTTCGGAGACGACGCGAAACGCGTCGAGGGGACGCGCTCCAGCGCGGCGTGAGACGGTTGCGCGCGACGGCTTTTCGGTTTTTCGGTCGTGTCTCAATAAGAGTCAATAGTCGCGTGTCTTGATGGTCTTGATGGTCTCACCACGTACCACGCGGACATCGCGTCACACAAAAAACCGTCGGCGAGCCGTTCGCGCCTTCCTTGACGACACCGTCGCGCTGAGCTGAAGAAAAAGTCGTCTCGATTTGGCGCCCAGGGACGCCGACGCCGGTTTCGGCGCCGGAGCGCTCTTCGATTCGGTACATAATCGTGAAGGGATTTTCGGGAAGGCGGCGGCGGCCGCCGACAAGCATTCGGTCACGCGCACCCGGCGCCTTCGCCAGCGCGCCCGGCGACCCAGGAGACATTCGCGACGCTCGACCGCGTCCTTCCCGGTCGGAGTTCCCGCGCCGGTGCCTCACCGCACCTCTCGCGCCCGCGCCGCCCGCGTTCGGGACTTCAGGATGAGCAAGAAAAACTCGAAGAAGCGGTGGAACAACCAACACCAGGAGTCCATGCGTCGCGAACGCGAAGAGGCTGAGGCGAAAGCCGCGCGCGCGGCGAAACGGGAAGAGAAACTGTTGGAGACTATGGGCGTGATGGGCGTGGACGGCGGCGACGGCGTCGTCGAGGCGAAGGCCGTGGGTAAGACCAAGACCCGCGCGGGGAAGCCCAAGGTTCGAGATTCGCAGGCGCCCTCGAGGCTCCTCAAGGTTTCCAAGACGGCGCTAGGCAAGAAAACCGGTGGCGCGACCAAAAACTCGCGCAAGATCATCAAGAACGTGCCCGTGGGGAAGGTGCAGACCAAGCTGAAGCTGCGCAAGGGCGCGATGGTGCGCGGAATAAAGGTGACCAACGCGGACAGCAGGAACAAGATCCTCGCCGAGCTCAAGGCGGAAGCCGCGATGGCGATGACGGAATGACGGAACGACGCAACGACGGAACGACGATCGACGCGCTTTATTCCTACATGTACGTACGTGATACACATCGCCGGCGCGCGTGACGCCACGAAGACCACACTACAGCTCTAGCTCCGTACTACCCTTCCGCGACCATGATCGACACGCCTTTATTTAAAAAGCGAGGCGTTTTTAAAGCGGTTTCCGCGCCCGCATGACGTGCAGTCTCTCCTCGTCCGCGGACGTCGACGCGACGACGGCGCACTCTAAGCCTCGTTCCTCGAGGATCGCCTTCACCTCCTTCGGCTTGTTCTGCTCCAGCAGGATGAGCATGAACGTCCCGCCCGGGGCGAGCACGTCGTGAACGAGGGGCAACAAGCGGTCCGTGACCTCGCGCCCGTCCACACCCCCGGCCCAAGCCGCGGCGACGCCGCCCTGGGTGATCTCCTCGCTCGGCGTTAGCACGTACGGAGGATTGAACAGCAACACGTCCGTCGCGTTCCGCAGCGACGCAAACAAACCAGGCGCCGACAGTAAGTCACACTCGCGCGTCTCGAGAAGGTGCGCCACGCCGTGCGCCGCCGCGGTGGCCCGCGTCGCGGCGAGCGCGTCGCGGTTGACGTCCGTCGCGTAGAAACGACATGTGGTATCACGTCCCGAGGCGGTGCTCGTCGTCGCCTCCGCCGCGTCGTCGTCGTCGACGCGTGCCTCGCGCGACGCTTCGTGCTCGCGCGCGAGCAACGCGGCGGACGCGATGACGTACCCTGTGCCGCACCCCACCTCGACGACGACGCGGGGCGGGCGGAGACGGAGCGTCGAGCGCCACTCCGCGGCGAGCGCGTCCACGAGCAGGAAGCTGTCCTCCGCGGGCTCGTACACCTCGCGGTGGAACGTCGTGTCCTTGATGCGCGCGATGGGCATCGCGCGCTCGAGTGTGGCACGTTCAGGTTTTCAACGCGCTTTTTGCTGCACTTTTTTGGACGAGCGGCGCCCGAGAAAGCCCCGTGCCCCCGTGTCGCCAGACTCGGAGGCGCGCGTGCGCTCCCTCGCGCGGCGGGCTCGAGATGGTGTCCCTCTGTGCGCGCGCGGTGGCGCACGTCGCGAGGCGCGCGCCTCGCAGTCGCCGCGGCGAGCGCGCGCGCGACGCCGCGGAGCATCCTCGGAGACGGCGCGATGCGCGTCCCGGGCGCACCGCCGCCTCCGCCTCCGCCTCCGCCTCGGCGTCCGACGCGGAGGAGGACACCGCGGAGGAGGAGGCCTCGCGCGTCGAGCGCGAGACGCGCGCGTGGCTAGAAACTATCGTCATGGGCTTGAACCTGTGCCCTTTCGCGCGCGCGGCGCTCCCCGGCACCACCGTGCAGGTGACGCGCGCGGAGACGCTCGAGGCGCTGCGGCTCGAGGTTCGCGACGCGCTTTTCGCGCTGCGCGACGCGTCGGAGGCGGAGGCGGCGACGACGCTCATCGTCTTGTCGCCGCGAAGCGTCCGGTTTTTGGGCGCGGCGACGTTCGAGGGGTTCATGGAGGGCGCGCGCGTCGTCGCGGACGAGGAGGCGCGCCGCTTGACGGAATCGCTACCGAAAAAGACGCGCGCGGCGCTCGACCTTGCGGGCGACTTGATCGAGATCGTGCCCTTCCACCCAGCGGCGACGTTCGGCGCCGCGCCAAGCGCCGAGGACGAGGTCGGGTCGGGGGGGTACATATGCACGTACCTGGATACGGGGCTGCCTAAAGAAAACGACGAAGGCGATGACGGTGCTTCTCCTATTCCCGACGAAGCCGCGTTGCGCGCGATGATCGCCGAGCACGCGGCGATGCGCGGCGGCGCCGACACGAGAGCGGATTGGATCCAATCCAAGACAAACGCGAAACCCGACGATGATCGCGACGATGATGAACACGATTTCGATTTCTTCACGGAGAACACGACGGACGCCGTGGACCCCGCGGATTACACCGGTCGGTCCCCCCACCCCGTCCTGCACCTGCTGCGACAGTCCGACGTGGACGCCGCGGACGAGAGCTGGTTCGAGCGCGGGCCGGGAGACGACATTCGCGCGAAAAACGCCGCTTTGCTGCGGGGGATGGGCGAAAGCAAGATGCGCGCCGCGCTGATGAAGTGTTTCGAAAAACGTTTAGAAAAACGTGATGAAACGTAGGCCAACACGGGACACAGCGCATACACGACGCGGCATCGCGACATAGCTTTGAACGCGGCGGGAGTGGGATTTATATGGTTTTCATTTCATTTCACATCCGCGACGCGTACCGTCGCCGCGTCGCGCGCTTCGCTTTTTCGTTTTTTTTTTGGTATCGAAAAAAAAGCTCCCGTCACGGGAAAAGCGCGAACCGAAATCACGCCCTCTTGCGCGTGCTGCGCTTGGCCTTTTTCTTGCCTCCGCCGAGCAGGCCGGTGGATTGCGCGCCCCAGAGCGCGAGGATGACGTTGATGACCACCTGGAGCTGCCAGACCCACTTGGTCCAGTCGGCGGTGGTGTTGAGCGCGACGTTGCCGAAGGGCAGGAGGCTCGCGACGTGGAACGCGATGGTCTGCTTGGAGAAGGCGTCCTCGGTGACGCCGCACTTCAGGCGCCCGAACACGAGCAGGCCGAAGCACAACCCGACGACGCGCGCGAAGAATCCGGCGGGCGCGAGAGCGTCGCCGAGAGGCTTCGACCAGTACGGGAGCTGGCCGAGGCCGTCCTTGCCCCAGACTCTGCGAGGGTAACAAGCGAGGGACGGGTCGGTCAGTCGCGCGCGCGGGACGACGCCGTCGCCGGCGCGGGCGCGTTCGGGAAAACGCGCGTCGGCGTCACGATTTCGGGAATTGATTTCGGGAATTTCGCCGACCGCGGTCGGGCCGGAAAGGGGGAGGTACGTACTCGTCGGGGAAGGTGGTCATGGTCGCCGCGTACATGCCGAAGTACACCTGCATAGCCTTATCGTAGGTGATCGCCATCTTGAGTGATGAGGAGTGGTACGTGAGGTGTGGGTGCGTCGGTGCGCGGAGCGGAGTGATTTCGTGCGTTGAACCGAACGCGAAAACGAGGCGTTTCGTTTTGACGTTTCGGGACACAAAACTAAACGCTCGCTGACGTGTCGTTCCCCTCGTTCGGTTTTTTCCGCGCTTCGCGCGCGCGCGCGAGGGGGGTCGGAGGACGCGAGCGCGAGACGCGCGAAAGCACGAGTGATCGCGTGATACGCTACGACCGGAACGGTCGTGTAGAGCGCGCGACCACATAGATACGTGCGCTCAGACGTTCATCACGCCGGAGTACACAAAGCCTCCTCCGCGAAAGTTCCTCACATCATCGATCGATCGATCGATCGATCGATCGTCCCCCGCGTCTCATCATCATCACACCGTCCACGTCCGCACGCACGCGTCGAAACCCCCCGTGCACACGCGCGCGTCGTCCCGCCACACGAGCGAGGTCACGCCTCCCGGGTGCGCGTTCTTCACTGTGATTCTCTCCGCGCCGCTGCTCCAGGGGTCCCACACGATGACGGACCCGTCCAGGGACCCGGAGGCGAGCCTCTTCCCGTCCGGGGACCAGGCCAGCGCGGTGATACGCGCGGCGTGGAACATCAGCCGCGCGTGGTTCGCGTGCGTCGGCGTCGGGTCCCCCTCGACGCCGAGGTCGTGCACGAAGATTCGCCGCGACGCGTCCGCGGACGCCACGACCGAGGGTCGCGTCGGGGAACACGCCAGGCGCACGATCTCGGCTCTGTGCCGGGTGAAGGATTTCCCTTCGTCGTCTTCCAGAAGAAACATCCGCCCGTCGGGAGCGTCGGTGACGCGGAGCGCCCGCACGGCGCCGTCCGCGCGCCCGAAGAACACGAACGCGCCGTCTGCGGAGACGGAGACGCACAGCGCTTTTTGGTCACGGGAGACGACAACAGCGTGCGCGTTCGGAAGATCCGCTTCGCCGTCGCACAGAAACG
>Ga0206682_10002343_pt1 | contig 17261 bp, 13 predicted proteins | sample M240m12015metaG_FD_155444 | JGI IMG/M metagenome (GOLD analysis project Ga0206682, IMG submission 155444) | Ammonia-oxidizing marine archaeal communities from Monterey Bay, California, United States - M2 40m 12015 | ecosystem: Environmental > Aquatic > Marine > Intertidal zone | place: USA...
TTAGTGTATATGTTGGATTGATATGTTGAAGATTACTGAAACCCTAAACTCTTTGATAGATAAACACAAAGAGCGTCAATTAGAAATGGAGAGGGTTTCTACTATTCTAGGAATCGACATTTCCTTTTCGGATGAAGAATTGGCTAGGTTTATCGAAGAGGATTTAGAAAAGGCTATCTCTCAATCAATAATGGAGGTAATGGTCTATGGATGAAGTCACTCTAATTCTAGATTTACTGGATAATAATTGGTCTGCTTCTGCCACTACTTTAAACCAAGCAGGTACTATTCCAGTAGCATTACCTAAGCCAAACCTAATTGATGTTAGGACTTTAGAGAAGGGGCAGGGTGCTAGGTATGACCTTTCTAGCAAAGATGTTATCATAGTTTTTGAAGATGGAAACACGATAGAATACCCTACGGTTCTTTATGATGTTCGCAATGAAACTTACACTTTCACTTTACACCTCCGTTGTATTCACGATGAGAGAGCCGTTGGTACTTCGCTCACAGGTTCGGGATGTTCATATACAACTGGTAGTAGCAACATGATTCTTACTTCAACTACGGGTATTGCTGTAGGCATGGAAGTCACAGGTACGGGAATCCCAGATGGTACAACCGTCTACAGCATCATTAATAGCACTAAAATTGTTCTATCGGCTAATCCAACTAAAGCAAGAACTGGACAGTCGATTAAGTTCAGTTCAAGAGATTCTAATTACGGAAGAGATAGGTTAAGGTCTTTATACTTGATACTTCGTCATGCACTTGAGAGCAAACGACGGGGTTACACTGCAAGCGATGGTTCATGCTTTAGTTTATTGGAAGTTGGAAATCGAAGCGAAGCAAATGACAGAAAGAAGCGACTCTTTGGATATAAAGTGACATTAACAGCAAAGAGATACGCACAGACAATCCCCTAGTAAGTTTGTAAAAGGGAGAGGGATTTTATGACGAACAACAATATATTTTTAGGAAGCGGTGCATCGGTGACATTTGTCCCCGAAGTTGATTTTACATTTAGAAGCAGTGGAAATGTGACTGATAGCGGAACTACGGTCACTCTAAATTCGGAAAATGTTGGCGCAGGTAAATTTCTTTTCGTGAATAATCTCTACCAAGGTTGTACTTTAGAGTACTACGATGGAGGCCGTACTGCTAATCCAGCCTCTTCTTCTGCTAGTGGTACATTAGGAAGTGCCACTGTCACAACTGCTGGAACTCAAGTCACTGCGGCTCAAGCAATTATAGAAAATGGAGCAATCACTGGCCTTGGAAGTATGTCTTCTACTGGAGCAGAAGTTCATTTATCTCCTTCTGCTCATTCTACAGCACTTACCTTTGCCGCCGCAGATGGCGACGGACAAAATTATGGTGCGGGAGTTATTACAATTCAAAGAGCAAGTGCGGCGGGAGATTCGCCATTTGGTATTTTATTCGATGCGGCTAGTGATGCAGTTGCTAGTGATGCTGGATTTGATGAATTTGTAGAAGTAAGTATTGCTAATTCTGCTACTGCTATCCAATGTGCTGTTGCAGTCCAAACGGCACTAAATGGTGCTGGAGGAATTACGGTTTCTAGGAGCGGAGCGGTCTTAACTATTACAAACTCTACTGGTGGATATGTTGGCAGTGGTACTATGGCAGTAGCCACTGGTGGAAATAATAGCGGGGACTTTGTAAGCATTGGAAGTGATGTTGATGGTGGAGTAGTTTCACTAGGAGATGCTACTATTATCAATGCTGGTTCTAGTGTTTCGGGAGCAGATAGCCTTACTTTGACTGTTGCTGGTACTAATCCAGTGATTGCCTTTACTACTACTGGGGCTGGAGATGTTGTGACTTCTCCTACTTCAATCCATAGAATAATCTCGAACACTTCTACCAGTTTTACATTTTCTCCAGCAATTACTACTACAGTTAGTGCCTCTGCTGACTTTTTCGTACTAAAGAGATATGGCGCACCATTACCTGCTCCAGCAACTTCGTCGGTCAAGCGTCTAGCGGCAGACAATTGGTTAGGTGTTGTCGATTCACTCACTTTCCCCGAAAATGAAATAGAAAATAAGCAAGTCAATCTTATGGTTGGTGGTTCTAGAAACTACACATACCAATACAAAGGAATTGAAACCGCAGGGGCTACTGATTTAGGAGTCATGGCAAATCACGGTGCTTGGCTTTACTATTTCTTTGGTAAGGCTACTGTTAGTGCTACTTTGGATGCTACTGATAATGCGGCGAGTGATATTGCGGCTGATACTGCGGATAAGTTCTATCTAAACCCCGACAGAAGTTCAACAGGAAATCATAGACAGGCTCCACTATTCTATCGCTCTATTGGTACTATTCTTACTCCTCCTGTTTCTGCTTTAGACGACCAACATACTGACTTAGATGTACTAACTGCTCCTACAGGAACGGCTACTTCTATCACTAATCCAATCACTTACACAATGACAGAAGAAGATGGAGATAATCTACCATCGTTCTCTTTAGAACAATCCTTTTCTAAACTCTCATCTAGTAATACCTACAGAACTGAAACGGCTAACGAGGATGAAACGGAAAACTTCGTTAGAATTGCTAGAGGAAACCGAGTCAATACTCTCAACCTTACTGCTAACGAAAACGAAGAACTCAAGATGAGTATGAACTGCATGGTTCGTTCAATTCACAACCTAGAGAAGACTGAATCCTACGAGGCTAGAAGGGGAGTCACTGCTGAAACTTCTTTCATCAACTATGATTCTACTAATTCTTTCCGAGAACCATTCTTCTTCTCCGATGGACAAATTAAGATGTTCGGACAATCGTTCTTGAAGATTACTAGTTTCAGCCTAGCCATGAATAATACGCTTACTGATAAGCGATTCATTGGAATTGGAAGTCGAGGAGTTAAGGATGCTATTCCAGCACAAAGAACTTACGAAATGACTTTCAGTGCTATGGTCACTGATGATGCAATGTATAATGAACTAGTCAATACTTCCGAAACTACAGATAGCGAAGTTGAATTAGTTTTCACAAAGAGCAACGGAGAAAAGATTACTCTCAAGTTTAGCAACTATTTCCTAACTTCTAACTCTTGGCCTATGCCGGAAGACAAAGGGGCAGTGACTATTGAAGGCACTATCCAAGCAAGAAGTTTGCATACTTGTGAGGTCATAACACATTGGATTTTACAAGGATGAGTATATTCCACCAACACCGTTTGTTTGTTTGTTGGTTTTGAAGGTGGAGAAAACTATGGAGAAAAATACCGTAAAAAATAAGAGTGTATTATTTGCACTACAAGAAGAGAAGTGTCACGAATTAAGAGTGTCACCGGAAAGCGACGAATACCTTAAGGTTTGGATTAGAGAACCTACATGGCTAGAAGTAGAACAGGCTATGACTTCTCTAATGAACATTGATGCCAAGACACAAAGTTTTGACATTGACCTAAATGGAATGTACCGCTACCTAGTAGAGAAGTTTGTTGTTCGCACAGAACCAAGTCTATCTACTTTAGAACTAATTAGACTCACGCCGTATATCGGCTCACAATTAAAAGAAGTGCTACCTAACCCAATGGAAGCACTAGGCGAGGATTCAGAAAAAAACGAAGAGTGAGAGATGCCCTTAATGGTAGGAGTAAAGACCCTGCTATGGCATCTCTCTTAATCACCTATACACTGTCCAGCGCATTATCAATAAGCCCCTTAGAAGTGATGCAAATGCCAGCAAGTATGGTGATGGACTTTTTGTATATACACAGAAATGTAGAAGAACTTAAAGCCGAAGCCATGAACAAGGAAATGAATAAGGTGAAGTGATAGTATGGCTGAATTGAATCTTGAAAAGGTCGCTAACAGCATGGGCGGCTTGGTTAAAATTCAAAAAGAGATGCTTACTATTCTAAGGGCATCTAGTACTGCCATGAAAGCACAAAGCAAAGCAATGGAAAATTTGGGAGAATCTGCTAAAGAAACTACTAAAGATGTTAAAAAAGTAGAAACAATACTTACTAGATTTATTGGTAGTGCGGAAAAGGGTTTTTTAAGAAGAACTAGCGGTCCTGCCGGAATTATCCACAAGTTGATGTACGGAGTCCCCGGTTATTTCATCTTTAAAAATCGTATGGATACCTTGTTATCCGGTATTGATACATTCATTGCCAAACCCTTAGCAGGGGGGAATAAAGAGGGTTTTATCGCTAGTGTTCTATATGGAGTTGGAGGTTCCTTTAGGAAATCCAAAGACCAACTTGAATCCATATTTAAAATGAAAGAAGCCCCTACCTTTGCCGGTTTGTTTGAGGGTTTAGAATCAGGAAATCTTTCTGCTCAAGTGACTGGTAAAGAAAGTTTAATGAAAAGAATAAAAGGCCCTATAAAAGAAGCAATTGAGGACGGAATGAAAATTGCAGAAAGAATTAAACAAAGAGGCGTGGCTAAGACAGTAGGAGATAAGTGGAATGCCTTCAAAGGAAAACTTTCGGCTAAAGGTAAGGCTATTTTCGGGTTCATAAAAAGCGGAGCATTATTTTTTGCTAGTGCTTTGTTGGTTATGGCTAAATTCGGTGTAGTGGTCTTAGCGGCTTTGGTAGTTCTATTTTTCATAGTAAAGGCTTTGAAGAAGTTAGGAGTAAATGCTAGTTTCTTTGAAGCATGGGGAAGAAACATTTTACAATTTGTAAAAAAAGGAATTTCAATGCTAGGTAGTGGTGTAGGTAAAATGGCGGAAGGAATAGGAGAAATATATTCTGCTATATTTGGCGATGGTGATATTAACGATTTACTAAATGGATTCTTTAAGACCGTAGGAGGACTGTTAGAAGTCTTTGGAGGAATACTTATTATTCTTTTATCTCCTTTAATGGCTTTAGTACAAACAGTATTAGAAAACATAGAGAAGAAGATAACTGAAAACGCCGAGGCAATTTACAACTTCTTCGCTAGTGTAATGGTTGTCATTGGTCTTATAGCGGCTGGAATAGCATATATGCTCTTTAGCATGGGGGCTTTAGGTGCTTTAGTAGCGGCGGCTCCATACCTAATCGTGGCTGGTATAGTAGGAGCAATTGGAATATTATTGGCGGCAATAAACCCATTCGCTAACGGCGGTGTGACTAAGAGCGGCCTCTCCTTAGTTGGAGAAAGAGGGCCGGAATTAGTAAGACTACCAAAAGGAAGTCGAGTGCATTCTAATCAAGAATCTAAAAAAATGGTTAGTAGTGGGGGGAATAACATTACCGTCAATATCAACGGTAGAGTTGGGTCTTCCGATAGTGAATTAAGAATCATAGCACAGAAGGTTGGTAAGATGATTAACAAGGAAATCAACAGAACGACTTCCTCTAGAAGTTTAGGAGCATGATAATATGAGCGCATTAGACCATGTAGTATTCTTGAAATTCGGAGCATACAGAAGTGACGACTTATCTATCAATACCATTCCTTTGAAGGTCATTAGTCTTAGCATCAGTACTAACAAGACAATTCCTTCCATTGAAGTCCCTTTATCGGGGGCTTTATCCGGAGAATCTGTGACTGCCGCACTGGACTTAGGTATGGCTTCTAAGAGTGTGAGTATGCAAGGTTTCATTACAGAACAGGCTATCAATAAAAAATGGAATGGACTGGCTACAGAAGATGAAGGGCCTAGAACTTACACTCCAATTGAAATAGCACAAATGATTCATTCTAGCGTAGACTCTACTGGATTACAAACATTCCAATCTATCAACGAACTAGTATTTCTATATGATTCTAAGGTAGGGGCAGACGGCAACGCTAGAACGGCTACTACTATTCCATTTAATTACGCTTCTAGAGGAGAAGGTGGTAAGTTAGACAACTACGGAACTGTTGGTAGAGTAGTTAGTAATTTTCCTACTTCTAGTACTTCCGAGGGAATGAAAGGGTTCATTAGAAGTTTTGAAACTACAATAGACTCGGAAACTATTGATGTGAGTTTTAGTATGCAGTTTGAAATCGCAGAAGTATTCCCAAGTGGAAAGGTTGCTACCAAGTTAGCCGACGCTCTTTCTTGAGGTGAAATTATGTATCGAATATTAACAGGAAAGCAAAGAAGTTTAGTCTTCCCTGTAATGTGTAATGGTCATGTCAAAATAGACTATTATGATAATATTGCGATAGGAGCAGATGCTAGTATTGGTAGTAGTGACGATGTAGTGTATGGTCCTTGGTCCTTAGACGACGCATTTACTATCGAGGCTACTGTGACTCCATACGACTTAAACGGATACGGTAGGCATAGCGTAGGAGCCTTAAATTATGTATCAACAGACACCGGAAAGGTAATGCCAGCAATTGACAAAGATGTGACACAAACAGATTATGTTTCTCATTACTATTTGGCTGAAACAGCAAAGCATACACATGAGATGAGAATATTTCACAGCAGTAAGGCACAACTTTCTTTGATAAATACTACTTTGCATAATGAAAACCAACCAGCAGAATACAAGATTAAATTTTCTGTCACACTAGGTACTACTACCCAAAACCTAGAAACTTCTGCATTAATTTTGCCTTCTAGTGGAATTAATTGGCCACTTGGTAGTCACACACAAGCCTCGTATGCCAAAGGTATTTTTGACTCCAATGGTAAATACAGTCATGTCTACGCTAAAACAACAAAATCAAGTGGAAATAGTGGAACTACTTTGACCTTTACTTCCACTGCAAACAACATACTACACGAAGACCAAGAACTATTCATAAAGAATGGATTCGGTTTTACTTCCATAGGAAAGGTTGCCGCCACTCCATCATCTTCTTCCGGAGATTCTTTTGCAGTGACTTTAGATACTGCTCAATCTACTGCACTAAATTCAACAGACCTCTATATCAAATCACCAATGAATCCATCTTATGTTGATGGGTTATTTCATATAGCCGCTACCTATGATTCGGACAGTAAAGTAATGTCAATTTATTTTAATAATAGTGAAGTAGCAAGTGCTACTCATTTGGGAAGTGGAACATTTGCTATGGATAAAGAAGATTTATTTTTGGGTGCTAATGGTAGCGGTGCTACTGGTCAAAATAGCGCAACTACCAATAAGCAATTCATGGGGGAGTTTCACGAATTCGCAATGAGTAGAGGGGCTAGAAATAAATTCAATGTCAATAATTTAACTCCTAGATTTGCAGACACAGTACTTTACTTTAGATTCGAGGAGATAGACCAATGACAGTATATGTAATGCGTAAGGGTACTACAATAAATCCTACTGTGGAAGCCACTCTAGGAAACGCAGGTAACAATGTCAATTTCGATTGCCCTACGAATCCTATTATTCACGATACGCTTACTTGTACTGATACTCACAGAATGTTCACTTATATTTCTACTGATGATTCTAACAATGACACCTTTGTTCAGCAATTACAAGGTTCGGATTCTGCTGGTACACAATATTCTAATTTGGAAAATACTGAGGGGTACAAAATAAAATGCTATGATAGCATTTCCGGAGAAGGCATTCGTCTAAATTCTACTGATAGTGGCTATGAACACTATGTCTTGATAAACTCGGATAGCGGTTTAACACACCACTTTGCTAGAATTACGCAATTTACTACTGACGATGTAGCAGGAGATAGTTTTGAATTTGAGCCAAGGCTTGGTTCTTCTATTACTAAGAATACTAAATTCATGGTATTCAGGGGAGATGCTGAAAGTGAAACTACTATTGTAGCGGTGAGTAGCGGTGTTCTTGCTACTGAAATTACTGCGGGTAGCACTACTTACAGGATGAATAAATCTCTACTATGTTCTAAGCCTCTATTTTACTTTCACAATTCTAGACTAGATAAGAAGAATCAACTAGACCACAATAAAAAATATTATGTCAAATACTCTTCTTCTCAAATGGGTAGTGATACCATTAATTCATTCGTAACAAATACATTTATCACTTCTCAAGATTATGGTTTTTCTGTTAAGGACTACAGCAAATTTAACATTAAAACTACTCTCGTTGATAATCTAAAAACATTAGACGACCCCAGTACTAGTAGTTATATTAGTACCAAACAAACTTCAAATGAAGGATTGGCTTTAGTGAATAACGACTTCACAGATTACGATGAATCGTTTTACCATGCTAGGCGTGACGACGACAATGTAAAATCGACTCTCAATCTAGTTGGGCCTTATCGGTATCTTCACTACGGTTATTCTCCCGAAACAGCCAACGAAGCCCCTATGGTTCTTAGCACCAATTTGAAAGAATCATATGGAGGCAGGGGGGGTTATGCGGAGGCAAAAATTGTAGACACCTCTCGAATCATGTCCTCAAAGGTAGGGGAGTTTGAGGCTTTTAGAGTTCGACAGCAACAACACAGGGGCGAGTTCTTTGAATGGTTTCCGCTAAAGGCGACAGTGAAAGCGAATGTCGCAGGAAATGAGTACACATTTACTACAGAAGAGGGATATGATTTAGCAAATTTGTTATCACAAGATGATGAAATTATGGTAGGGTCTAGAGTATTAAGAGTCGATACAATTGATGCTTTCAATACTAGTGCCTTTACACAAGACATTACTTTCACTTCTAGTTCTAGATTAGATACAGAAAGTTCCTTTTCTGCATCTTCCTATACATTGAGTGCAGGGGATAGATTATACCGTAGGGCATTTAGTTCATCTAAGAACAATCTACTTACCACCTTTCCTTTCGTGGAAGGTAGAGAAAGCCAACTAAGAATAGTTTTCTTGGATAAGAACTATGCCGGACTAGAAGCAACCGTGACAGGTTCAAACAAAGACCAAAAGTTTCTAACTTTGTCCTTTACTAATTCAATAGGAAAAAAATACTCTAGTACCTACACTTCTTTGGAATATATCTCCGGACAATATATCATTGAAGTAGAAAGATTCAACGGGGAAATAGAACAAATAGAAATAGACAAAAATATGGGTATGAGTACCATGACTATTTCCGGTAGGGATAATTATTCAAAACTAATTTCTCCAATAGTAAATCGTAACTCTAATTTCTCCGAAGATGTAATTTATTCAACTATGAGTCCACACAATAAATTACAACTGGTGGCCGTTTTACATGGAGGAATAGACTTTAACAGTAAAACCTTTACTGCGACTGGCACTTTTTCTACTTTGGAAAATAAAAAATTATTTGTAAAATATACAAATGGTGTAGTTGCATATATAGGAGAAGGAGCGAGTCAAGTTTCTAACTCGCCTCTTTCTGGAATTACAACAATAACTCTAAAGAATCTACCATTAACAGAAGCAAGTCCTACTTCTACGCATAATGAAATACAACTATGGAAAGAAGTGGAAACAAATTACATTTTAAATAAAGCCCTATCCTCAAACAACAAATTACCAACCTTTGCTACTAGCCTAGGAGGAAACAGTGACAAGGGACTTCTTTTCAGCAGTGGGGAAAAATTAGATGGAACTTTATTGAGCGGGACTACTACTACTAGAACTTCCGGCGTTGACAATAATGCCGTTGGTTTTCACATACAGCACCCTACTTCGATAGGCAAGGAAGAAGCATTCCAAGCCAAATTAAGCGATGGAGGTACAAATTATGAAACCTTTGAAACAGTCAATACTTTGATTGATTTTACTGTTTTGAATACTTCTACTGTAGATGGAAAGACCACTATAGAACTAGCCCCTTATCTTCCAGTCACTTTAGGAAGAGTAGACCACAACGATTACGATACTTACGATACGGCATTAACCACAATAGGCATTACTACAGGAGGCAATGGTGGTTTCGATGTTGATGCTAACAAGTACTTAGACATTACTCCATCTAGTACTTCTACTATTAAAGCAGTAGCAGATGTAGGATTGCCTATTTATTTGAGTTCTGTATTTGTAGGATATTGTACCCAAGTAGTATGCTATAATACAACTTCAAGCGGGGTAGATACTTGGAGGGTTTTCTTGGATAGGCCGGTGAACAATTTCAGTTCCGGAGAAACTATTTCCACATTAGGGTTCACAACTGCTGTAAATAATCAGTATTCCGGAAAAAATACTCACAATTTGTACCTAGTAAATGGAGAGCATTTGCATGGAGGTAAGATGGTGACGCTGTTGAATTCTCTGTATGGAGTAGAAGCCGGAGTTGCCTATAGTGCTGATGATATGCAGAAGCCAACCTACTACAATTACATTAGGCCAACTACAGCACTATCTCACGATTTAGTTGAAACCTATGTTGAAAAATATGGGGTTCCGCTTTACAAAATAAACCACATTGAGAAAGGAATTTTCAATAGAAAAACACAAGTTATTGCTAGCAAATACCACACTACTGATGCTAGCACAGCAGAAAAAGAAGAGGTCGGTAGGGCTTCCGATGCTAATTACTATGACGGTAGTAGTTCTGTTCAATACTATGCCTCGGCTTACAAAATGAATCAAGGAAGAAGTTCTACCGCTTTAGAAAAAATACCTAGTAGATTTAGAGAAACTTCTCACTTACATTTGCCAGTTGAAGAAAGAGGATACTTCCCCGCTAGTGGTTCACTATTTTGGGATTATGTGGTACATGAAGCAGGTCACTCTAGAGATAAGGTTTTTACTTCGCACGACTCTACATTAGGTGGTAGAATTAAATCTAATTTCTTCATTAAAGATTTCCTAGAACAGTTAGACCCCAAGGCCGCTAGACTTTTCTTATTTGCGACTTCGGATTTATTACCGTATAGTAAATTGAGAGATGATAGTTTGTTCTACTCTAATAGAGATTTGAAAAACTTTAGTCTATATTTGTTGAACAAACCAACAGAAGATACTACTTCCGATAAACACTCCAAGTATGGGGGTTCTGGAAAGGCAAAGAAATACTTAGACAGTGATTATGATACTGCGGCCATTCTAGAATACGATGTAGAAGACATTACTAAAATGACTACTTTTGGTTTAGTGAGATTAACCGAGTTAGTTTTCGATTCAACTATGAATCAAATAAACCCAGAACACCTTCCAAACAAAACAAAAACAATGAGAATCTTTAATTATCACTTTTATGAATTTACAGACTTAGGAGTGACTTTTAACTTTGATGATGCTGACAATACTATAATTGTTAGTTCTGCTAGTGGAATTAGCGGCCTTAATGCTAATGATATTATTTGTGATAGCGATGGAAACATGATTGGAGAAGTTTCTAGTGTTTCGACCACTATAATAACGCTAAAGAATTTGTATCATGGAGATTCTACTAGAAAGATAATAAAGACAACTAGTTCGGGAGGAATTGCTACGGGTAATTTGTTCAAGGCAGTTAAACACCAAGCCGTATTTAGAGGACATGGTGATAGCAAAGGAGCATCTCAGTTTGATTCTAGCATCCACCCTTTGATTTCAATACTTCATGGCGGTAAATTCCTAAACGACACTTCTACGGCAGAGATGGGGGCCGCATTAAACGGACTCACTGCTAGTAGCAATCACCATAGTCATTTAATCCTACCAATGACTCAAGGTAGTTCTACTAATAATGCTCCGTTCATCGACAACTCTGCTGTGACGGGGCATTCTAGTCTATTATTGAAACACTATAATTCTCTTTTAAACACTACTGCCACTGCTCTCGCTCCTTCTCAATTCCTAAGATATGGGTTTATGGGTTTAGTTTTGGATAGATTTGACATTGAGGGAGGCTCCATTCTTTCCGAATCTGGCACAGTAACTCCGCCAGTAAATAATGCACATCTAAGAGAATATCCAAATGGAACTTTGTTGAATTATGGTTTTACTATAAGACCAAACTTCTTTACAAATTCAAACGGAGATAGGAGGGGCGGTACTGGGGCGGGTAGCGAAGTAGAATCAGACATAACTTCGGATGGAGAGGGTGTCTATATGGGATTCAAACTTAGAATTAAACTACCTAGTAGTGCTTCTGTAAGAGGCCCATCGGGAACTACCTTGTATAAATACACATTAAACTCTAGCGACTATCCATACTTAGATTATATCAAGGATTTAACAGGATGTTATTTGGTATCAGAAAAGGGGATAGAATATGGGACTGGTACTACCATTACACATACAATGGACTTAGATACACAACAACCTGCAATAAACGACATATCTCCTTCTTCAATGGGTTATGTAGTTACGCATGAAATAGACAGTGGTAGTTCTACTAAAAGACATATATTGCTAAGTGATGTTGCCTTACCTACTGGATACTATAGAGTTATGCAACCTAATGAAACTTGTACTTACCAATATACTCCTAGTAAAATTAAAATAAATACTCTATCTTCGGAATATACTAAGATGCCATATAAAGAGGAAACCTATGGAACAATAAAGGACTACTTGATAAAGCAAGAAAATTCTCCCGACAAGACAATAGATTTTGCTACTAGTAGTACTTTAGAAAATATGGGTCATAACGAAGGAGTGTTGTCTATGTATTGTACTGTAGACTTAGATGGAAAGGTGGCCAGTGGTACAAAGGAACATGTTGTATCTAGAAGTCCACTATTGGCCCTATATCAATTCGCTGATATGACAACTAAGAAGGCAGAAATACCTTCAACACTATGCGTTAGCGATGGTAATACTGCCTTCAAAACCTCAACTGAAATAGATTGGCTAGGAACAGGAGATAGTGACACAACAGGAAGAGGCCTTGCTATTACTTTTGGGGAACATAAATTGACTAAGGGTATAGTTTCATTATCGGATACCATTACTATCACCACGAATAAGAATCTAAAAGGCAAGCCAGTTAGAGCAGTCATAGGTACTGGAGTCACTATTGGAGAAGAAACAGAAACTCTCATCAATAATCTCTTTGAAGAGAACGACATAGAATTCACTACTAGTTATACTGACGAATATCCGCTAGTCGTAGCACCTAATCTAAAGGGGGTAGATTTATTCTCTGCAATCAACTACTTAATTGAAAAGAAGAACAAACAATTAATTTATGATAATGACAAATTCTCAATTAAGGACCAAAAAGATTCAACCTTTTCACCGAAGATAAAAATTACAGATTCAAAAAACGAATTACAAATTGTGAACTTTAGCCAATCCGATGTTCTCTTTGACTTCTACAATGAAGTAAGGGTCTACTCTAAAGATAAGGTTGCTATTAGAAAGAGCGGTAGTAGCATTAGTAAGAGAGGAAGAAAGGTTCTAGAAGTCAATGACGATAGTTTGTCCACTCAAGAAGAAGTAGATAGTAGGGCGTATAATCTACTAAGGCTACATTCCAGTTCTAACAAGAAGGTTTCCTTAGAACTAGGACATAGAAGTTTAGGACAAATAAGACCCTCGGATATTATAGAACTTGAACTATTACAAGAAGGAATCGCTTCTTCCCAATATGTCATTTTGGAAATGGAACATACTCAAATGGGTACTATCAAATTAGAACTTGGTAAATTCACTAAGGGCCTAACCGATAGATTTGCTGAAATCTTGAAAAATAATAAAAAGATAGAAGCAAATGCTAGGAGTGAGGCTTTCAACAATGTCCGTACTTCAAGAGATTACTTCGGAAAAATAGGCATCACTGAAAGAAAGTTAGTCGTCAAAAAGAGGGCTAACGCAAGCGCAAACTCTTTCAATCTTGGCTTTGAGCAGACACTAGGCTTCGACTTAAATTTAGGTCTATCGGCTGGTGGAAATATTCTTACAACTATACTGGAGGATGAATTTTGATAGTAGATTCTGTTAGAGAAAACATTGCCTTGCATTTGAAAAGTACATTTACAAAGGCTAGAGTGGGGGTAGGAGGTAATTCTACTGACCCATCTGCAACTAATTTAGATGTACCCATTTATGACATAACTGCCTCTTCCTCTACTAGTGATGGTAACATTGTAGATTTTAAATTCACGGTTTTGGGTTCATCCATTGCTGGCTATACAATAAGAGAAATAGCGATTTTTAATAGTGGATATACAGAAATGTTGTCTAGAGTTACATTCGATGGAATAGGACCATTTACTTCCGGAGAAGAAATTGATTTTTACATTACCATAGAGGTTGAGTGATATGACAGACAGCAGAAACATAGGACAGTACAGTAGATTCCATTCTAATCCCGCAGGTAGTGGATTAGTTGACGGTGTAGATTTCCCTCACAGTGGGTTGCTTAAGGCACTATCAGTAGGGTTGCAGAACAGTTATGCTATTCTAAACGGAACTACAGCAGACGCAACTAAGAACTTTAGTATCGTACAGACAAACTCCAGTGGAAATACCCAATTTGTAGTGAGGGCGGGTAAAGTTATTAGAGATGGAAAACTAATGCCAGAAATTGCTACTGCTACTTTCACTCAAGGAACTCCTTCTACCTTCGATGAACCTGCCTCCGGAAACTCATACTTCGTCTTAGTAGTGACTAGTGATTCGACAAATGTATTGGCGATTAGAGGAGATAAGGCCGATACTGATGTAGTGCCACAACTAACTGCGGGCGATATTCCTGTTGCTATAATTAAATTAGATACGGGGGGAACTGTAGATGGTAGGTCTATTCAGTATTTGACTACGGCTAAGAGCGAAAATTCAGTGAGTATTGGTTATGATGCTGGCAGTACCACCTATACAGAAGCAAGTGCAATTACTGGGACTAGTGAGGGGTTATTCATTTCCGGCATAGGAACGGCTACTGTTGAAGGTGCTGATAAAGTTTTAATTCAAGATACTAACGCTGTGGGGGTTAATGATGTAATTAAATCGGTTACTGCTCAATCTATTGCTGACCTAGCACCACAAGGAGATATTACTGGCATAACTGCTGGAACAAATTTATCCGGTGGAGGCTCAAGTGGAGCAATTACTTTAAATGTCGATGATGCGTTTTTAATTAATAGTGGGGACGATACTACAACTGGAACAATAACTGCCGGTGGATTTACTACTGCGGGTTCAATAACTCTTGGTACACATGCGTTTAATGATATAGACATTGGTACTGAATTTACTGATGCAGACGACCATATAATGTCTTCAGGTGCAATTAAAGAAAAGATAGAAGGCTATAATTATACAACCAATGTTGGAGATATTACATCGGTAGTTGCTGGAACAGGATTAAGTGGCGGTGCTACTACCGGAGATGCTACTGTAAATTTAGATTTAACAGACGGTATTACTGTAAGTGATGGTTTGACTGTTACTGATGCTACTACTCTTACATTAGATATAGAAGAAATTATTGCCAGTGATGGTGCTAATAGAGTTTTAACTTCTGATGGAGATGGAACATTAACTGCTGAAACAAACATAACAGTAGATGGAACAGTTATATCAATTGGTGGTTCTTTAGCAAGAAGTGTATTTGGAGATGCTGCTTTAAGTCCAGACCATATGCACACCGTCATTAATGCCACCGGAGTCGGAAGTGCAATAACGCTACCTACTGCTGGTGGTCTTGCTAGTAGAGTATTTAGAATAAAAAATATAGATAATGCTCCTTTGTTAATTAATACTTTTAATGCAGGAGAATTATTTGAAGGTGGTCTTCCAAGTAGCGATAGTAGATATGTTAGTACAACTCAATTGTCATTACAACCACGACAAACAGTTTTACTACAAGCAATTGAAGATACTCTTGTTGTTCCGGTTACTGGAGCAATACATATGGGATGGTTAATTTTAGATAACGATACCTACAATAACAATGCTGTTGATGCCGCAGGTGCAATTACAGCAGTTGAAGGAGAATCATCTTTAGCGTTATCCGGCAGTGTAACAGTAGCAACAGGTCAAACATTCGTTTCTCCGAGGCTACCGGCTGTTACATCAGTGAGTGGTACGCTATCCGAAGGTACACATGCAGGTAGGTACAATATATGTTCCGGTAGTGTAACATTACCTTCAACTTCTACAGCAGGAGAACATTATACCATACTAAATACAACAGGTGGGGATATTACCGTTGCCCGAAACGGTAACAATATCAATGGTGCAGGTAGTGATATAACAGTCGCAACTTACAATGCCGTAACTTGTATTAGCATTGGCTCTAATAATTGGATTGCATTAGGTGTATGATTATGTATAATGTCGTTGCTGGTTCTTGTGCTGAACAGAAGGCTAATGCTGTTACTGTTAATCCCAATTTATACAACTTGGCTTCTGTTAAAGCCATACATGAAACTGCCGGAAACAATGCAGTGGGAATTAACTTTAACGCTGGTGCGGCTCTTTCGGCTTGGATGACTGGTATGCAAGTAATAGGTACAGACATGTATATTTCAAATAGAGGGAATAAAAACGATTTTGATAGTGGGGATGTATTTTTTTCAAAGTTACCAATTAGTTCTACTGGAAACGGAGCAGTTGTAAGACAAAATGCTTCTGGTTTAAACATAAACAGTTGTGATGGTTTTGGTTTGGATAGCACTGAAACAAAAATAATTATTGCTGACTTTCATTCAAATGAAGTAAGAAGTGGAACCCTTTCTCAAAGTGGTAGTAGTTTAACAGTAACTCTTAATGGTAGTTCTCTATACGCAGGTGGTGGAATTAGATACGCTCGCTGGAACAATGATGGTTCTAAGTATTACTTCGGTTACGCCCAAGCCAACGGCAAATCAAGAATTAAAGAGTATGCAACAGGAACAAACTATGTAGTTACTTCGAGCGACACATTACTGGCCAATATTGAACTTAACATTAATATAATCTCCGACTTAATTTTTAATGCAGATGGAACTAAAATGTATATTTCTCAACATACTGGATATATTCACGAAATAGATTTAACAAATGCTTATAGTATTGGGTCTTTAGTTAATGTAGTCACCTCTTTTGATTTGACTTCTTTCTATAGTAATGAGGGTACATCCCCTTGGCGACCAAGTGGTAATACTGGAACAACACCTTGGGTTTCCGGTATATCTTGGAATGCTGATGGAAGTAAATTATATGTCAGTTCATTATTTGGTATGACTAAACAATCTAAAGTTAGTGGAACTGTTAATCCTTCAACTGTTATCGGAGATGGCGGCACACGAACCAACACTATGCCAGTTATTGAGTTTAGAGTACAATGATAACTAAAGAGAGATTATTAGATGTTGCAGTGATTCTTATTGGTGTTATTTATTTAATAGGGCTTTGGTGGTCGCCTTCTTTAGTCGGTAATAGGTATTCTTAAAAAAATAGTATTTTTTTCAAATCACTTTTGGACACCGGAAAAAATCCATAAAAAAATGGCCACCCGATTCGCCCCAAAATAGAGCGAGCCGAGTGGCCAAATTACTTCCAAATGTTAC
>Ga0206682_10002346_pt1 | contig 17256 bp, 3 predicted proteins | sample M240m12015metaG_FD_155444 | JGI IMG/M metagenome (GOLD analysis project Ga0206682, IMG submission 155444) | Ammonia-oxidizing marine archaeal communities from Monterey Bay, California, United States - M2 40m 12015 | ecosystem: Environmental > Aquatic > Marine > Intertidal zone | place: USA...
CCCCCGGGCGAGTCCCCCCCCCCATTCCCCGCGCCCGAGAAGTGCGCCTTAAGCGCGCCCGAGTTGGCCCACGCCGAGTTGGCGTAGTCATCCTCCTGGTTCGCCTCCAGCGCCGCCAACTCCTCCTGCCGCCGGTGGTAGTACGCCATCATGGCCTTTTGCTCGTCCGCGCTCACGGGCGCCTCGCGCTGCGGCGCGCCGCCGCCCTTCTTCGTGAGCTTCGCGATGATCTTGGTCTTCTCGTTGGCGCCGACGTGCGCGGCGAGCTTGTTGGCGGCGATCATCTGCTTCCCGGCCCACCACAGCTGCGCGGCGTCGGGATCGAGCACGTCGACCGAAGAGGGCGTGTCCCCGGGCTTCTCGTCCGCCTCGATGTCCATGCGCACGGGGTCCCACTCGGGGATGCCCATGGGGTACGCGATCATCACCGCGCCGCGCACGACGTCGATAGCGTCCAGTAGCATCTTCTTGGTGGTCACCGCGCGGCGCTCGGTGACCTGCTTTTTGGAAGCGACGTGCGCGGCGTCGTCCAGAGCCTTGCGAAGCATCGTCGCCACCTGCGCCACGGGGGCGTTGCCGTCCCGCTTGCCGTTCGGGTCCTTGCAGAACGTCGGGCCGCGCTCGGGCGCGAGCACGCCGTCCGCGTCCGCCTGGATGTCCTCGTCCAGGCCCTGCTTGTCCGGGTGGCGCGCGGGGCCGTGCTGCGCGAGCTCGTCGCCCTCCACCTTCAGGCGCTGGATGCGCAGCCGGAGGTTGTGGATCTCGACCAGCTCGCGAACCACGGTCGAGACGGGCGTCGACGTGGTCGTCTCGTACAGGAACTGGTGGTCGTCACTCTTGCCTTTGCAGTGAATGAGCACCATCGCGCCGTCGTCGCGAGCTCCAGTCGCGCGTCTCACGTCCAGTCGCGCGCCGATGTGATCGCGGGCGCTCGATTTAGACGTCGTTTGACCGCGGCTTCGCGACCGGTCGAAAAAAGCCGAATTTCGCGCGAAACCGCCGAATCGCCCGCCGTTGACGGAGATATTTGTCACGCGCGACACGCGCGCGCGTCATACCGCCGAGCCACCCTCGCGTGCCCCCGCGCGCGTTTTCGCGCCCGACGCTCCCCCGCGCTCGAAGAGAAGCACGCGCAGGCGTCGCTAGGCGCCGCACCCCCGGGGATCCGCCCGCGCCGCGTCCCGTCGCCGACCGCTCGTCTGCCGCCGACGCTTTTTCGAGGCGGTCCAGAAAAGGGGATACCTCGACGTCGCCATGGCCGTGGCCCTATCCGTTTCCGCGACGTGCCTCGGCGCGCGAGCGCGCGTGCTCCGCGCCTCGCGCCTCGCGCGCGGGCGCGGCGTGCCCGCGCTCCGCGCCGTCGAACGCACGCCAGGCGAGCGCGCGGAGGAGGCCTCCTCCTCCAAAGGCGCGTCCGCGGCGAAGCGAGATGCGTTCAGCGCGAACAACGCCGTGTCGCGCGGCGCGGACGGGACCCCGGCGTCCGCCGCGCGCGCGACCGACCGACCGCGGCCCGGGTCCGAGCCCTCCCTCGCGGATTACGACGAGGCTGTGTACGGCGGCGCGGACGCGATCCACAGCGACGCGCTGGTCCCGCGTCTCGAACGATCGATCAACGCGCTCATCGTCGCGTCCGCGGTGTTCGTCATCGACACGCTGTACGAGGGCCGCGATTACGCGCGCTTCTACGCGCTCGAGACGGTGGCGCGCGTGCCGTACTTTTCGTTCCTCTCCGTGCTGCACCTGTACGAGACGCTGGGGTTCTGGCGCCGCGCGGATTACCTCAAGGTGCACTTCGCGCAAACGATGAACGAGTTCCACCACTTGCTGATCATGGAAGCGATGGGCGGCGACAAAAAGTTCGCCGACCGGTTCTTCGCGCAGCACATGGCTGTGGCGTACTACGGGATGACGTGCCTCGTGTACCTCGCCAGCCCGCGCATGGCGTACAACCTGTCGGAGCAGGTGGAGGCGCACGCGTACCACACGTACGACACGTTTCTGAAGCGAAACGAAACAGAGCTCAAAGCCGCGAAGCCCCCCGCGATCGCGCGCAAGTACTACGCCGAGGGCGACTTGTTCCTGTTCGACGAGTTCCAGACGGGCGACCCGACGGCGGTCGCGTCCGCGTGCGCCGAGCGCCGGCGGCCGGTCATAGAGAACCTCTACGACGTCTTCGTGAACGTGCGCAACGATGAGGCGGAGCACATGAAGACCATGCAGTTCTGCCAGCTGCCAGGCACGATCCTGCGCGCGCCCTCGGAGACTGGATGCGCCGTCGGCGGCGATGACGCCGCGCGGGAGGGCGGCGCGGGCGCCTGCGTCGACGACGGCGAAGCGGAGGCGTCGCGCACGTGCGAGGGGCTGGTGGACTGCGTGATCCGCGCGCAGGACGAGCCCACGTGGCAGATGGAGCGGGAAGAACCAGAAGAGGCGTGATGGCTTTTCGTTTCGCTTCTATGGGCGCATAGGGTCATTCTTCCGACGCGACGCGTTTACGAAAAAGAGACAGTACTTTGTAATACATCCAATCGAACGGCGCGACGAGCGCGGCTCGGTTTCGTCCGAGCCGCTACGGGTGCTCGCTTCGTCTCGACTCCCCCCTCCTCTCCACGAACACGTCTATGTCTATCAAGTTGGTCTTCGTGGTCTTCACCGGGTACGTCTCCTTGTCGCACCCGCGCAGGTTCCCCGCCCAGAACTCCAGCCGGGGCTCGGTGCGCCCGCGCGCATCCGCCGCGGCGTCCTCTTCGCTCGCGCCGACGCCGAGGACGCGTTCTTCCGACCACTGGTCCACCCCCAGCTCGCGCACGACCCCGGGCTTGTCGGCGTACGCCACGAGCTCGAACGCGAGACCCGGAAGCGCGCCGCCGGGAATGGGAGGCAACACGGAGTCGAGGAACGAGATTTTGCTCATGCACGCCGCGAACGCCTTGGCGAGCGCGTCGACGTCATCCGCGGAGGGAGTTTTTGAAAGGTAGTCGTCCCGCATCGCGAAGTCGAAGACGTGCCGTTCCAAGGGCTCGCCGGTTCCCCCGCTGTCGCCGTCCTTTATCACCAGCACGACGCGTCGCACGTCCCCGCGCGCGATCGGGCCGCGCAGCGCGTGCACCGCGTCGGCCACGTACGCGTCCAGATCCGGGTGGCGACTCTTCTGCACACGCGCGCCGTAAAACGCTCGCGCCTCGAAGAGCTCCTTGGGGTACACGCCGCGCGCGTGCAGGGTGTGGTGCGTCGCCGCCTCCAGAAACTCCGTGATGACATCCAGGCGCAGGTCGCTCTGGCTCCGCGCGCGCGCGCCTCCCGCGCCGGAAGGGCCGCCGCCGGGGGCCATCGTGCGGCCACCGCGTCTGTGTCTGTGCCGACACGAAAACCAAGCGCGATTTTCAGTCCTCGTTGCATCACACTCGGGATCGCGCCTCAACTGTGTCCGTTCCCAACCCATCTCCCCGCTGCCTCGCCCGCAGAACGCACAACTCGCGGAGCGACCCTCCACATCCTCGGCGTCGGGGATCGGGTCGCGCCGAAGAGAGGGTCTGGGAGCGAAGACCCGAACGCGCCATGGTGTCGGGCCCGAGAGGTGCGTCCCGTGACTCTCCCGCGATGCTGAATTTAGCCCATACGCTCGTCGGACCCGCGCACGCCTGAATCCCGCATTTGGAAGGCTGGAAAGCACGCCTCCACGACCCGAACCACGCGCGGAGACTGACCCAGATGCATCTATCCCTCCTTCCCGGCCCTCGACCGACAGCGCGCTTCGTCCGGAAGTCCCCCGCGAAACCCGCGGACCCGCCCGCGAGGGCGCTCGCCGCGGATGCGTCGCCCGCCTCGGACGAGGAAAACCAGACGCCCGCGGTGAACGCGGTGGAGCCGGTGCCCTTCGATCCCGATCCAGTGAAGGAGGCTGGCGGAGACGAGGGCGCGGAGGGTGCGGGGGACACGCGGCGCGCGACCGAAGGCGACGACGTGACACATCAGACCGAGCCGGACGCGGGCGTGGACGCGGCGGAGGACGCGGCGGAGGACGCGGTCGCGGACGAGGCCACGGACGGGGCGAGTCATGACGACGACCGAGGCTCGGCGCGGAGCGGCTCGGAAAACGCTTCGCCGGCGGACGATCCCGACGGCGACGCCGCGGAAGGTTCGCGCGTCCGCTCTTCGGCCTCCTCTTCTTCTTCTTCTTCTTCTTCTTCGACCGTGGACGAGGCACGGGGGCAGACGTCGTCGCCGCCGCGCGGCGCGCCGAGCTCCGATTCGTTAGCGGGCGTCCCCCCCGCGCTCGAGCCCAAGGTTCAAGCCCCGTTCGCGGCGCGGCGCGGCGACGTGCCGCGCGAAGTCGCGGTGGAGCGCGCCAAGCGACGGTACGCGTCCGACTTCGCGAGACTGGACGCGCTGTGGCGCGAGTCCGCGCACACAGACGCCGCGCACACAGACGCCGACACATCCAAACTCCTGCCTCTCTCTCTGTTTGACGACAAGACGCTCGAGCCGCGCGATCCGCGCCGCGTCTGGCTGGACCCGCGCGCGCTTTTAGTCGGCGTTCGGTGCCGCGTCGCGTCCTCCTTCGTCACCGGGTCCGAAACCGGCACGAACCTCGCGTGGCTGCCCGGGACGCTCCAGGGGGGGCGCGTGTCGGACACGAACGGCGACGACCGGTACGACGTCCGCCTCGACCGCGACGGCGCGACGCTTCGCGACGTCCCGCGCGTGGACGTGTGCTTCGAGACGGAGGACCCCGCCGCGTTCGCGCGGCGGCGGCGGCGCGCGGCGGCGGCGCGCGCGCGCGCGGCTGCGGCGCTGCGCCGCGAGTTGGTCATCGACTCCATGCCGCACGAGGGTGTGGCGGTGCTCTCGCCGGCGGACGCGGCGCGGGTGCTGGAGAAGGCAACCTCGAGCTCCGCCGCCCTGCGGCGGCGCGTCGAGACCAACGCGGAGGCGCGGCGGTTCGCGGAGGCGCTGGCGGGCGAGACCCGGCGAGTGTTCGCGCGCGCGATGAACGCGGTGGCTTTCTCTATGAGCGAAAAAACGAACGTGGTGAACGACGACGACGACGACGTCAACGAAGGCGTGACAGGAGGAACGACTCAGGAGGAACGGCGTACTTGGCGACCTTCCGATCTGCGCTCGTCGCGGGGGTACGACTTCGCGGCGTCGCGCGAGCGGTTCGCGTTCGTCGCGACGCTGACCAAGCCCGAGGCGGTACGATGCTTCGCGGCGCTGACGGACGTGAACCTGGAGCTAATGCGCTCGTGGCGCGCGTTCTGCATGTCCACGGAGGAGGTGAAGGTGTCGGAGACGTCGAGGCTCTCGGCGCCGTTTTCGGTGGAGGAGTTTTGCGAGACGCAGCGCGTCGCCGCCGACGCGCTCGCGACGCACCTCAAAACGGACTGGTTCGACGCTAACCGCGACGCCGTGGTCACCAGCTTCGAGACGTGCGGCAAAGGCTGGTTCAACCTGCGCGAAACCGACCGCACGGCGTACGACTTCTCTAAGATGCGACGCGTCTTACTCGGTGCCAGGTTACGCATGGAGGATACGCTGCGTTCGTTAGCGGAGACATCCGTGCGCGAGTTCGGCGCGTTCATGGAAACCAGGCTGGTCTCGACCCTCGACGACGTCGTCGCGTCGAAGTCGACGAACGCGAACCCGAAGTCGACGAACTCGAACCCGCTTTTGTTCCGGCTCGAGATGGCGATCGACCCCGGAGGCGCGCCTGTCGTGGATAAGCTCGGGCGCGCCAGTGTCGTGCCCCCCAGCTTCCGCTACGCCGCGGACCTGGACGCGTTCCGCGCCGCGATCCTCGAGGCGTACGACCGGGGCGCGGCGGCGACGTCCGGCGTAAAAACGACGGAACCGGGGGTGATGACGGGCTTGCCGTGGACGTTCTGGCCCTCGTGCGCCAGCGTGTCCGCGAACGACCCGCTCGTCGCGGAAACGCGCGCGCGCCTGGACCACGCGCTGAGGCGCGCCACGGACGCGCTGACGCGGTACTTGACCACGTACGACGACGAGTACGTGCCCCTGCTCGAGCTGGACGTCGCGGCGACGATTTGCGCGTTGCGCGGCGGCGGCGGCGACGGCGACGACGAGGGGCGACTGGGACGGTACCTGGAGGCGGTCGCGTTCCACGAGGCGCGCGCGGCGCACATCGCCGAGAACGTCCCGCTCGAGATCGCCGTGGGGTGTTTCCGCGTGGACGTCTCCAAGGTGCGCAAGACGCTTCTGGAGAAGCGCGAGGCGCTGGCGGAGAAATCCAGGGGACTCATCGCCGAGGTGCCCAAAAAAATTTGCGACGGGATCAACCGGCGGTTCGCGGATTTGTTGGCGAAGCTGGAACAGCCGCGAGACACGCCGGAGGCGATCCAGGTCATGCGCGACCTCGGCGAGACCGTGCCGCGGTTCTGCGTGGACCAGATGTTCGCGTTCGACGAGTGCGCGCCCTTCTACGACGCGCTGGCGGCGCAGCGGCGCGCGCTGTCGGACGAGGACAACGCGACGCGCGCGACGGCGCAGTTTTGGCCGACGCGGCTCCGCCGCGCGCGCGCCGCGCAGGAGGCGGAGGCGTTGGCGGAGGCGCACAAGTTCGAGGAGGACCAGAACGAGGCGCAGGAAATTTTCGAGACGACCACGCGCGAGCTCGCCGAGCGCGTGGACGAGATGTCGGCGTTGTCGAACATGTCCAAGACGGCGGATATCGCGAAGACGGTGGAGCGGCTGCACACGGATTTGAAAAACGCGCAGGGGCACGCGGTGACCTTCAACAGCCGCGAGGGGGTGTTCGGGAAAAAAGCCACGGACTACTCCAACATCCGCGCGACGCGCGACGCGTTCGACCCGTTCTACAAGTTCTGGACGTACGCGCGGGACTGGCAGACGAACAAGAACCGGTGGTGGACCGAGCCGTTCGCCGAGCTGGACGCCGAAACCATGGAAGCCACGGTTTCCGACGCGTTCAAGGTGATGTTCAAGATGGGCAAGGCGTTCACCACGCGCAAGCTTCCGCAGAACGCCGCCAACTGCGAGGCGATTCGAAAAGAGCTGGACGAATTCCAGAAGTTCGTGCCGCTCTGCCTGGCGCTGCGCTCGCCCGGCATGCGCGACCGCCACTGGGAGAAGATCTCCGCCGACACCGGGCTGACCGTGCCGCGCGCGGGGGACGTCGCCGCGGAGAACGAGGAGGGCGATATGGAGGTGTTCTCCCTGGAAAAGCTGGTCGAGTCCGGGGCGTTTGAAGAAGCTCGAGCCGAGGCGATGTTCAAAGTCTCCGAGATTGCGGGGAAGGAGTACGCCATCGAGACCGCCATCGAGAAGATGGTGGCGGAGTGGGAAGGCGTCGACCTGGAGGTTCGCGAGTACCGCGAGACAGAGACGTATGTGGTGCGCGTGGACGAGACGGTGACGCAGATGTTGGACGACCACATCGTGATGGCGCAGGCGATGAGCTTCTCGCCGTTCAAGAAACCCTTCGAGGCGCGCATCCACGAGTGGGAGCGCACGCTGAGCATGACCAGCGAGGTGCTGGACGAGTGGCTCGCGCTGCAACGCGCCTGGATGTACCTCGAGCCCATCTTCGGGTCGGACGACATCATGGAGCAGCTGCCGCTCGAGGGAAAGCGCTTCGGCGCGGTGGACCGGTCGTGGCGCAAGACGTTGCTTCGCGCCAAGGCGACGCCGGGGGTGTTGAAGATGTGCGACGACCGGCAACTCCTTGAGACGTTCCGGGACGCCAACCGCGTGCTGGACGGCGTGCAGAAGGGCCTCGCCGAGTACCTCGAGACGAAACGCCTGGCGTTCGCGCGTTTCTTCTTCCTCTCGAACGACGAGCTGCTGCAGATTCTGTCGCAGACGAAGAACCCGCTCGCCGTGCAGCCGCACCTGCGCAAGTGCTTCGAGGCGATCCAGACGCTGGACTTCGAGGACGACCTGTCCATCGTCGCCATGAACAGCGCCGAGGGCGAGAAGGTGCCCTTCGCCGAGAAGATGAAGCCCAAGGGCGCGGTGGAGATGTGGCTGGGCGAGGTGGAGCGCATCATGAAGAAGTCCTGCCGCCACTCGGTCGTCGAGTCGCTGGCGGACTACAACACCAAGCCGCGCCCGGAGTGGGTCACGCAGTGGCCGGCGATGACCGTGCTCGGCGTCACCGCCACGTACTGGACCTCGCTCACCGAGAAGGCCATCTCCGAGGGTGCGCTGCAGGCGTGGTTCGACCAGAACGTCTCGCAGCTGGACGCGCTCACCGACATGGTGCGCGGGCGCCTGCCCGGGCAGCACCGCAAGACGCTCGGCGCGCTCATCACCATCGACGTGCATGCGCGCGACGTCGTGGGGCTGCTGCAGCGCCAGGACGTCAAGGCGCTCACGGACTTCGACTGGGTCGCGCAGCTGCGGTACTACTGGGAGCAGAAGAGCTCGCAGCTCAAGCCCGCGGGCGACGACGACGACGATGACGACGACGACGAAGAAGAAGACGCCGAGGAGGGTGCCGGCGGGTACGGCGGCGGCGCGGGCACCTCCGAGGGCGGCGACTTGTGGTGCAAGATGGTCCAGGCGTCTCTGCCCTTCGGGTACGAGTACCTGGGGAACCAGCCGCGGCTTGTCGTGACGCCCCTGACGGACCGGTGCTACATGACCCTGATGGGCGCGATGCACCTGAACCTCGGCGGCGCGCCCGCCGGCCCGGCGGGCACGGGCAAGACTGAGACCACCAAGGACCTCGCGAAGGGGCTCGCCATGCAGTGCGTGGTGTTCAACTGCTCCGACGGTCTTGATTACCTCGCGATGGCCAAGTTCTTCAAGGGCCTCGCCTCGTCCGGCGCGTGGGCGTGCTTCGACGAGTTCAACCGCATCGACCTGGAGGTGTTGTCGGTGATCGCCGCGCAGATCCTGACGATTCAAAACGCGATCCAGCGCGGTCTGCGGCGGTTCGTGTTTGAAGATTCCGAGATTTCCCTCGATCCGCGGTGCGCGGTGTTCATCACCATGAACCCCGGCTACGCCGGGCGATCGGAGCTTCCGGACAATTTAAAGGCGCTGTTCCGGCCGTGCGCGATGATGGTGCCCGATTACGCGCTCATCGGCGAGATTTCTCTTATGTCCTTCGGGTTCAAGCGCGGACGCCCGCTGGCGCGCAAGATGGTGGCGACGTTCAAGCTCTGCTCCGAGCAGCTCTCAGCGCAGGACCACTACGACTACGGGATGCGCGCGGTGAAGTCTGTGATCACCGCCGCCGGGAACTTAAAACGAGACTTCCCGGACGACGACGAGGAGGTGCTCCTGCTGCGCGGGCTGATGGACGTCAACACGCCCAAGTTTCTGGCGCACGACCTGCCTCTGTTCGAGGGCATCATCTCCGATTTGTTCCCCGGGGTGAAGAAACCCGACGCCGACTACGAGGACTTGATCGGCGCGCTCGCGGTGGCGTGCGGCGATCTGAAGGTGCAGCCCGTGCCGGCGTTCATCGACAAGGTGATCCAGCTGTACGAGATGACCGTCGTGCGGCACGGGCTGATGCTCGTCGGGCCCACCGGGGGTGGGAAGACGATGTGCTACCGCGCGCTGAGAGCGGCGCAGACGGCGCTTGCGGCGGCGGGCTCGCAGACGTACCACAAGACCAAGTGCGTGTGTTTGAACCCCAAGTCCATCACCATGGGCCAGCTGTACGGCGACTTCGACGAGGCGACGCACGAGTGGACGGACGGTGTGCTTGCGTGCTACATGCGCGACCTTTCCGAGGAGCCCGGGCCGGACAAGAAGTGGATGATGTTCGACGGCCCCGTGGACGCGATTTGGATCGAAAACATGAACACCGTGCTGGACGACAACAAGAAGCTGTGCCTCGTTTCGGGCGAGATCATCCAGATGTCCGCGACAATGACCATGATGTTCGAGGTGGAGGATTTGGCGGTGGCGTCGCCCGCCACGGTTTCCCGGTGCGGCATGATCTACATGGAGCCCACGTCCATGGGGGTCGAGCCCCTCCTGACGAGCTTCCTGCAGACCCTGCCGGAGACGTTCGAGCCGTTCAAGGAGGAGTTCACGAAAATATTCATGAGCGTCGTCCCCGGGCTGGACGGCGTCCTGTTCTTCATCCGGAAGCAGCTGAAAGAGACGGTCACCACCGTGGACAACTGCCTGGTCGCGGGCGCGTTCAACGTGATGTCCTCGTTGCTGAAGCGGTACGAGCGCGACGAGGCGCTCGGCCAGGCGCCCCTGGACGAAACGGAGATCAAAGACGCGCAGCGCGCCGCGCTTCCGCTCTGGGTGTTTTCCCTCATCTGGGGCCTCGGCGCGTCCGTGACCGGCCCCGGGCGACCGCGGCTGGAGACGTTCTTCCGCGAGAAGGCGGAGGCGCACGCGTTCGCGAAGCACATGCCCCCCGCGTCGACCTCCGGCGGCTCGGACTGCGCCATCTTCGAGTTTTGCTACGACCAGGCCGAGTGCCGTTGGGTCGAGTGGATGCACACCGTGGACGAGTACGCGGTGAACCCGGAGGCGGCGTTCGCCGAGATCATTGTGCCCACCGCGGACACCGTGCGGTACACGTACATCATCGACGCGCTGTTGCGGAACGACAAGCACGTGCTGTGCGTGGGCGAGACGGGCACCGGTAAGACGCTGAACGTGATGGACAAGCTCTCCAACCACATGCCGGACGCGTTCGTCTCGGTGTTTATGACCTTCAGCGCGCGCACGTCGGCGAACCAGACGCAGGACTTTCTGGACGGGAAGATGGAGAAGCGCCGCAAGGGCGTCTTCGGGCCTCCTTCCGGGAAGAAGTACGCGGTGCTCATCGACGACCTAAACATGCCCATGCGCGAGAAGTACTTCGCGCAGCCCCCCATCGAGCTCCTGCGCCAGTGGATGGACCACAAGGGGTGGTACGACCGCGCCCCGCCGTGCGCGTTCAAGACGGTGGTGGACGTGATCCTTGTCGGGTGCATGGGCCCTCCGGGCGGCGGGCGCAACCCGGTGTCCAACCGCGCGCTCAGGCACTTCAACTTCCTGTCCTTCACGGACATGTCCGACAAGAGCCTGGTGCGCATCTTCGACAGCATCCTCGGCGCGACGCTGGTCAAGAAGTTCCAGCCCGAGATCGCGGCGCTGAGTGCGACCTTCGTCGAGGCGACGGTTGAGGTGTACAACGTCGTGCGCCGCGACTTGCTGCCGACGCCGGCGAAGAGCCACTACACGTTCAACTTGCGGGACCTGGCGAGGGTGTTCCAGGGGCTTCTACGCGCGGACCCGAAGCTCGTGCAGGCGGACACGAACGAGCTGTACGGCTTGTGGATGCACGAGAACCTGCGCGTGTTCCAGGACCGGATGGTGAACGCCGAGGACCGCGACTGGTTCAGGGCGCTCGTGGACCGCGTGGCGCGCGAAAAGCTGAGCGTCTCGTGGGACGACGTCGTGAACGCGCCGCCGCCCGCGACGGACGCCGAAAAGGGCGACGACGATGATGCCGAGACCTCGGCGTCGAACGAAGGCACGCGCGGGCGCCTGATTTACGGCGACTACCTCGTGCCGGGCGCGGACCAGCCGGTGTACCAGCGCGTCCGCGACGCGAACGAGCTGCGCAAAGTCGTGGAGGAGGCGCTGGAGGATTATAACTCCGTCACGAGCGCACCGATGAACCTGGTGATGTTCCTGGACGCCATCGAGCACGTCTCGCGCGTCTGCCGCGTCATCTCGCTGCCGCTTGGGAACGCGCTGCTCCTGGGCGTGGGCGGCTCGGGCAGGCAGAGCCTCACGCGTCTGGCGGCGGCGCTTGAGGAGTTCGAGTTGTTCCAGATCGAGGTGGCCAAGGGCTACGGCAAGAACGAGTGGCGCGACGATCTGCGCAAGGTGCTTATGACCGCCGGGTGCGAGGGCAAAGACGTGGTGTTCCTCTTCGCGGACACGCAGATCGTGCAGGAGAACTTCCTGGAGGACATCAACAACATCCTCAACTCGGGGGAGGTGCCGAATCTGTTGAAGTCCGAGGACACGGAGGCGATCGGCGCGGCGCTGCGCCCGATCATGCAGGGCCTCGGGCTGCCGACCACGAAGAACGCCGTCAACGCGTACTTCATCACGCGCGTCCGCTCGAAGCTGCACTGCGTGCTGGCGATGTCGCCGGTGTCGGACTCGTTCCGCCAACGCCTGCGCATGTTCCCCTCGCTCGTGAACTGCTGCACCATCGACTGGTTCTCGGAGTGGCCGCTGGAGGCGCTGGATTCGGTGGCGAACACGTTTTTGGCGGACGTCGCCAAATCCTTCGAGGACCCGAAGGCGCTCGGCGCCGTCGTCGAGAGCTGCGTGTTCATCCACCAGTCCGTCGAGCGCAAGAGCCGCGCGTTTCTGGAGCAGCTCCGGCGGTACAACTACGTCACGCCCACGAGCTACCTGGAGCTGCTGCGCACGTTCATCCGGCTTCTGGGCGAGAAGCGCGCCGAGATTGAGCTCCAGCGCGGGCGTTTGCAGATCGGCCTCAACAAGCTCGAGTCCACGGCGAAGCAGGTCGGGGTGATGGAGAAGGAGCTCGTGGCGCTGCAGCCCGTGTTGGCGAAAACCTCCACGGAGGTGGAGGAGATGATCGCGGTGATCACCGCGGACACCGCCGTGGCGGACGAGACGAAGACGAAGGTGCTGGCGCAGGAGAAGGCGGCGAACGAGAAAGCCGCCGAGGCGAAAGCCATCGCCGACGACGCGCAAGCCGACTTGGACAAGGCGCTCCCGGCGCTCGACGCCGCCGTGCAGGCGCTAAAGCTGCTCACTAAGAACGACATCGTGGAGGTGAAGGCTCTGAAGAACCCGCCCGCGGGCGTGCGGCTGGTGATGGAGGTGGCGTGCATCTTCTTCGGGCGCAAGCCCAAGATGGTGCCGGACACGCGCGAGGGCGCCAAGCCGGGGGCGAAGATGCAGGATTACTGGGGCCAGAGCACGGATCTGGTGAAGGACCCGGTGAAGTTCCTCGAGTCGCTCATGTCGTACGACAAGGACGCCATCTCCGCGGAGATCATCGAGAAGGCGGACCCGTACATGCTGCGCGAGGACTTCGACCCGGCGGCGATCAAGAAGGTGTCCAAGGCGTGCACGTCCATCTGCATGTGGGCGCGCGCCATGCATACCTACTACAACGTCTCGCTGGCCATCGAGCCGAAGCGCGCCGCGCTGAAGGAGGCGCAGGCGTCGCTGGAGGTGACCATGGGCGAGCTCGCCGACGCGAAGGCGACGCTCGCGGGCGTTGAGGCGAACCTCGCGGAGCTCAACGACAAGTTCGAGGCGGGCAAGGCGAAGCAGGACGAGCTCAAGGCGGAGGTGTCGCGCTGCCAGGCGCAGCTCGACCGCGCCGGGAAGCTCATCGGCGGTTTGGGCGGCGAAAGGACGAGGTGGGAGAAAACGGTTGAGGCGCTCGGGGAGAAGCTGGTGAACGTGGTCGGCGACGTGGTGGTTTCCTCCGGCGTCGTCGCGTACAACGGCCCGTTCACGCCTTCGTTCCGCACCGAGCTGTTACAGGAGTGGTCGGCGAAGATGGCGGAGCTGCGGCTGCCGCACACGCCCGGCGCCGACATCCAGACGACGCTGGCGGACCCCGTGCAGATTCGCGCGTGGACCATCGCTGGTTTGCCCTCCGATTCCGTCTCGGTCGAGAACGGCATCATCGTCGCCAAGGCGCGGCGGTGGCCTTTGATGATCGACCCGCAGGGGCAGGCGAACAAGTGGGTGAAGAACATGAACAAGGAGTACCGCGACGCGAAATCGGGCGAGACGCTCGGCGGCGTCGACGTCATCAAGCTCACCGAAAAAGACTACCTGCGTACGCTCGCCAACGGCATTCGGTTCGGACGCGCCGTGCTCCTGGAGAACGTCGGCGAGACGTTGGACGCCGCGCTCGAGCCGCTACTGCAGAAGCAGACGTTCAAGCAGGGCGGCACGGAGGTGATCAAGATGGGTGACGACGTGATTCCGTACCACCCTGACTTCCGGTTCTACATCACCACCAAGATGCGCAACCCGCACTACCAGCCCGAAGTTTCCGTGAAGGTGAGCCTCCTGAACTTCTTCGTCACCCAGGATGGTTTGGAGGACCAGCTGCTCGGCGCGGTGGTGATGCAGGAGCGCGAGGACCTCGCGGAGGCGAAAAACGCGCTCGTCGTGTCCAACGCGCGCATGAAGAAGCAGCTCACGGAGATCGAGGACAAGATTCTGCATCTGCTCTCGAACGCGTCGGGAAACATCTTAGACGACGAGGTGCTCATCGACACGCTGGCGCAGTCCAAGGTGACTTCGAACGAGATCACCGAGAAGGTTGCCGAGGCGGAGGCGACGGAGAAGGACATCGACGCGACGCGCGAGAAGTATCGGCCAGTGGCGACGCGCGCGTCCGTGCTGTTCTTCTGCATCTCTGACCTCGCGCTGGTGGACCCCATGTACCAGTACTCGCTCACGTGGTTCATCTCGCTGTTCGTGCGCGCCACCGAAGACGCGGAGAAGGACGACGACGTGGACGCGCGGATCGAGATCCTCAACGCGTTTTTCACGTACTCGCTCTACGCCAACATCTGCCGCTCGCTCTTCGAGAGGCACAAGCTGATGTTCTCGCTGCTGCTCTGCGTCGCCATCGCGAAGCAGAAGGGCGAGATCGACGCGCGCGAGTGGCGGTTCCTGCTGGCGGGGCCCACCGACACCGAGATCGCCGAGCCCAACCCCGCGAGCGCGTGGATCACGGAGAAGGTGTGGATCGAAATCGTCAACTGCTCGCGCCTCCCCGCGTTTGCGGGGTTCGAAAAGGCGTTCGCGGCGAACGTCGAGCACTACCGCTCGTACTTCGAGTCCGCCGACGCGCACAAACACCCCCTGGACGACGAGTTCGAGCCGAAGCTCAACAGTTTCCAGAAGCTCCTCGTCACGCGGTGCGTGCGCCCCGACCGGTTCATGCTGGGCGTCTCGGAGTTCGTCGCCGAGCGGCTCGGGAGACGATTCATTGAGCCGCCTCCGTTCGACCTCGCCGCGTGCTACGCCGAGTCGTCGGTGACGTCGCCTTTGGTGTTCGTGCTCTCCTCGGGCGCCGACCCCATGGCGGACCTGCTCAAGTTCGCGGGTGAGGTGAAGATGAGCAAGCGGTTCGACCAGGTGTCGCTCGGGCAAGGCCAGGGCCCGAAGGCGGAGAGCCTCATCAAGCAGGCGATGGAGGAGGGCATGTGGGTGTGCCTGCAGAACTGCCACCTCGCCGAGTCGTGGATGCCCAAGCTGGACGTCCTGGTGGAGACCATCGACGCCGACGCGGTGCATCGCGATTTCCGCCTGTGGCTCACCGCGATGCCCAGCCCCGCGTTCCCGGTCGCGATCCTGCAGAACGGCGTGAAGATGACCCTGGAGCCGCCGAAAGGCCTCAAGTCCAACCTCGTGCGCTCGTACGCGCGGCTGGCGGACGAGTACATCGACGACTGTAAGGACCCGGTCGCGCACCGCAAGCTGCTGTTTTCCATCTGCCTGTTCCACGCCGTGATCCAGGACCGCCGCAAGTTCGGGCCGCTCGGCTGGAACATCCGCTACGATTTCACGGACGGCGACTTGTCCATGTGCCAGCGGCAGATCAAGATGATCATCGACGAGTACGACGTCATCCCGTTCAAGGTGATCCGGGTGCTGTGCGGCGAGATCAACTACGGCGGCCGCGTCACCGACGACAAGGACCGCCGGCTGATCAACAATCTGCTGGAGAACTACGTCGGCGCCGAAGTTTTACGCGACGACTACTCGTGGTCGCCCTCCGGCGCGTACGTCATGCCCGCCGCGAGGAATCGGGACGAGACCGTGGTGCACATCCGCGGTTTGCCGCCGGTGCCGCACCCCGAGATCTTCGGCCTGCACGAGAACGCGGACATCACGTGCGACCAGAACGAGACGTACGCCATGTTCGACACCGTGCTTTCGCTGCAGCCGCGCGTGGGCGGCGGCGCGGGCGCGGCGTCGCGCGAGGAGGTGATCGAGGCGGCGGCGAAGGACATCTTCGATAAGGTCCCCGAGCCGTTCGACATCGACCAGGTGGGCCATAAGTACCCCACGGACTACGGGCAGAGCATGAACACGGTTCTGACGCAGGAGTGCATACGATACAACGCGCTGCTGGTGGTGATCCGGCGCACGCTGCGCGAGGGGCTGAAAGCGCTCAAGGGTCTCGTCGTGATGTCGCCCGAGCTCGAGCAGGTCACGGACGCCATCTTCGACAACCGCGTCCCCGAGATGTGGGCCTCGAAGGCGTACCCCAGCCTGAAGCCGCTCTCGTCCTGGGTCCTCGACCTGCTGGAGCGCCTCGAGTTCATCGATACCTGGATCGCGAACGGGCCGCCGCCGGTGTACTGGATCAGCGGGTTGTTTTTCCCGCAGGCGTTTCTCACCGGTACGCTGCAAAACTTCGCGCGCAAGAACCAGTTCGCCATCGACCAAGTTTCGTGGAACTTCAACGTGCGCGACACGATGACCTTCGCGAACACGAAAGAGGCGCCCGTGGACGGGTGCTACATCACCGGCTTCTTCCTGGAAGGCGCGCGGTGGGACTACGAGCGACACGAGCTGACGGAATCGCGGCCAAAGGAACTGTACACGGATTTCCCGTTGTTCTGGCTCGAACCTGCGAAGGACCGCGAAGATCCGACCGAGGGCGTGTACCTGTGCCCGGCGTACAAGACGCTGACGCGCGCCGGCACGCTGAGCACCACCGGGCACTCCACGAACTTCGTGATGTATCTGGAGGTGCCCACGGACAAGCCGGAGTCGCACTGGATCAACTCGAGCGTCGCGCTGTTCACGGCGCTCATGTTTTAGAGGCGAGGTGAAAGGAAGGAAAAAAAGGGTCGACGCGCGCCGTTTGACCGGTGTCGGTTAACCGAATCGATCGGTGGACCGGGAAACCCACCGGCGACGCGCGCGGATTTCAAAGGGAAAAAAAGATTAAAAAAAGCGCGTTCGAGTGACGCGCGGCGGTTGGGGCGTCGCCGAGAGCGCCTCAAACGTCGGGGATGACGAGGGTGTGTCGGGAGAGGTGGGGAGAGGTGGGGAGGCGTCGCGCGTTCGTGACGAGATTTTAAACTATTAGAGAAGCTAGTGACTACGTCTCGTCTGTCATCGTTCGCGGCGCGCGCGCGTTCGAGACGCGCGCGGCCGCGCTCCACCCTCGCGCGCCCGCGGCCCGTGCCGAAAAAAACCGGACTGTTTTTCGTAGCGGTGTGCCCGATCCAAACGCGTCTCCCGCTGAGCCCGCGTTCGGCTCCGCCC
>Ga0206682_10002347_pt1 | contig 17250 bp, 15 predicted proteins | sample M240m12015metaG_FD_155444 | JGI IMG/M metagenome (GOLD analysis project Ga0206682, IMG submission 155444) | Ammonia-oxidizing marine archaeal communities from Monterey Bay, California, United States - M2 40m 12015 | ecosystem: Environmental > Aquatic > Marine > Intertidal zone | place: USA...
ACGCATAAAAAGACACTTCCTCAAGCACGGGTTTGAGGGGGCATAAATGGGGGCATTAAACTAGAGGCCTGATATTTTAGGTATATAAATCAATGGGTTAAAGGTCAAATCGAATCCCTCTCTCTCTACCGTAGACATCTTCGCCTCTATTTGCGGCCTCAATGACCGCTTTTTCATAGTCTAGGTCGTGATCTGACATCGATAACTTTGCCCCACAATATTTTCATTAAAGGTATCTTAATTTAGCGCTTGGCTTTACTACCATCTAAACCCGTGTCCGGTTCGTCTTTTTGAGTGTCTCTTAACTTGGAGCGATGATTTGCTGAAGGGAACCTAGCAACGCCATTTATCCTGCGCATTAGCTCCATTTCCTCACGCTCAGTCCGTGGGCCTTCCCATAGTTTCCCGCCACCCGGTAAATTTATGTAGGGCATTTTGTCACCTCCAAGTTAATTGCTTTCATTGTTAAGCGTTTCAATATCGATGGCTTCAGTAATATCCATAGACGGCCATTCAATTAACTCAGCGGGCACAGCTTCTGACCTGATCATATCTATAAGTTTATTCATTGTTATTTGAGTATCCGACCTGTGAAGCAATCCACTACGGTGTCCAGGTAGGCTTGGATAGTAAGACCGCTTGCGAACCCCCAATGGGTGCAGGTCATGTTTCAATCTGAGGTTATGTAAATGGTCTACCCGTCTTATGCACATAGCAGAACTCCAAGATGTACGTCTTGGTGTCACGTGGTCTAAACGGTACGAAACAAAGTTGATCACATAAGGGGTCATTTCTAGCTCCTAAAGATTTATAAGGAGCATCAAAGAGTAAGAAAGCCAGGCTCCAACCTTCAACTCAAATGATGAGTAGCGCGATGTCCTAAACATAAAGGGTTTGTTCTTCCAGATTAGTAATACACACCGTCACTAGGAGTCCCAAGCTGACAAGTGCGCGCTGTTGCTTGTGAATTAGGTAAAAGAGTTTATGCTTGCCTGCACGAATTTGAATCAACCACCGCAGTAATTGCGAATTCATAAGACTAGAACATGACTATGCATACCTTGTTGGTTGAAGACAATGTATCGCTGGCACAGACTGTGATTGCGTACTTTGATCTCGAAGGCATCGACTGCGACTATGCCTCTACGGGTTCTCAAGGCCTAGAGCTAGCATTGTCGAACGATTACCAAGCGATTCTATTGGATATCAACTTGCCACGAATGAACGGCCTCGAAGTCTGTGAATTTTTACGAAACCGAGGTGTTGATATACCGGTGCTGATGCTCACGGCCAGAGATTCACTAGCTGACAAGTTGGCTGGCTTTGATGCGGGCACCGATGATTACCTGGTAAAGCCATTTGAGCTAATTGAGTTGGCAGCTCGCGTGAAGGCACTTGCTAAGCGTCGTAGCTTGCTTGCCCAGCAACTTGAAGTTGGCCCTCTGCAAATGGACTTGTCTTTGAAGACCGCGTGCCGGCATGGTCAGACACTCATCTTGACTCCAACCTGTTGGACGTTACTCGAAATCTTGATGAGAGAATCTCCGAACGTCGTGAGCCGTGAGAAACTGCAAAATGCCATTTGGAGAGGGTCGGACCTTCCAGATTCGAACGTACTAAAAGTGCACCTTTACAAGCTAAGGCAGCAGGTGGACAAACCGTTCTCAACCAAGCTCATTCAAACTATATCAGGGCACGGGTTTGCAATCCGGGTGCCTGATGATTGAAGACAAGCCGGCGCGCGCGCTACCGCGTTTACAGCGGTACCTTCTACTTTGTTTAGCCGCATGTGTAGTCGTAATTGTATTGGTATATACACAACTGCTGGAGTATTACCTAGAACTTGGTATTGAGATCAGAACCCAAAGACTTCTGGAACAGACTGCCGAGGAATACGCTGCATTAGGTGCCGAAAAAGCAGCGAGGCAGGCGTTACCAAACAAGCCTGGGCTTTCCGGTTACCATAATCTCTCTGACATTCCGCCGCATATCCTCGGCGTATTTGCACTAGAAGATCTTCAGCATGGTGAGGCCATACGCTTCACGAATATGAGTTTCGGCGAAGAGGGGGAAAAACTGTTTGTTGTGGAGACTCATGATCTCTGCCAAGGAGGTAACTGTGAGCTGCTCTTTCTTTACCCATACAGATTTGCTGACGAGGCTTGGCTATACCTTCTGCATGGGATTATCGGCAGTGACGAAATCTATGAAGAACTGGAATTCACGGATCGCTTCGCCACCGCGATTGGTAGCCTCTTTGCAGTGTTGTTGCTGCTCTTGGCGGTGCTACTGATTCGCAATATCGACGTGCCATTGCGCGAGCTCAACAGGTGGAGCGCCGCCCAAGGCGAGAGCGCTTCCAACTTGGAGTTGCCGAATCTGCGCTTCCGGGAGTTCGACATGCTGGCAAACCGGATTCAATTTGCGTTCGAACGGATGCGGGAGGGCGTGAACAAGGAGAAGCTATTTCTGCGTCACGCGAGTCATGAGCTGCGCACTCCTATTGCCATTCTGTCCACGAACGTTGAACTTCTTGACCGCCTGTCGGACAAACCGGAACGCACCGAGGCCGAGCAGGCAGCATTTGTCCGTCAGTATCGCGCTTTGGATGACGTCCAGCTTCTCATGGAAACTTTACTCTGGGTGAACCGGCAATCGGATAATTTCCCGAAATCTGAGCAAATTGATCTGCGCAGGGAATTAGATTGCATTATCGAGAACTATAGCTATCTGCTGGATGAGCGAGATGTCTCGTTGACTGTTACTGGCAGCGGCGAGGCGACCGCGCCGGTGGCTGCGGTACGGATTGTGTTGTCGAATTTGGTTAGAAATGCCTTTCAGTACACTATGGATGGCGAGGTGCGTATTGCCATTGCGCCTAGGGAGATTTCCGTCGAAAACTCCAGTTCGGTGAATGACAAACTTCAGCCCGATGATGAATATGGATTTGGCTTGGGTCTCGAATTAGTAGGTCTCGTCTGTCAGCGCTTTGCCTGGGGCTACAACTCTTCTGAAGCATCACGCGGCAGGACAACTACCGTTCATCTGTAACGCCTGCGTTAACCAAGCGTTTACCTTGTATCCCCTACACTGTTGGGCATGGAACAATCTCATTTGAAGATAGGGCTGATTTGTTGTGCCGGAATTGCCTTATGTGGACTTATTCTGTTCACCGGTCCTGAGCCGCTTGAGGCGAACGCCCCGGAAGAGAAGCCTCGTGTTTTAATCGGTGACCTTGAACGCTCTGCTATTGCGCGCACCGTGACAGCGTTTGGTGTGCTCTCGCCTCGTCAGTCGCTGCAACTCACCACACAGGTGCCGGGTGTAATCACATGGGTGAGCGATGATCTTGAAGCTGGAGGACAGGTTGCCGAGGGGGATCTTCTGCTCAGCATCGACCAGCGCGATTACGCCATAGCAGTGGCGAGTGCGAAAGCGCGTTTTGCCCAGGCCGAGGCCAAGATCGAAATCGAGCAAGGTCGTTCCGAAATTGCCCAGCTCGAGTGGGCGGCTTGGCAGGACAGTCACGATGAGGAATTGCCTGCGAGTCCGCTGGCGCTACGCAAGCCTCAACGAGCCGAGGCAGTAGCGCACCGTAGAACGGTCGGCGCCGAACTCGACAGCGCTAGGCTTGCTCTGGAGCGAACAGCAGTGCGGGCTCCGTGGCCTGGGTACGTTGTGCAGGCGAATGCCATCGTTGGTCAGGTTATGCCTGTGGGTGGGGTCATAGCAACACTCTTTCCGTTAGATTATGCGGTTGTTGAACTCCAAGTGTCGATTAAGCAGATGCAACTGCTCGACGCGGGTATCGATCGCATAGAGTTACGGCCGGCTCACGATCTGGATGCGTCGCCGAACTTTGGAAAGTTCGAAGGGATTGTAAGGAGTCTTACCTCTGACACTCGGCTTGCGACCGTGCGTGTTCGCATAGATGAGCCTTTAGCTCATGCGGGGTGGGCCTACGGAATGCATCTTCAGGCCAAGCTAATTACAGCACAGGAGCGAACTGTTGCGCTCATTCCAGCGGGTCTCATAGTCAGCGGTAACCTTGTTTGGATTAGTCGTGGTGGGCGCGCTCAACGACATCAGTTGTACCCGGTCGAAGTCCAGGGTCAGACGGTCAGCGTCGAGGATAATTTTGGCCCGGACGATGCATTGGTCCTAGAGCGTCCTATAGGACTTCTCGACGGTGCATCAGTTGCTGTGACGGAAAAGTAAGTGTCCGGGCGTCAGTCGATATCGCTATGGTTTTTACATAATCCGACTGCGGCGAATCTGCTCATGTGGGTGTTCTTGGTCGGCGGGGTGATTGCCGTTTTTAACATGCGGCAGGAGGTATTTCCGACCGCGATCCTCGACACCATTGAGATTCGCGCGGAGTACCGAGGAGCGACCGCTGCACAAGTGGAAGCGCAGGTTGTGCAGCCGATGGAGCAGAGTATTGATACTTTGCGCGACATTCGAACGATAGTCAGCGAGATTCGATCAGGCGGCGCAAACATTTTTGTTATGCTGGATGATGGCGCGGATTCGCAGCGCGCTTTGGACGAAATCCGCAGCGCCATTGATGGGCTCAGCTCGCTGCCAGCCGATCTCGAACCCACCACAATCATCCAGATGAGAGAAGACGACGAGGATATTGAGGTCGGGTTCTACGGTTTTCAGTCTCGTGAAGAATTGCACGCGTTTTCGGAGCTTGCGCGCGAGCGGCTTTTGAATTTGCCGGCCGTCGGTCAGGTACAAGTGGACGGTGCCGGTGAACCAGAAATTTCGGTCCGAGTGTCCCCCGATAGAGCACGGTTGTTTGGTCTCTCGCTACGTGATGTCACTGATCGCATTCGGCGTGCATCGTTCGAACTCTCTGGTGGGGTCATTCGAACCTCAACGGGGGAGTATGGTTTGGCGACAGGCCTTGATCGGCGTTATGCCCACGAATTCGGTGACATCGCGATTGTGGAATCGTCGACTGGCGTGCCTTTGACGCTCTCGCAGATTGCGAGTGTTGAGAACGGATTCCGCCCCCATGGAAAACGATACCGAATTAACGGCTCGCTTGGTGTCATGATGAACGTATTCGGAGCCGGTAGCGCCACTCCCGGGGAAGTGTCGGAAAGTGTCCGGGTTTTGCTTGCTGAGATGGAGTCCGAAATGCCGAGCGGCGGCGCTGTTATTTTTGACGATGACGCTAAAAGCTTCGCTGACCGAGTCGGGATCTTGGTTGATAGCGCACTGATCGGCTTAGCCTTGGTGCTGGTGCTCCTGTTTTTGGTGCTTGAGGCGCGGGTTGCTTTCTGGGTGGCGGTTGGATTGCCTGTTGCGATGTTTGGTGGTGTGGCGCTGTTCGCGCTGACGCCATACACCGTCAACTTTGTCTCCGTTTTCGCCTTCATCATTGTCATCGGTGTTGTAGTTGACGATGCGGTAGTCATTGGCGAGTCAATCTATTCGAACATGCAAACCGGGATGTCTCCGTTGGACTCCGCAGCGGATACATTGTCGCGATTTAGTACCCCGATTACCTTGGCTATCGTGACGAATATCATTGCGTTTACACCGATTTTCTTTATGCCGGGTCAACTAGGATTGTTCCTGTTGGCGATTCCCGTAGTGACGACATGCGTGTTTGCCATTTCGTTGATCGAGGCGTTGTGGATATTGCCCGCACATCTTGCCTACGGGCGGCAACCTAAACCAAAAACCGGAGGCAAACAGCATCGGGCGCAGAAGCTTTTTGAAAGGCTGCGCGAAAACTACTTTGTCCCTTGGGTAGAGGTGTGTCTCGCTAATTGCGGTTTTGTGATCGTGGTTGGTTTGTTTGTCGTTGGTTGCATCATCAGCTGGGTTGGCAGCGGCCGTGTGCCGATTTCGCTGCAGCCAGCAATTGAAAGTGAGCAGGTGACCGCGCTGTATGCGCTCAATCCTGGTGCGTCGGATCTTCAGGTGGACGAGATGGCGGACAGTATTGAAAGGCTGGGACGCCAGGTGCTGCAAAGCCTTGGTGACGAGGAGGACATCAAAGGTATCTATATGCAACTGGGCGCTCCGGTCAGTCATCAAGGCTCGGTAACGTTCAGTCTCAAGCAGTCCGCTGACCGGCCGTTCACCGCAGGCGAGTTCGCTGAGCAGTGGCGTGATCTGATCGGTCAGCCGGCCAAGCTCACACAACTGTCCATCGACTACTTACAGGGACCTGGTGATGGGCGAGATCTTACTATTGAAATCGCCCATGCCGATGCAGCTGTGAGCAAGCGTGCGGCGGAATCGTTGGTGCGTCAATTGCAGGAAATAGGGGGTGTTGGCCAGATTTCATACAGCGGTAATGCTTTTCGAGCAGAGGTGCGATTTGAATTGACTACTTTAGGTCGAGCCCTTGGATTCGACGAGTCGGAGATTTCAAGCCGACTGCGGGCTCAGCTCGACGGTCTCGAAGCAACGCGCCTGACTCGCGGTGCCGATGAAGTTCGGGTGATGATCAGGGGTGAGCATGGGGATGAGAAGGTTTTACCGAATCTAAGTGGCCTTATCCTCACCTCCAGTGGGGGGCGCCAAGCGGCGCTGGGTGATATCGCCAAGATTTACTGGGAGCGTGGCGCGGTGCAGTTGCGGCGGATAAACGGACAGCGTATCGAGCGGGTCGAAGCCACCATCGATCGACGTGTCACTTCTAAGGGTCTGGTTGAAGACTTGGTGAGTGAAGAGCTCCTGCCTGCTTTGGAAGCGCGGTATCCCGGGCTGATGACTTGGGATGAAGCGATCGCTACCGATGAAGATGCAGAGACTGAATCGGGATTGATGTTAGCCACTATCGCCGTCTTGGTTACGATCTTCGTGCTCATCGGTGCCTACGCTCGTAGTTTGCGCCACAGTGCGCTTTTATTGGCTGCGCTTCCTTTTAGCGCAACCGGGGCCCTGCTTGGCCATATCTTGTTGGGCATTGAGCTTAGCGCAGCGAGCTTCATCGGCGTGCTCGCTCTCGGCGGTCTGGTTATCAACTCGGGTTTGTTACTTCACCTACGCTATACCGAGGCGCTGCAGGCTCACATTAGCCCTGAGGCAGCTATGGTCGCTGCTGTGCGTGACCGCTTTAGGCCCATCGTGCTGTCCAGCGTGACTACCCTTGTGGGGCTTGCTCCACTCATGTTGACCACTAACATCCAAGCAGCAGCCATGCGTCCGCTAGCGGTATCTGTGGGCTTTGGCATGTTGTTTTCTATTCCCGTGATTTTAATCCTTCTGCCTTGCGTCGTTGTGTCCTTGGAGCGTGGCCGTAATAGTGCAAGCGGGGACACTGAGTTCAGGAGTGATGACGGGGTGATGCTTTGAATCGGTCGTTTTTGGCATTTTTGCTTCTTTGGATGAGCGGCTGTGTTTCCGCTCCTGAGGTGCAGATGGTGCCGGATTTGGTGCGTGCCGATGCTAACAGTTTAATTTTAGTTACTAATGCAAAGCGAATCACCAAGTCACAGCGCGACCTCGCAGAAAAGCAATCAATTATTTTGTGTTTGGGTGATAGTCTAAATGCTGGTGGTGCAGGGTTGGTTAAACAGTTGTCTCGATAATTGCGGCAGCTAGAGTCTAGGAGCTTATGTATGGCGACAGCAAAAGTTCCACTGTTAGAAACAGTTTGCGGGGTTTTCCTTACACTCGTTCTACAAAAACCCCAACTTGCCGTTGATTAACAGGAGATGTCTCGCGCACCAGCGTCGAAAAGAGACCGGAGATGGTTAATATCTATGCATGGCTGTTTCATAGATATGCTAAGGGTTAGTCGACGGCTCAAAAATTGCTGATATTTCGCTGTATTGCCAATGAAAGTTCTTGAGCACACTTTACATACCAAGGCGACAACTGCTGCTGCGATGCAAATATCGGTTTCCGCACGAATGGTGAGTAACAGCAACAGGGTCAGATTACGGCTTCCTTCAAGCGCTGGCTCTAGGGGCATAAATGGGGGCTTAAAACTAGAGCCGTGAAATTTTAGATGTATAAATCAATGGGTTAAAGGTCAAATCGAATCACTGTCCCCCTTTAAAAATTTCTTCTATGATCTGGTCTGCTCAAGACTTTTATAGCGTCAAATATGAAAAAAAATAGTTTTTTTGTCACTTTACTTTCATTGTCTAGCTGTTTTTTATTTGCTGACACCTTTGACAGTAGTTTGGATGTTCTTCCAAACTCTCAGTTGATCTCACCTCTGCCCCCGCCGCCGGGTTTTGTGCCTCCTCCACTTCATCCCGCGCGTGTTGTTTTGGAGACCCGCAGATTGAGTGAAGGGGTTTACGCTTTGATGGCGAACACGCCATTTAACGACAACGCAGGCTTCATCGTCGGCGCGGACGCCGTACTGGTGATCGATTCGCATTTCAATGGTGCGATGGGACGACAGATCATAGAAGCTGTCAGGCGTGTCACCGATTTACCTATCAAATACTTATTAAACACCAATGCATTTGGTGACCATGTTTTTGGTAATTATGTTTTTCCAGAAGATACTCAGATTGTCGCGCATCAAAGCACACTAGATTCGCTCAGCATGTCGAGCGTTGAAGGCATGTCTCGAACTATGGCAAGAACAGTGGGTGGCGATCTGTCAGTTTTTGAAGGTGTAAAGCTGCGTGTTCCTGATGTTGGCTTTAACGATAGATGGAAAGTTGATCTGGGAGATAGAGTAGTAGAGATGTATTGGTTTGGGAGTGGAATGTCGCCTCATGACAGTGTGGTGTATGTTCCCGATTCAAAAATTGCCTGGACCGGGAATTTAATTTTTGGTGATGGGTCCATTCCCTGGGCACGCTCTGGTGGGCTAGATGAATACCGCAAAACGCTTGTTAGAATGGCTGAGACGATTGAGCCTGTCACTATTGTTTCTGGTCACGGCAATATAGCCAGTGGCGATATAGTTACTAGATATATCGATTATTTGAACGAAACCATAAGTATAGCCGAGGAATCTTTGGTGGCTAAGATAGCAGCAAATGATCTGATATCTGAGGCTCGAGTCCCTTTAGCTTATTCAATCCAGCCTGAACTGCAAAACCTGATGACAGGTTTTCACCGGTGGAATCTCAGAGCCGCCTATAAGGAAGCGTTAGATAAGAAGAAATGATGCCCCTCATGTACTTACTTGTGTTTCTCGAACGTTGACGAGTATCAAATTGAATCGAAAGAAACACAAAAATAGTACTGAGAGTGACATAGAGTCTATTGTTTATACTCGGGAGCGCGAGCGAACAAAACGGCTTGGCATTTCAAAAAAATTAATCTACGGCATAGGCGAGATGCCCTACGGAATATTAAATTCTGTTATCGGCACGTTTCTGATGCTGTATTACGTGCAAATTATCGGCCTTTCGGCTTCATCTGTTGGACTTCTCATCGGACTTGCGCTTTTACTCGACGCATTGACAGATCCAATTCTCGCCGAATTTTCGGATCGATTCCGCTCCCGCCTTGGAAGGCGGCACGCTTTTATGTACTTGTCGTCGATTCCACTGGGTTTATCCCTCTATTGCTTGATGTCACCGCCACAAGGCCTTGAAGAACCATTGATGCTGGCCTGGATAGGGTTTTTCCTTGTGTCGGCAAGGCTCTGCTATACCGTCTTTTCGATTCCATACGAGGCGCTGCTCCCAGAATTGGGCGGCGACTATGAGGGCCGAGCGTCTTTGGCTGCCTGGCGAAGAATGTCAGCTTTGGTCGTTTCAACGATCGGTGTAGGTTTCGCAATGCTGGTGATTTTCGCTGGCAGTGATGCGTATCCCCAAGGACAACTGAACCCCGACGCCTATCCCGCTTATGCACTGTTTGTTGGATTAGGTGTTGCGACCAGCATATTGGTTACGACACATTTCACGCGAGATCAAATTCCGTACTTGCTGCAACCTCAAGTATCTAGCTCTATAACATCGCAGATGCTGGTCAATTCAATTGCGTCAGTGATTGCAAATAGAAATTTTCAAAGGCTGATGTGTGGGGTGCTGCTCTTTTACTGCGTTGCAGCTGTAGCAACGAGTTTCGATATTTTCGTATTCACCTATTTCTGGCGACTAAGCAGCGAAGACTTGTTCGTCTTGCAAGTTGGCGGCATGTTTGGGGCAGTGACCGGCGTTATTATCGGGGCCCAGCTGGTGAAGAGGTTTCAAAAACATCACCTGTTAATCTGCGCAATAGCAGCAAACATATGTCTTAACGCCTCGCTTCCCGTCTTGCGTCTAGGAGATGTATTTCCTCCAAACAGCAGTGCCTTTTTTCTACCTCTGCTGTCGGTGACGCAGGCTTTGGTGGCGCTTTTTTCGACTGTTGCAGGTATCACATCCATATCGATGTTTGCCGATCTCGTTGACGAACAGGAGTTGAATAACGGTCGTCGTCAAGAAGCCATGTTTTCCGCAGGTTTAACTTTTGCAATGAAAGCTGCAGGCGCCTTGGGGGTCATGATTAGCGGGGTAGTACTTGAGCAATTTATTGGTTTTGATGCGTCGGCCGTCGGGTTAACGCCCATGGAGATCGAAGACACCGTTCTTTTTAAGCTGGCAATCACCGATGCCCTGATACTCAACGCGCTTCTTGTTTTTTGCCTTCCGTTTTTCGCTCGTTACACGCTGAGTAAAGACTCAGTCGCGCAAATCCAAATGGAACTTGCCCATCAGACGCGAGCAGCGGAGTCAGGAGGATCGGAACGCACCTCATAGCCAGATAACTGTGAATAATCACTGCCTCGGAACTCAATATTACGAAGCGCGCGTACAACGCCGATAACAGGAGAAGCGTTGCAGGTGTTGCGGATCCTGGACTTGGGCTAAATATGTCACCCTTAAAAGGTTCTAAAGATCCAGAACACCGGCCTATCGATACTCGCCAAACTTATCAGGGTGCAATCCGGTCTCTCATACTAAAAAACTGCGAAAACTGAAAAGCTGCTGTTGCGCTTTTACCTTTTGTTCCCCGCCAATAGACTTTTGATTTGCCCTTAGTGGTCTACCTGGTGTTAGCTTCTGCTAGTTCGGCAGATCAATAGCCGGATTCCGATCAAAAAAGTTACGCGGCTTAAGGATTATCTCGTCAACTTTTGCCGGCATTACTGGCCAGTCCTCGGCCATGGGCACGTGATGAAAGCCAATGGTTGGCCAAGCGACCAGATCAGTGTTAGTAATGGTTTCATCATCAGCAACAAATCGCGGCAGCCCCATGCCCGGGGCGGATTGATTCACCATTAGGCCGGCGGAAAACAATTCGTCGCGCTTGAAACGAGTGACCCACAGATTGTTGCGAACGAATTGTGCGCGCTCATGGGTGGCATCCTCCAGGGTCACCAGTGGCCGCACATTGGGCATGATTATTTGATAGCTCGCGGGATAACCCATGGCGTTCGTCTGGTCCGCGCTGGCAAACACCAGCAAGGCCGGCTTGCTGACATCCATTTGTGTCTGAGCTGCTAATTCCGAGGTGACGGTCTCAGTGGTTACCGCCCAAATTCCCTGCCGAGGGGCATCTGCTGGCTGGGGAACAGCCCGAAGCTTATGGCGCTGAAAATTGTTGTTTTGGCCGTCCACGTCCATATCAATTCGATAGCTAAAAAAGTGATCGTGATTTACTCCAACCAAGTGAGGGGCAATCAGAGTGCCCGTGGCGGTATCGACTTCTGCTGACGGGTCGGCCATGGAGGCGGCCATCACGCCCTTGGTGGCGTCGATCCCAGTCGCCACTAACCGAATTCGCAAACGCCCGTCCTGAGTAAATACATAGTCCTGAAAATAATCGTAGTTACCAATAGTGGCTACCATACGAACCACCAACTCCGTTGCTGCTCGGGATTGGTGGTTCTCCATGCCCGGCAAGTCGTTATAAAGCGATTCGTGATGACGCCAAATGGGGTAGCCTGGGTCATGCTCGAAAATACAGATTCGATTTGGCACAGGGTTTGGTGTGCCGTCGGCGCCGTGCAATACGACGTCCTGAAATACCGCATGGCTAGGACAGTCGCTGCCCTTTAGCTCGGTGGCCATGTTGCCAAGGCCATACTCGCCCATGTCAAAGTAGGCCCGGTAAAACCAGTGTTCGTCAGTATCAAAATAAGGAACAAACATTTCCGACATGGCGATTTCATAGGCCACAGACCGAAAGCCCTCTGGGGCTAGGTGGCCAACTCGATTCAATACTGTGCCTTGGCGCGGATCGAAGCGCAGGTAGAACTGCCAGCCTTGCCAGTCGACGCGACCGCCCGTCACGGTGAAGTTAAAACCCTGGGGTCGAGTAACTGTAAGAGGGCGAAGTGGGGCCCGTGTTTCCAGCGCGCCCTGGTGATATTCCATGGCAGGAATGTCGTGGGGCGGATAGCCGCCGTTCGGGTAGCTGTCGGTAATTTCAATTATGGCCTGGTTCTCAAGGTCGTAGAGCACGCTTAACCCCTCTATAGGCCGTGCAAAGGCGGCGGTAGAGGGCAATATCCCTAAGCCGCTTTGGCCTTTGATGTAAAAACAATCCAGACGCAACAAACGATCATTTACAGGATCCACCAGTTTGTCGAAGAAGCGACCCGTAGTACGAGGCAAACAAAGTCCGTCACCGGGTTCAATCGAACGCTTGGCCAATGCTTCAAGCAATGCCGGATCCTCGTTGATCTGAGTCGCCGCCGGAGTCATTTCTCCTTCCCCGGTCAACATGGGCTGACCGCTGTCAAAGGTTTGGGTTGGAGCCAACGACGCAACGTTTAGGTCGTAGATCACATGGTGGGTCTTGCCGTCGGCACGAAAAGACACTGCGGCCTGGCGCGCGGCTTGCTGGCCTGGCCGCCATTGCAAAGCGACGGCTTTATCAGGCTGAGCCAAACTGATTCGATTAAACAGCACTCCGCCTCCATGACGTTGTATGACCGCAGCAGCTGTTGCTTGAATTTCTTGCGCGCTTAGGCTGTCCCAGGGGGTAGTTTTTGCCTTCACGCTATTGCCGGAGATCGCCAGAACTAAACCCACAACGGCTATTGCATATCTCATAAGTAATCCTCTATCCCTTGACGTTAATTCGTGATTCGCTAAATACGCAGGCCACTCGGAAAACCGCGCTGCATAGGCTTTTTCGGGCCAGCAACGATGGTGCAGCACGCTTTTTAGTACGTTAGTACTAATCCTAGTCTATTGCAAGACGCTAGAGGTCGATTCAGCTAAAATACTTCTATGCCAAGGGACACTAAAAACAAGATCGCCCGAACCGCCAGGGCCATCCTAGCAAAGGATGGGTATGGTGCCCTGACCATGCGCCGGGTGGCATCCGCCTGCGGCATCAGTCCGGGTAACCTGACCTATCACTTCCCAAGCGTCGATGACTTGATGGTGGCGGCTATGAATCTGGGGCTGGAAGAATATCAGCAGCAGATCGCGTCCTATCTAAAGAAGCAACCAACTGACCAAGATAAGACGTTGACTGAGTTAGTCACTTTTTTTGTTCATGACGCGCTCTCACAGCGGACTAGTGCTGTCATGATTGAGTTCTGGGCATTAGCCCAACACGATCCAAGTAAGGCTGCGTTCTTAGACCAAACTTACAAAATAGCTTCGGATATGATCGCGGACGTTCTGTTTTATATTGAGCCTGACATCGACCGTGCCACTGCAAATCAAGTAGCGTCCACGTTGCTGGTTTTCTCGGAAGGCAGCACGGCTCTCTTCTCCAGAACACCCTTACTAGCCTTCGACGAGAAAGCCTTGATTGAAACTGCCGTAGCAACGCTCCGGCAAATGATTAACAACGCAAAGAACGAACGACTCTAATAGCCGGACTAAGTCGTCGGCTATCTCCATACAGGCCTGCTTAGCATTGCCAGTAACCCTACTAAATCATAAAAAGCTATGGGGCAGTTTTTCATAACAGTAGTGGATGCTGTGCTCGCGGCAGATTGAAGAGCCTTGGTATAAGCGCTGCCCTGACGCGCGACCGAGTCGCTTTAGGTTTCGCCGTGATATTTCGCATTATTGTCCTCTGACACTCATAAGACACCCTTGATGCAAGTAAGGAAGCGCGGCAAGAAGTACCAAGAACAGGTACGCATTAAAGGGTATTCCTCCAATCAAAACTAAAACTTCCAAACCTTTATACCGCAGACCAAGACGTAATTAGGCATCTACTTTTCTTGCAAACCATTAACTAGTCAGCGCTTTGCTTGCTCGTGTAGGATGATTAAAAAGTAATTTGAGGAGGGCAGATGAGCGATTTACTTTACGAAGTAAATGACCATGTTGGTGTGATTACTTTAAACCGGCCAGACGCGATGAATTCGTTGACCTATCAGTTGTATGCTGATCTGGAGGATACAGTGCGCTCTAGTGAGGCGAGAGCTTTGGTGATTACCGGCAATGGACGTGTCTTCTGCGCCGGTGATGACATGAAACAAATACTTGGTAGCAGCAAACCAGCGCCTGCGGAATTTAGCGATCGCGTAAAGAAAACAGGTGGTCTTACGCCTGCAGCAGATGCCCTTCTGCATACTAATATTCCAGTCATCGCTGCTATCAACGGGCCGGCCGTAGGGTGGGGTATGGAGCTGGCACTTATGGCAGATATTCGCGTGGCGTCTGAGCATGCCAAGTTCGGTGAACTGTTCGTGGTGCGTGGCCTGTGCTGCGATGCGCCGGGCCTTGGTCGTTTGGCTCAATTGGTAGGAAGAGAGACCGCAGCCGAGTTGCTGTTCACTGGCGACGTGATAGATGCTAATCAAGCTAAAAATTTGGGTTTAGTAGGCCGCGTGGTACCCCACGATGATTTACTGCCGACCGCTATAGAGATAGCGCTTAAAATCGCCCGTAATCCTCCCTTGGCGGTCCAAGCTTTAAAAGAAGGGCTTCGTCGTACGACGGAACCCGATTGGCGCGATACTGGTCGGTGGGCGATTGAGCAGATTACTAGACTGCGTGGAACAGAAGATTCCAAAGAGGGCGTCGCTGCTTTTCTAGAAAAGCGCGAACCGGTTTATAAAGGCCGCTGAGATTTCTTAGTAGTGACTAGTGGAGCGTCTTGAAATATGAACGCAGACGCTCTTGCAAATTGATCCTGAACTACGTTTTTCAGTGCTATCGGAACCAATTACTAAATGTGTCCGGCCTGCCCGCCGTCTACTTCTATCGCAGTTCCATTCACGTATGAAGCGGCATTTGAACTTAAAAATACAATGAGTGCCGCAACTTCCTCTGAGGTTCCGTAGCGGCCTACTGGCACTCCGCGGCCATTATTAGCAATAACTTCATCAGCAGTTTTACCGGACGCATCTGCAATTTCTCCGGCTGCGCGCTCCCACATCGCAGTATGTATCAAGCCCGGCAACACGGCATTTACTAGAACACCATCCGCACCATACTTGCGGGCTAAGGACTTACTCAAAGAAATCATGGCCGCTTTAGTAGTCCCGTAATCAATTAATGCTGCATTGGGGTACTTGCCTGCAGAACTTGAGATCATTACTACTCGACCCCATTTATTTTTCCGCATGTCGGGCAAAAACGCGCGTGTGCAACGCACTGCAGACATCAAATTAAGTTCATGAAGATCGTGCCAATCGTCATCGGACATATACAAAAAATTTCTCGATGGCGAAGCGCCGACGTTATTTATGAGTATGTCTACACTCCCAGCAGCAGCAACACTTTGTATAAAAGCACCTGTAGATGCTTGATCACCCATATCTGCAACGTGACCATGAATAGTTCCACCAACGCTTTGGTAAGAAGCTAATTGGTCGATAGATGCTTGATTGCGCGCACAAAAAACAACATCAGCACCATGGTCAGCAAGCGTCTTAACCACTGCTGCACCAATACCTAAACTCGCTCCCGTAACGACCGCTCGTTTGCCAGACAAATCAAGATTAATCATCAAGTATTCCTTTTTTGTTTCCTCCACGCGGAGAGGATATGAAAATTCAGGATCCCAAACATGACAATTCATCGTTAATAATGCAATCAGCTATTTAAAAGCTGCTGAACTGTCACCGCGCCCAAACTCGTTTTAATTTGTCCAAATCGACGACTTTACGCTCAGCACCGCACCATGCATTTTGCCGAAGGTATGATCGCCCGCGATCAGCGCAACAGTCGCTCTGTTAGGGGCTTATAGACTCAGTAGTGTCCCTATACGTCGTTAAAGGGAGAGGTGTTGCAGCTGTAGCACTCTCTCAAACCAAAAAACTTCGAAAACTGGGCGTTTACAGCTCGAACCTACTTAAAATTCATCGATGCTGATCGAGCGAGTGCAGAGGAAAAATTGGAAACTTTGCAGAGAAAGCACTCGATAAACCGAGAATGAACACTGTGATTGTCCTAAAGAAAGAGGAATCTGACGATGAAACGATTGATCGGGTTAGTTTAGATCGACGGCGTGCGATTTGAGTGTCGCAAGGTCAATAAGTTCCAGAACCTTTGCATTGGTAGAGGTCAACACTACCGATGGCGCACAACCAGAATTGAAAGCCTCCAACCAACGATTTGCGCAGACGCACCATTGGTCACCGGATTTTAGACCAGCGAAGCCAAACTCTGGTCGCGCTTTGATGAGGTCGTTACCCTGACTGAGTGAGTATTGTAGAAAAGCATCATCCACACGGGCACAAACAAAGTGTTTACCGATGTCTTCGGAGTCCGCATCACAGCAACCAGTTCGAAAAAAACCGGTCAACGGATCCATAGAGCAGGATTCCAGCGGATCACCAAATACGTTGGTTTGATTTTCTAAGGGTTGCATGCTTTTTCCCCAATGTTTCGATTCTTCCGAATTTTTTACTATAATTGAAACGTTCGGGTGTGTAGATAAGTTGGTGGAGTGCGGGGCAATGTATTTCAAGTCGTCGATGGAGAGGTTTTGCTCCTCCTAGAGTCAACGAGCAGAAATTAATCCCAACTCTAAATATTGCCCCTCAGGCAGCGGTTTGTGGGGGCATAAATGGGGGCATTAAAGTAGAGGCGTGATATTTTAGATATATAAATCAATGGGTTAAGGGTCAAATCGAATCCCTGTCCCTCCGCCATTTTATCCCTTTTTAGCGCTTGCTGAAGTCCGCATAAATTCTGCAAGCCCTCTCATCGCCACAGGGTTACCTCCAGAGCCTAATTTTGCCCTCAGAAAATTCTTCGATAGAACTTCTAATGCCGCTAAAGGTAGTTCGTTCTTAGTTGGCTGAAAAAATATAACGCCTTTCAAATAGGGTAACGATAGCTTACCTATGCGCGGGTTGCAGGTTTGGGCTTTGCGAGGCTTTGATCAGTTATT
>Ga0206682_10002348_pt1 | contig 17247 bp, 8 predicted proteins | sample M240m12015metaG_FD_155444 | JGI IMG/M metagenome (GOLD analysis project Ga0206682, IMG submission 155444) | Ammonia-oxidizing marine archaeal communities from Monterey Bay, California, United States - M2 40m 12015 | ecosystem: Environmental > Aquatic > Marine > Intertidal zone | place: USA...
GAGCACCTTGCTCGGCTCTAAGCTCTTCTGCATTGACCCAAACGAACGGGTGCTTACAGGGGGCTGCTCGACAAGTGCTGAGGCAGTCTTCTTGGCATGCTTGATGATGAAGTCGGCCATGGCCTGATCCTCAAAGAAGCCGGTCCAGTAATTGTGGCCCTGACCTTCGAAGATCGTCACTGTCATCGGCCCGCCCATAGACTTGTAGCGCTCCTCCACGAGGAAGGAGTTGTCCTTCGGCGGCACCAGCGTGTCGACGTCCCCGGTGTTATGATAAATCGGCACCTTCGCCTTGGCCAGCGGAGCGAGGCGGTCGATCGGGTTGTGCTGTTTGAGTTCCTTCGCGAATTCCTCTTCCGACATCCCATACTTGCCCGCCGCGGATTTCATCCCCGGGTAACTCGCTAGATTACAAACCGGATAGATCCCCGCGAGGCAGGCCACCGATTCGGGATGTTCAGCGGCCCAGTTGTACATCTGCGTGCCACCGTAGCTTCGCGCCAGCATGCAAACCTTCCTGGTCAAGCCATGCTTCTCGGTAAGTTCCTTGTGAAACGCGGTGAAAATCTTGCGACCGGCCGGCGTTCCAAAATCCCCCTTCACATCGATTCCAGCGACCGCGATGCCATTGTCCAGGCACTGCTTCATCATCCACTGCTCGAGCTTCCCAGGCAGCTTGTAGTCGGAAGGACAATACCAGAGCCACGGCGTCTTCTGCCCCGCGTCCACTCCCTCGGGCAGGGCCAAATACGCGTCGTGCCCCGCCACCTGCAGGAACTGGGAATTGGGCGGGAAGATCTTCCCGCTCCCCTTCTTGCTGCTGAGACCACCGGGCACCGCTTTCGACGGAGAGGAATCCTGCGCAATCAATGGGCTTAAAAAGCCAAGGCTGATCGCCCAGAAATTTAGGACACAAAAGATGTTTTTCATGATGTTTTCCTTCTTGGTTCTGTGGTTATGACTCAGTCGACGATTTCTTCACCGGATAGTCACGAAGGACGATGGCCTTGAAATTATTGCCCTGATGAAAATGGTCGGGCCAGCTCTTTTTCTTCATCATTATTGCCACGTTCATGCGTATCTTCATTCTGAATGGTAGGAAGAAAGCGGCGACCTCCCGAAGGAAGCCGCCGTCTTTTTTGGATTACCTGTAGAAAGTTTCTCAGGGGAGCTGCATTACTCTCACCCTCAGGAAAAGTTTGACCATCACTTCACTCGCCGTCGCGGTCACCGTAGTCGTCGTTCCCTCCGTGTTCGGGACAAAGCTCACCGTCGGCCCACCCGCCGGGCCGCTGCCGCTGGCATACCAGTCACTCAGGTTCGGCGACCATTCGTAGAAACCGGTCAGGTCGCTGGGCGGGTCATCATTCTGCGGATGCTCGAAGGTGGCGGTGGTGCCGTCGAAGACAAGGTCCGCGAGTCCCGCATTAAACTCTACCGGATGAGTTCCCAGCCAAGCCTCAATTCCATTGGCGAGGTCGTCACCGTCCGGATCGAGGGCAAAGCCCCGCTCGGCGGGATCGAGACCGAAGGATGGATCCGAAATCCATGAATTGAAGTCATCGGAAACCGTTTTGAAACGGAGAATGGCATCGCCGTTTCCGGCCGATTCGTGATTGAAAATCGCAAGATACAGACTGCCACCGTGTGAGGTGAGAAAATAGGGAGTCATTCCGCTGGGAACCAAGCTGTTGAGATCCGTCCAATTGCCCGCAACAAGATCATCCAGCGTTTTGAAGCGAATGAACTTGTTCTCGTCGAAGTCGGTTCCGCGGGCGTAGGACGAGGTGAAATAACTGCTGGCATACCAGTGGCCATCAAAGTAATCGGCATCGTTAATTACCAGTCCGGTCCTCGTCCAGGATCCTGCGGGTCCACTGCCTCCGCTGGGATCATGGCTATCGTAAATTTTGAAGGTCGGGGTGTCCCAATCGACAATTTCCACGATCCGTCCCTTGGCTGATCCGATGACATAAATCTTACCGTTCACCAAACTGATAGCACGGGCATAACCGCCAGTGGGAGCTTGGACCGCACTCTCATTCACGCCGATCGCGGTGAAACGGAACACGTGTCCGGAGTTGGGGTTCAAAGCATAAATCCAACCTGTGGCAGGATCGCGTAGGATGTCGTGCGGGCGATCCAGAGTTACACCGGCGATGGTGCGGGTTTGGGCTGCGATCGTGCCGCTTGAGAGATCACTGAACGCGATGACACGGTTATTTCCGGTATCGTTGGCATAGTAGAGTCCATCTGTCGGATTGAAGACCAGTGAGTGCTGCCCACTGACAGAAACGGGCGATGCCTGCCAAGCAGCATCGGGACTGTCACGGTAAACGAAGCGGTTATTTTTCAGGTCGGTGATCACTTCCCCGGTGCCCGGTCCAAAGGCAATGTGAGTCGGCCACTTGAGCTGCAGTCCGCCTGCCTCCGGCGCATAGGTGCTGACGATGAGGCCAAACTCGGTCTCAGGCAAAGACACCGTAAAATTCCAATCGTTATCGTTGAGGATGCCGACGAAAGCGTCTCCAGAAACATCCTCCAGAGCATCGCCGCTGACTTGCACCGCGTAATTTGTGTCCAGCGCAAGGGCGGTAGAGGGATTGATGATCAGGGTGGATCCGGAGACGGAGACCTGAGAATTCGGAAGGTTGATGAGGACGTCCGATCCCGAACCGAGCGTCAGGTTTCTGAGAGTGACCGCGCCTTGATCGGTGAGGACCAGTGACTCGTTGAAGGTCGCCTCCAGATTCGACGAGGGCGCCACCTCGTCCGAGCCATCGGCAGGATTCAGCGCGACGACCACGGGCGGAGTGCCCGCGGTGGAGGAACCGACGTTGAAGTGATTGCCGATGGTGGCAGCATCCAACACCGAGTCGTAAACGGCAACTTCGTCCAAAAATCCATCGTAAGGGCGGTAGCCTGCATCCCCACTATTGGGCCGCGCCGCGCCGACCGTGAGATGAGGAGCGCCACCGAAGCCCCCTGCTCCGTTGAAGATTGCCCCGTTGCTCAAGCTGTTGTTGATGGCAACCTGCACTCCGTTGAGATAGAGCCTGAATTCACCGGCACTCTCGCTTCCGGTCATCACGACGTGATACCACTGACCGGCATCAATGGCCTGACTGACCGTCTCCCGAACCGTCCCAGGGTTGCCTTGATGAACCAAGCCGACCGTCCCGGCGGGGATGTTGTTGTTCTCCGCTCCGATGCCGATCAGCACGTCATCGTTCCAGCCACCCTGGTCGTTGGAGAGGAAATTGGACGCACCTGTTTTCGCGGCGTCGTAGTTCACCCAAGCTTCCACCGTCCATTCGTCCAGCGAGCTGGTCACGGCGGACGCCGCGCCTACGAACCCGCCGCCAAAATCATAAGCCGTCCCACCTTGGGCAAAGCTCGCCTGGCCAACCGTGACCGATCCTCCCGCCGTATTAAAAGTGCCGGTGTAGCTTGCTCCCGTCGTAGAAGAATTGGCTGCCGTGGTGCCGCTCGTCTCGTCGAACTCGTAGTAAACAATGGGGCTGTCCGCCAACACCGCGGTCCGATAGCTGGTCGTAGCAGCTTGCGTCATCGCAGCGAGACAGAGCCCGCTGGTAAGACAGAAAATGACTTTGTGTTTCATCGTGATATCCTTGCAGAAAAATTCCCCATCCGTGCCATGCCCGATCAAACGACGGGGTGGCCGTAACCTGACAACCCGGTAATCCAGGCTCGCTCGTTTCTTAGCACCTCAGTAGCAAATTGTATCCCCTCAGTTATGGGCGTTTGATCAATTGAAGGTCATCGAAATAAATCGTACCAGTACCACCGCCGCTCGACCAACATCCGAGAAAGAAGTTGCTGAAGTCGGTGAGGTCTGTCAGGCTGGAAGCTCGACCCTCCGATTTGGAGAAATCCAAATCAGTGTGCAGGTCAATCGTCCACTTCAGCCACTCGCCTGGCTCCTCCGATTGGGTTGAAAGTCTGAGATCACTATTCCTGATTTCAACCCGTGCCGATTCATCGTTATTGGTGTCATTGATGTGCAAATAGAGCTTGGTCTCCAGGGTGTTGTCGCCCGCGCATTTCTTCCACAAGACCATCTCGTCATACTCACTGAGATCGATCGGACCACCGTCAAGCGCGAAGGCAAAATCACTTCCGTCAGGACCACTATTGTCGTAGTCAAACTTAACGACGGTTCCATCCCGCTCCCCGTCGGGATCAGCGACTGCAGTCAAAGCCTGGCTGCCAAATGCCGCCCCGTCGTTTCTAATCCAAATCCAACCGTCAATATCATCAAAGAATTCGATGGTTAGATCGCCGGGCAGATACTCCTCAACCACGTAAAAAAGCTTTGATTCCGTTGGCGTGACCGGGAAGGTGTTGAAATCCGGAGTCGCCTCAATATCACCCTGCACGAGGGTCCAGGTAGAAATTTCCCCGCTTAGATCAGGACTGCTCCGCACGTTGTAAGATACCCCGCTCCGGCTTGCCCATGTCAGATCGTAACCAGATTCCGTTGGCGTGATCGTCAAAGGCGACTCGGACACAGGAAAAATTCCGGCATTGTAGTGCGCGAGGATGGTCGTTGCATTCAACACTGAATCATAAACCGCAACCTCGTCGAGTAGTCCATCATAGGGACGGTAGCCAGCGTCCGCCGAGTTTGGCCGCGCCGCTCCGATCGTCAAATTGGCCGCGCCGATGCCGTCCGCGCCGTTGAAGATTGCGCCATTGACGAGATCTGTATCTGAGCCGGCGAACAACCCATCGATATAGACTGTCAATTCGCCTGCCGTGGTGCTGCCAGTCAAAACGACGTGGTGCCACTCATTGGCGGCCAATACCGCACCTGCAGCGTCGCGGGTCGTTCCCGGGGCACCTTGCTGAACTACGCCGACACTGCCGCCGGAAACTTCATTCCCGGCCTCAGGCCCGATGCCGATGAGGACATCATTGTTCCAGCCACCCTGGTCGTTGGAGAGGAAATTGGACCTGCTGCTTTTCGCCGGGTCATAATTTACCCACGCCTCCACCGTCCATTCGTCCAGCGAGTTCGTCAAAGCAGACGCCGCTCCGATGAAACCACCGTCAAAGTCGTAGGCCGTCCCGCCTTCGGGAAAACTCGTCTGATTGACCGTGATCGGCCCACCTACCGTGTCAAAAGTTCCCTCATAAGTGCCCCCCGTCGTGGCAGAGTTGGCGGCCGTGGTTCCGCTGGTTTCATCGAGCTCGTAGTAGACGATGGGACTATCGCCGAGGATCACCGCACGGTATGCAGTTGTGCCGGCCGAAGCACTCGATGCCGCAGCGAGCGTGATCACAGCAGCCGCGAAGGCTGAGTGACATCGAAGGTTTTTATTGGGATAGTTCATTCGGATCTGGTCTGGTGGAAGTTGGGCCAAAATTTCGCAAACCTATCTGCGACGTCGCACTAGCACCAAACTCCCGAGAGCCAGGAGCAACGCACTTCCCGGTTCCGGGATGGCAGCATTGGTATGAGAGCTAATCTGAGCCGGTGTCAGCACTGAATCGTAGATCGCCACTTCATCGAGGAGCCCACCGTAGGGGCGTAAACCATCAGGCCGCGAGGCACCGATCGTCAGGTGGGGGGCTCCTCCGAAACCATCCGCGCCGTTGAAGGTGGCGCCGTTGGCCAAGTCGTTATTGGTGTCCACCAAGATACCATCTACGTAGAGCTTGATTTCGCCGGCGCTCTCGCTGCCGGTCATCCCAATGTGGTGCCATTCACCCGCCGCCAAGGGAGAACTCACTGTCTCGCGAACACCTCCAGGGTTGCCTTGATGCACCAAGCCGACGCTGTTGGCGGGAATATCGTTGTTTTCGGCACCGAGACCGAACATTATGTCGTCGTTCCAGCCACCCTGATCGTTGGAGAGGAAATTCGAGGCACTCCCATCACTGTAATTCACCCACGCTTCCACCGTCCATTCAGGCAATGAGGTGGTGAGTGCGGATGCCGCTCCGATGATGCCGCCGCCAAAGTCGTAGGCCGTTCCGCCTTGGGCAAAGCTCGACTGGCCAACCGTGATCGCTCCACCCGTCGTATTGAAGGTGCCGGTGTATGTTGTGCCAGTAGTGGCAGAGTTGGCTGCCGTAGTTCCGCCGGTCTCATCAAACTCGTAATAGACAATGGGATTGTCCCCGAGAATCAGATTGCGGTAGGCGGTCGTCGCGGCACTCGCAGAGCTCGTGGCGATTGCAAGACCGGCGAAGGCGGCGAGAGGTAGGAGCGTGTGTTTTCTTGTCTTCATGAGTGGCTGTCAGGTTTGGTTGGTTGTCTTTTTTCTTTCCCACACTCCGGGGTCTAGGAAGCGGGACGCAAAACTTGTGTTTCAGCCGCAGTCTCCACACACCCACACACACCAGAAGATAATTTCACATCGACACCGACCCCCTTTGGGGGACACTATGAATCCATGGAAGCCATCACTCTTCTCTCCGCCGCTGACCAGGTGGCCGGGTATCTGCGGAAGGCACTGCTGCGTGGAGAATTGAGCGGGACGATCCCGGGGGTGCGCCCGCTGGCAGCGGAACTGGGAGTCAACCACAAGACGACCGAGGTCGCACTGAATCTGCTCGCGCAAGAGGGACTACTGGTGGACCAAGGCCCAGGACGGCGGCGCAAGATCGTACTGCCGGAGGACCACACCACACCTGCGTTGCGGGTGGCCGTGCTGGACTTCGATATTCCGAGCCGGAATGTGGACTACATGATCGATCTGCGTCACCAGCTCGTGAATGCGGGGCATGTCCCGTTTCCCACCAGCAAGACCCTGGAGGAGCTTGGCATGGATGTCGGGCGTGTGGCCCGTTTTGTAACGAAAACCAGGGCGGACGCTTGGGTCGTAAGCGGTGCTTCGCGCGAGGTGTTGCGATGGTTCACAGACTACGAAAAGCCCGCCTTCGCGCTGTTCGGGCGACGAAGTTCCCTGCCGATCGCCGGGATCGGCCCGGACCACGTCATGGCGTGGCGCTTGTTGACCCGCCGTCTGATCACCCTCGGTCACCTGCGTATCGTCACTCTCATCCGAAAACACCTGCGGGTTCCGGAGCCGACCCCAGCCGTGCGCGCTATGCTTGAAGAGATGCAGGCAAATGGTCTCGCGACCAGCTCCTACAACTTTCCCGATTGGGAAGAGACGAGGGAGGGGTTTCACCGCGTGCTCGACGGGATCTTTCAAGTCACTGCACCCACCGCCCTGATCCTTGACGAGCCGCTTCTCTTCCACGCAGCCAAGCACCATCTCGCCCACCGCGGCATCCACGCACCGGCCCAAATCTCGTTGGTTTGCGTCGAACCCGATCCAACCTTCGCCTGGTGCCTGCCCACCATCGCCCATTTCAATTGGGACTACCGTCCGGTGGTGCGCCGGGTCGTGCGCTGGGCGAACAACGTGGCGAGAGGCAAGGAGGACCGACGGCAGACGCTCACCAAGATCGAGTTCATCGAAGGCGGGACGATCGGGCCGGTGGCGGCGCAGCAACTTGCGGTCCAGGGTCGGCGCCATCAAAAGCGGCAGTTGAAACAATAGTGCTCCAAAACCTCCACCGCCTTCTTATCAAGGGAAGCTGCAAAAACTGCCGGATCCATCAGGCATGCGATGCTGAATGCGATGGAAACAATTTGCTTCATGACAACTCCTGGATTCGACGCGACAAGGTTTGTATTTTAGGGGATAACCCCGCTTAAGCAAGCCCGCTCAGAGCTGTTACTTTTTCGGCGAATTTCCCTGTCGGAATACCCATCCGCTGCAGCATGGCGAGAAGGAGTCACTACATCGAAGTCGCAGTAGCCCTCGTGCCAATAAGGTTTAGCACAGCGCGCACCCTCAGCCTGCTTTCACTAGCATCCCAGTGATTACTGCTGCTTGAATCTGCCCCAAAACGCAAAAGATTGAAGGCAATTCAAAGCAAGAGATTGTCAACCGAACATAAGCAAGGAATCTGTTTCTAGGTTAGCTTTTTCACGCTAAAGAGCCCCCTCAAGCCATCTTTTTTAGTTAAATGACTTTCTCTGGAGTGCAAGCTCCTCCCTGTTCTGTGGTTAAGTGCGTGTGTGTGTGTTGTTCCCATAGATGCAGGGGGGGGGCGTTCTTAAGATCTTCATCATAATTGTTCGACTCCTCTTTCAATTTCTCTATCGCAAAATCTTATTTCAACCAATCGAGATTGAGAGCCCACTAATTAAAGCCACTTCAATCCAAAAGTTGATCGTCATTCTGGGGATCCTAAAAGCTCGTTGTTCAGCTTATTGGGATCGGTGCCGCTCAACTCCGAGGACAACGCGAATGATTGATTGGTGGACAGCCACTTAGTGGCGACTTTTGAAAAAAGGGCATTTCTTTACGATATCTGCAGGGGCTCAGCGCGAGCTTACCGCCACCCGCAGATATAATCTTCCAAGTGATCTAGGGTTTGGGGCAATCGCCCAAGTCTCGATGGCGATTCCGTCGCCCCGGTTCGCCGATTCAATCTTTGTTGATCGAGTCGTCGTCCAATTTCTTAAATCACTTGAGCTTTGAACTTCGATCAGCACGTCGTCAGCAGCAAGATTTCGAGGCAACAGAACCAATAATCCACCAGCTACGCTTGGATCAGCGCCTGCTTCGATTGCAGGAGAGTCAACTCCCAGGGCGTGCTCGAGTAAGTTTGACAAGCCATCACCATCGTCATCTGCATCAGGATCACCCGAGAATTCAAGGCTGTCATCCGAACCTGGATTACCGCCCAAACCGGTGCTCGATCGCCAGTTGGTGCCCAGTCCATGATCCGGATTAGTCCCCGGTTCGATCAGAACCAAACTAAACCGGGTTCCATCGGCCGCCATTGGCCAAGGGAGATCGTCGTCATAGGCAAACCTCCGAATGTCGCTTCCCGAAAAATCGGATAGGACAATCAATTCACCACCATTGGCAAGTTTGTTGGTGTCGGCAATGCCATACTCGCCAGGAAGAAGTTTCGCTGCAGCCCCTGGATGGCGGCTCAGAAATCCGGACCGATTTCGAGCGATGACAACTCTTTCACCAACCGGGATGACAATTGCTGGTAGCGTGTAGTTAATACCGCTGGTGAACTGCACCCCAGTGAGGTCCACTTCGTTGTCACCGATATTCATCAGTTCGATGAATTCGAACGCGACATCATCTGTGAAGCCAGAGGAAATCTCGGATGGGGTCGGGGCACCCGGATGATACATAATCTCGGAGATGGCTAGATTGGCCGCCGAAGCTGGTTCGACGGAACCGCTATTGTTGATTATGATGGATTCGGTGCCGATGACGTTTCCTGAGAAATTGAGAGCTTCGATCGTGATCGTGTTGGCGCCAAGTGAGACCGGAATGGTGAGTTGCCAACTGTTGTTGTCAGTCCAGGTCGCATCGAGGACGCCGCCCCCGGCGAGACGGAAGCTGCGGACATCAACCCATCCGTCACCGGAGAGGGTCGCAGTACTGCCATTCACGTTGTGCGGATTGGTGGTGGTGATGTTGAAGGTGGTCGGTGCAACCCGGCTATTGATCTGGCTCAGAACGTTATTCGATCGAGAGTTGATATAGTTTAGGTGCGTATTCCACGGCTGGGACGAGTCGAGCGATTGCAGATGGCTCGTCCACATCGACATGTAGCTGCTATTGTAGGTAGTGCTGATGATATCGTGCAGGTGTCCGAGATAAAGTCGGCGGCGGACAGGGTCTGCGGTCAATTTTGAACATTGACTGTTGGCAAAGATCGTCCTTCCGGCGTCGAAGGCAAAGTCCATGTCATGCGGCAAGAACATGACACGTCCATCCGGTCGGGCATAGTACATCCCATTGTGTTGGCTATTGGCACCTGCGTTGTCGCCTGCACCCGAGAGAACTGCGTAGGCCATGCCCCGCAGCCAGGCATCAACATCAACGACGTCTTCGAGACCCTCTTCGAAAGCCGCGCCGCTCTGGCTAAACTTTTTATTATAGGCGATGATGGGTGCAAATTCGTCCGCTTCCCTATTATTCTTCTTCAGGAAAAACCACCGGTATTTCTCCTTATCGTCGCCGAGGTTGCTGACGTTGACGCCAGTAACCCCGTCGGGGTTTGGCAGCTTAAAGCCGTTCGCATCGGCATTATTTGGGGTGTAAAGCAATTCATACTCGTAGAGGTTACCGTCAGAGCCATTCTCGAACTGCGAGTCGAGGAGAACCGGGTCGTAGCGTGCCATCTGCAAGACCGCCGACCGGGTATGTACGGTCTTTGGTGTGATCACATTAACAAAGTCGTAGTAGCGTGAAACGATCCCTCCGGAGTTGGCAATCATGAAGTCGAACAGGATCTCAAACTGTCCCTGGCCGACCCCCTCTGAGCGGTCGATCGCGAGTGATTTGTGAATGCCGCGGTAGAGTTGGTCAGAGCCGAATCGCATGTTGAATCCAACTCGATTCACTTGGTTACGTGCCCGTTGGCTCCCTTTAAGACGAAGTTTTACGTCGTAGTAGATGTCGCTCTCACGGTCGATGATTGTTGCCCCGATGCGATCGTTGCTCATCACCTCGGTCGGCTGGTGAATAAAATCACGGTCGGCGTTGGTGACGACGATGCGGAAGTTGTGTTGCCCATTGTCTTCGGCGAGTCCGTCATCGACCTTGAACAGGGCGCGGGATTCCGGGCCTGCGATTGGGTAAGTTGCAGTGGCTCCTAGACTGTCGGTTCCCTGGACATAAAATTGTACTACAGTTGATGCGGCTTGCCCGGGAATGATGCCTTCGTAAAAGCCACCGGAGCCAATCCCCATAGTGGTGCTTCGAAAAACGCCGCCATTGACCGAGTAGAACAATTGGATCGTGCCAAGACCATCCGCATCAGACGGACGGGTCTTGATCTTAACGGATTCATTCACAGCAGGAACAGCGGGGGAATGGATCGTCCCGGTGAAAGTTGGCCCAAGGTTGGACTCGGCGCGTGAATTTGGAGCGGAGGGCGTTCCGACGTGCTGCGGCCGGTCGACCACGGTCACGTGCGGCATGCGGTTGAAGTAGAGTCGCGTGTGTAGTTGGTTAGACCCTCTCACCCAGCGTGCGCGAAAGGTAATATCGTAGGTCCTACCATTGACTGCGGAACTTAGCAGCGTCGTTTCAATCTGATTCGACATGTGGCCGGTGCCGCCAGTGGCGACGAGGCGTAATACCTTGTTGCCAGGTGCCTCGGGATCATCGATCACTTCACTGTGCCGGTGCGTGCCGCGGAATCTCCATCCGGTATCGCCGCGGCTAAAATCAGTATTGCTGAGTTTTTGCGTCGAACCATTTTCGATCACGCTGATATCGTCAATCAGGAGTTCACCATCGCCGAGTAGACCGATATTGAATTCGCGCCACTTCGAGTCCGGGCCACGGCTTCCAGCGAGAACCGCGCTATGAGTGTAAGTTTTCCACTCTGTCTGGACGGTCTCGTCACTGGCAGCCCACGAGGCCCCGTTGCTTGGATCAGCAAAAAGATCGCGAAGTTCTAGAGTCGCTCCGCCGCCGTCCGGGGCATCTGGCCATCTCCCTCCATCGAAGTAGCGCATCTCAAAGGCAGAGTTGTTGTCGGGATCGCGTAGCAGAAGATGCTCACCGGAGCGCGCGAGGGTTCCACCAAACTCACCTAGCAGGCGCGCGCCCGGAAACGCAGCGGAAAACTCGGCCGCATTACGTGCGATGCAGGCATGTTCCCCTGCAGCCAGATTGGTTCCAGGTGGGAACTCGAAGCTGATTCCGTTTCCGAAATCCCATCCGCCCAGATCGACCGGGGCTCCGCTGCGATTAGCGATCTCCAACCATTGGTTGTCTGAATTTCGGTGGGGCGCACCGGGAATGAAAGGGGTGAGTGCAAAGCGCGCGTCCAGTTTCATGCCAAAGACGATATCGCTGGAACCGGTCGAGGACTGATGAACTTCCACCGAGATACGGTTACTGCCTATGACAAGGGCACCCCCCGGGATGGCAAGCGTCCGTATCGTTGCATTGCCTACGCTCGGATTGGCCTGGGTTTCGGGCCCGGCTCCACTTGATAGGTTAAAGGTTCCAACTTCATTTCCATTGATATAAAAAATCGCACCGTCGTCGATCTGGTGGGTGATTTCCATCGAGTCGAGGCCCGCAAGTTGCTGGGCAGTCAGATCAAATTCCCTCTCGAAATAATAAGTGACAGTTGAGGAGCTATAGGTCGCAAAAAGATCAGTGACGAGGGGCTCGGCGAGCACTCCGGATTCGCGACCGATCGGGGCACCGGCGGACTTCCAGTTGCCGCCAACCACGTGACTCGTCCGAGCCCAGTCAGCCGTCAGGTTTTCGTCGCCATCGTTGTAGCGCCAATTAACGTTGAACCCGAATAACTCGACCGTGTCGTAGGTCGCGGGGGTATCCGGGATCGCTGAGAGCGCGGGAGGATTGTAGGCAATCTCGCTAATGACGATCTCATCATGGAAAGCAAATGTATTCGGGGCGCCCGGTGTGGCACTCGGAGGATAAAGCCAAGCGCCGCCCTTTTCCGAAGCGCGACCTCTCAGGCGTCCGGTTTGCTTTTGCCCGTCGAGCACGACAGACCCCGAGACATCATATATGAAAACATTTTCAGTATCTGCGGGACGAAATCCAAGGGTGGCCTCATCGAGCAGGAGGAGTCCGCCGGACGCGAGCGTTTGCGCGGGGAGTATATACTCGCGCGCCGGATCTCCTCCGATCGAAACGATCATGCCGCCGAGCTCGACGCCCCCGATGCCCGTGTTGATCAGCTCGATCCAAAAGTCCGCTTCTGTCGCGGGTGGGATCTCGTTAATTACGATCTGGGGAGCAGACCCGGGAGCGGGATCTTTGATAGCCATGTCGAGCTCCGCACCAAATACGATATCGCTGCTGCTGCCATCAGTCTGATGGACTTCGACCGAAAGCCGATTCGTCCCCGCGACGGCCGCACCCGGCGGAAGAGGAATGGAGCTCGAGAGGACGGCCTCAATATTATTTGTGGCACGTGTCGCCGCTGTAATGACTCCTCCCGGAAGATTGGTGCGCAAGACTTCGGTTCCATTCAGGTAAAAGACCGCGCCGTCATCAATCAGGTGCCGGATAGGTAAAGACTGTAATGAGTTCGCCTGTTCCCCGCTTAGCTCAAAATCCTTTTCGAAATAATAAGTGACGCGGTAGGGAAAGTTTAAACCGGGGAATTCCAAGGTCGTATTAATGGTCTCTGCGAGTCCTCTTTCGCTTGCTATTACTGCTTGACCTGATTCCCAATTGCCGCCGATCGGATGGGCCGTTGCAGCCCAGCCCAAACCAAGGTCTTCACCGGCCTCGTTGAATCGCCATGTTGTATTGAGATCAAAAAGTGGAATAGTCGTAACCGCTGGCGGCGCGTTTTCATCAGGAAAATTCATTGCGCCAGGTGTGCCGCCGACCTGCTCGGAATATGACCAATTCTCATCAGGCTTGTTTGCGAAGTATGGATTACGTTTGGCAAGCGTTGCACCAGATCCGTCGGCTTCGACCGGCCAGCGCCCCGCGTCGTTGTAATCAAGTTCATCCATCAGCCGATCTCCCTGATTGATCAATTCAAGTCGTTCGCCAGCGTTGTTCAGGCTGCCGGTGAATGGTCCGAGCTGTCCGGCTCCAGGATTCTTCGCGACTACGATATAGCTTCCGGGGTCCACGATCGTTCCCTGCGGGAACGTGTAATCGATCCCCTTAATCCGCCACCCCGAAATATCTGTCTTGATTCCCATCTGGTTGAAGAGCTCGACCCACTCATCCTCTTCCGTCGATCCCGCCGGATTGTATTGTATTTCGTTAAAAACAACGATTGCGTCAGGCGATCCTGCGAAGCCGAAACGGCACGCCAAAAGTGAGATGAGAAGGAGGCGATGAAACATAAAAAGTTAGGCGGTGAATACCCTTTCCATGGGAGTATGATCTTTGTTCTGCCGAAGCGACTCTCTATTATCGCATCCAAAGTGTGGTTGCGCGAATAGGACTTGATCATCAGCGCGCATCACCCTCTGTAAGGGGAATTCTACCAAGGTGATAAAAGGCTTAGTTTTCCCGCACGCGATAGAAAAGAGCCGGAGTGTTGCCCGCGACGATTGTGTCTACGAATATCGTAGTTGAATCGTCTGCAACGATTCCGTCCTGAAGCTCAGCCCAGCCTCCCGGTTGACCTTCGGCATTAAGATTGGTGGAGAAATCGATCGCATATTCTTTTCCGGGGCGAGAATTGAAGGTCAGAGAGACTGCTGGATCACCGGAGTCTCGGTAGTTTTCGATGTAGGTGATATCGGTGATGGCAAATCCCGACGACCCAATTCCAAACTCGCTGAAGTCCCCATCCTTAATGGCCGCGACTTGGCCGGCTGAAAGGCCTCCATTGAAGATCGCGACGTCATCGAGGCGGCCTAAGAAATCGACGAAGAGGTCATGCCGATTCCCGATCTTAAGAGGGGTGTCGGAATCCTCGAGCTCGACATCAATGATTCCCTGGCCATCGGGGAGGCCGTCGAAGTAGAAAAAGACTTCACTTCCAATTTTTGAGACGGCGATGTGGTGCCATTCGCCGGCAGTGGGAGCAGTAAAGGCGTCAGCGGACCCAATAGGTCCCGCGCCGGCTCCTCCATACAAGCGAGGCACTCCTGATCCGTTGAAGAGATAGAGATCGTAGGCAGCAGGATAATTGCCTCCAGCTCCAGCGGTTTTCCCCAATATTCCCCGGAAATTGTTGTAGTCGGTGGCATTGACCCAGGCGGCAAGAGTGAGGTCGTTGGTGAGCGAGAGGCTATCGGAGTCAGCGGCCTCGAGATAGGAATCATTTCCATCAAACTCCATCACTCCGCCACGCTCGGGATCGTTGACCCAAGAGGCGCCAGTTGCAACCGTGGCATTATTGGTAAAATCAGAGAGATCGGGTTGAGGGTTGGTGTCACCATCAAACGGCCAATAACCGACCAAGGTCACGGCTGGAGTTGAATCAGCCTTGTTGGGATCACTTCCTCCAGTGACCTCAATGGAGTCACTGAAAGTGTCCTCATCGGTGTCTACGAGGGTAGGATTGGTTCCGGTATCAGATAGCCCGTTAAAACTTCCGGAGTTCGTTTCTACTCCGTCAGTCAGAGAATCGTTATCGGTATCGGGATTCGTAGGGTCGGTAGGTGGGCGCAAGCCTGCTCCATCAATTTCAGCGCCATCTTCCAGCGTATCATCGTCGGTATCTGCTTTGGTGGGGTCCAAATCAGGAAATTGATCTCGCAGATTGTATTCCTCGAGATCAGTGAGCGAATCGGAATCCGCGTTTGCACCAGCAAGTCCGGAGAGCGCCGAAAGATTGCCAGCTCCAGCCCATCTTTCCTCCCAAGGATCGGGTAAATCATCGGAGTCCGAATCGGCAGAAGCAGTGATGAATACGACTCCCTCAAATTCTGTCTCCGAGGGAGAACCCGTGGATTTTATCCGAAGCGAAAACACACCGCCCTCAGGAGTAGGTCTGAAGTCAAAAGGACCGATTTGAAGTTGATCACCAGCAATTTGAAACTTCCCGTTGTCTGTATCACCATCACCCGCAACGAGTTCATAATTAAAGGTGTCTCCAGCATCTCCGGACGGGGTCGAAAGATCTCCGATTGGTGTTCCTTGATTTGCCGAAGTGGAGAAGCTTGCGGTGCTGAGGACGACAGGGCTCCCTGTTCCGGTAAAACGCACTTCGCTGAGTCCCACGAAGTTATTGTCCCCACCGTGATTTGACTTGATGTTAAATCTCACCAAGCGTGCATCACCTGCCTCCGGAAAAGAGGAAAGATCAATGATTTGACCAAAATTCTCGAACTCCAGACCAGGCGCGACAGTGAAGTTGAAATCACCAATCGAGCTGAATTCGCCCCCTTCGCTTGCCGCGATCAGAATCTCGACTTCGTTAGTCCCACGATTCACGAGATCGGGGCGCGCGGTTTCGTTGTAGTTCCAAACTGTCAGAGAACCTAGAGCATAGTTGGCTTCTAGATCGAAGGTAATGATGGCCCCCGGGGCATTCGGGTCGTTGGGAGCGGCAAAGGTTCCATTGTTCAACCACATGCCGCCACCTTGGTTCCCATCTGGAGTGACATTGTGGGTTCCGAGAGCTTCGTCGAATCCACTTCCATCGAGCACACGAATCGCACCGCGATCGAAACCACCAACCAGCTCGCTAGAGACATCTTCGATGGTCACTCCTTCGATGTTTTGACCCCAACTTGTTTGCATTGGAATCGCTAGAAAAGCAATGGGGAGGAGACTTGGGCGTATGAAATTTTGCATCTTAATTACGTTGATAAATTTTGAGCGAAATCGAGATTTTGAAATTTTCCCCTAGCTAGGGGAGACCGTAGAACAAGGAAACCCCCGTCCGAAAAAATTTCGACAACAGAAGGGGTTCCAAGATCCTTGCAGGAACTCGACTCCTTTGTGAGAAGGTAGGGCCGATCAAGCTTTCGAAAGGCTCTTAGCGCCGGCGGCGCAGGCACCCAGCAAGACCGATAAGTGCCAGAATGCCAGCGGAAGGCTCGGGCACTTGTGTGCCATCAAAGCGCACCTCGCTCAGACCTACAAAGTTGTTGTCTCCACCATGATTTGACGTGATGTTGAATCTCACTAGGCGTGCATCACCTGCCTCAGGGAAAGAGGAAAGATCAATGATTTGGCCAAAGTTCTGGTCTGCTACACCGGGCGCGACAGTGAAGTTGAAATCACCAAGAGAAGTGAATGCGCCTCCTTCTTCACTGGCAACGAGGATTTGCGCAGCATTGGCCCCACGGTTCACAAGATCTGGACGCGCGGTTTCATTGTAGTTCCAAATAGTAACTGAATTTAGCGCTGTGCTACCTCCCAAATCGAAAGTGATCACGGCTCCTGGAGCATTCGGGTCGTTGGGATTAGCAAAGGTTCCATTGTTCAACCACATGCCGCCACCTTGGTTCCCATCTGGAGTGACATTGTGGGTTCCGAGAGCTTCGTCGAATCCACTTCCATCGAGCAGACGAATCGCACCGCGATCGAAACCAGCAACCAGCTCGCTAGAGACATCTTCGATGGTCACTCCCGTGAGAGTGGCTCCTTGGGTCGCCGAGGAAACCAGAGCTAAAACGCCCACAGTGCAAAAGAGGCTAAGAGCTCCATTAGAGGGACTTAATGATTTTTTCATAATTCTAATATCGATATTGTTAGAGTTGAAAGTGTTAGATTACTCCTATAAATGCAAGAAAACAGTTCGGCGTTA
>Ga0206682_10002350_pt1 | contig 17237 bp, 7 predicted proteins | sample M240m12015metaG_FD_155444 | JGI IMG/M metagenome (GOLD analysis project Ga0206682, IMG submission 155444) | Ammonia-oxidizing marine archaeal communities from Monterey Bay, California, United States - M2 40m 12015 | ecosystem: Environmental > Aquatic > Marine > Intertidal zone | place: USA...
CTGACCAATCTGACCAATCTGACCAATCTGACCAATCTGACCAATCTGACCAATCTGACCAATCTGACCAATCTGACCAATCTGACCAATCTGACCAATCTGACCAATCTGACCAATCTGACCAATCCAAATCTCAGATAAAACTGCCCATCACTCATCAAGCGAAACTCAACCTTTGAAAGCTTAAGACCTTCGCCCTATCTCCTTGCCACAAATTTCTCGATATCCTAGTTTATCCGAACCTTCAGACCATGCGTTTGCTCCTCACTCTATCGCTCATCTCTCTTATAACCTCTTCTGGCAAGGCCGCCGAGGAATCGCCAAAGCCTGTCAGCTTTTATGAGGACATTCGTCCTATTTTTCAGGCGAACTGTGTCGGGTGCCACCAGTCCTCAAAGAATAATGGCGACTATGTCATGACCGACTTCCAACGCCTCTTGGCCGGAGGGGAAGAGGCCATCGCGATTGTTCCGGGTAAACCAGACGAAAGCCACCTGATCACAGAGATCACTCCTGATGGTGATGGCGACGCGGAAATGCCAAAAAAAGACGATCCACTTCACGAAGTTGAGATCGCGTTGATCCGTCGTTGGATCCAGGAAGGCGCAAAAGATGACACCCCCGAAAACGCGCGACAACGATATGATCAGGAGCACCCGCCAGTCTACACTAAGCCACCCGTTATCACTTCCCTCGACCACTCACCCGACGGATCTCTCATAGCAATTTCCGGTTTCCACGAGGTCCTTCTTCAAAAAGCCGATGGCTCCGGCGAAGTTGCTCGATTGGTGGGCCTCTCCGAACGCATCGAATCCGTCCGCTTCTCTCCCGACGGAACGAAACTCGCCGTGACTGGAGGACTTCCCGGTCGCATGGGCGAGGTGCAGGTCTGGGACGTCTCAAAGAAAAAACTAACTCTCTCAGCCCCTGTCACTTTTGACACAATCTATGGTGCCGCTTGGTCGCCCGATGGTTCAAAAATCTCTTTCGGCTGCTCCGACAACAGCGTTCGCGCCATCGATGCCAAGACTGGAAAACAAGTCCTCTTTCAGGGCGGCCACAATGGATGGGTTTTTGACACAGCCTTCAACCCTAAAGGTGATCACGTCGTCTCAGTCAGTCGCGATATGACCGCTAAGCTCACCGAGCTAGCGACTCAACGCTTTATCGATAACATCACCTCCATCACCCCAAATGCCCTCAAGGGAGGAATGGCCGCCGTGGTAATGCATCCCACTCGCGACGAAATTGTTGTCGGTGGTTCCGACGGGGTTCCCAAACTTTACCGCATCTTCCGAAATACCGCGCGCAAGATCGGCGACGACGCGAACCTCCTCCTTGAATTCCCTCCACTGGAAGGTCGTATCTTCGCCCTCGATATCTCAAAAGATGCCCGCCGCATCGCCGCAGGTAGCAGCCTCAATGGCAAAGGAGCGATTCACATTTACGAGGTTGATCCTGAGGCCCAAATCCCCAAGGAAATCGCCGAAATTATCAAGAAACCAACCCACGAGCGAAATGCCGACATGAAGGCCAAGCTCCAAAAGCATTTTGATAATAGCATCAAAACCCTCGCAACCATTCCGGTTCCCGAATGCGGAATATTTGCTGTCTCCTTCAATCCTGATGGCTCAACGCTCGCTGCTTCCGGACCCGATGGCCTCGTCCGCCTTGTCGATGTTTCCACCGGAAAAATTTCAAAATCATTTCTCCCTGTCACGATCTCTGCGCCGGCCAAAATTGCAGTGACGAATGCCAAAACGAAAGAAACCCAAGACAAGCGACCCCTCCTCGACTCCGAGCAAATCCCCAAAGGTCGCTCGATTGTTAAACTGAGTGTCGTTCCAGCTGGAGTCATCAAGATCGACAATCCCTACCGCTATGCCCAAGTCGTGATTTCAGCCCAACTTGATTCCGGCGACATCATCGACGTCACTCGTATTGCAAAGAAAGCGACAAGCGGCAATCAGGCCAAGATCTCGAATACCGGGATTGTCCGCGGGGTCTCTAATGGAAGAACTCAACTCGAATTCAGCCTCGCTGGGCAGAAGACCACGATCCCAGTTGAAGTGACTGGGATGAATCTAAATTACATCCCGGCTTGGACCAAGGACGTAAACCCCGTCGTAGCCCGTATGGGCTGTAATGCCGGAACCTGCCACGGAGCCAAAGATGGCAAAAACGGCTTCAAACTTTCCCTGCGCGGATACGATCCGATTTATGATGTCCGAGCTTTCACCGACGACATCTCTTCCCGCCGCGTCAATCTGGCCTCACCCGATGACAGTCTCATGCTTTTAAAAGCGACCTCGGCCGTGCCTCACGAAGGAGGACAACTCACCAAACCCGGTGACGATTATTATAAGATCATTCGAGCTTGGATTGCCCAGGGAGCGAAGCTCGAAGAGAAACAAACCAAAGTTGAAAAAATCGAAGTGTTCCCACTCAATCCGGTCGTCCAAAATATTGGAGCGATGCAACAAATACGTGTGATCGCGACCTATCCCGGCGGCGAAACTCGTGATGTCACCTCGGAAGCCGTCATCACCAGCGGTAACGGTGAGGTTGCAGAAACCGTCGACGGTTATCCCGCGCTAGTAAAGGTCATCCGCCGTGGCGAAGCGCCCATTTTAGTTCGCTATGAAGGTGCCTATGCTGCCACCACGGTCACCGCAATGGGCGATCGTAGCGGGTTTGAGTGGATTGACCCCCCAGCTTTCAATCCTATCGATTCACTCGTCGCAGAGAAATGGAAGCGTATGAAGATTCTCCCCTCGGAGATTTCAACTGATCTTGATTTCGCACGCCGTATCCATCTCGATCTGACAGGACTTCCTCCCACGGTCGAAAAAGTAAAATCATTTCTCGCCGACCCTCGCCACTCCCAAGTCAAGCGAAACGAGCTAATCGACTCACTCATCGGAAATCCCGAGTTCGTCGAGTTCTGGACCAACAAATGGTCGGACCTACTTCAAGTGAATCGTAAGTTCCTCGCGCCCGAGGGAGCCAAGCTGTTCCGCGAATGGATTCGCAAGGAAGTCGCCGAGAACACTCCTTACGATAAATTCGCCCAGAAAATCATTACCGCTACCGGCTCCAACAAGGACAACCCGCCCGCCTCTTACTATAAGATCCTTCGTACTCCGGAGGACACGATGGAAAACACGACCCACCTTTTCCTTGCCACTCGCTTCAATTGCAACAAATGCCATGACCACCCCTTCGAGCGATGGACCCAAGACAATTACTATGAAATGGCCGCCTTTTTTGCGCAGGTAGGACTCAAGGCTGACCCCGCAAGCGGTAAGAGTAAGATTGGCGGCACCGCCGTCGAGGGAGCCAAGCCACTTTATGAAGTCGTCTTCCAGAAAAACGATGCCGAGGTCATTCACGAGCGCACCGGCGAGGTCACTCCACCCAGCTTTCCTTACGAAGCCGAGCACTCCGACAAAAAGGAGGCGACCCGACGAGATCGGCTTGCCGAGTGGACGACCTCCCCGGACAACCAATACTTCGCCTCTAGTTACGCCAACCGAGTCTGGGGTTACATGATGGGCACTGGAATCATCGAACCTCTCGACGATATCCGCGCCGGCAACCCTCCTTCAAATCCCGAGCTCCTTAAATGGTTGACCCAATATTTCATTGAGCATGATTTCGACGTTCGGGAACTCATGCGCGTTATCGTGAAATCCCGCACCTACCAACTCTCAATCGAGAGCCATCAATGGAACGAGGATGACAAGATCAACTTCTCGCACGCCAAGGCCCGACGCCTTCCTGCCGAAGTTCTTTACGACACAATCCATGCCGTCACGGGAGCCAGCAGCCGCTTTCCCGGAGTTCCGAAGGGCACGCGCGCCGCTTCACTTCCCGATGTCGGGGTCAAACTACCAGACGGATTCCTCGCAAACTTTGGTCGCCCAGTGCGCGAGAGTTCCTGTGAATGTGAACGTAATAGCGATATGCAATTGGGACCTGTGATGGCTCTTCTGAGCGGGCCCACCGTGGGAGATGCCATTGCGGATCCTAGTAATGCCATCGCGCAACTTGTCGAAAACACCAAAGATGACCCGTTCCTAATTGAGAGTATCTTTTATCGAATTCTCAGCCGACCTCCGAATCAAATTGAGATTGATACCGCTCTCAAAGTCTTCAATTCGGGAATTGACGCTGACCATGCCAAACTTGAGCAGTCTCTTGCCGAACACCTCAATAATCGTGATCCCGCTCTCGATGCTGCTGAGAAGAAGCAAGCTGCCGATACCGAAGCAATGCGCGCTGCGGTCGCAATACACGAAAAGGCCATTAAGCCTAAGATTGATGCTGCAGAACAAAAGAGAAAGGGCCAGATCACACAACTTGAAGGAGAGAAAAAACTCTATGAAGCCGCCCTTCCCAAGGCGATCGCCACATGGGAGAAGGGTCTTGCTGGAGGCACCCCATGGATCGCCCTTGAGCCAAAAACTTTGAACTCAACCAACGGAGCCACTCTCAAAGTTGAGCCCGATCAGGCAATCTTTGTAAGCGGCACCAATGGCAAGACCACCTATACGCTTCAAGGAAATACAGAGTTGAGTGGCATTACTGGTGTCAGACTTGAAATGCTTGCCGACGACCGCCTGCCAGGCAAAGGCCCGGGTCTCGGAAACGGTAACTTCGTTTTAGGTGAGATTGAGTTGGAAATCGCTCCAGCTCGCGATCCTCAAAAATTTGCACGAGTCAAATTCTCCAGTGCACAAGCAACCTTCAGCCAACAAAATTATGAGGTCGCCAAAGCTATCGACGGTAACCCGGGCGGGCCTAATGCCGGCTGGGCGATTTCACCGCAGTTAGGTAAGAATCAGACCGCCATCTTCACCATTGCGGACCCAATCCAACTTGAAGGCGGAAGCATTCTTAGGTTCACGCTTAAGCAACCTTACGACGACACCCACACTCTTGGGAAATTCCGCCTTTCCCTTACCACTCAGAAATCCCCCCTTCCCTTCGCTCTCCCCGCGGACGTTAAGAAGGCTCTTGCCGCTCAAAAAGAGGGACGCAGTAAGCCACAACTCGATACAATCACGAAATACTTCCGTGAAAATGATGCTAGACTCAAAGGCCTCGACCAAAAGCTTGCCGAGGCGCGCAAGCCTCTTCCTATCGATCCTAAGCTCGTTGAACTCAGAGGACTTCTCACGGCACTCGAGAAAAAGCCTAGCGTCGACCTTCGCCATGACCGTTGGCTTAACGATCTCGCCTTGAGTAAAAAACAACTCGCGCAACGCCGCCTCACCGGCGCTCAGGATCTCACTTGGGCTCTCATCAACACCTCCGCCTTCCTCTTCAATCATTAACGCCAAACCGACCCAAAACCATGTTTAGAATTCCAGGACAAGCCGCTAAAGACATGTGTGACCCCGATGCAGGAGTCACTCGCCGCGATGTATTACGAGTCGGAGGAGCAGGAATGCTCGGGATGTCACTTGGCACCATGTTTCAGGCCAAAGCACTGGCCGAAGAGAAAAAGAAATCCGGCGCTCCTGGTTGGGGAAAAGCCAAGAGTATTATCATGGTCTATCTCCAGGGCGGACCGAGTCATCTCGACCTATGGGACCCAAAGGAAAATGTGCCCGACAATGTTCGCAGCACCTTTAAGTCCATCCCCACCAAGATCCCTGGAGTCAACTTCACCGAGGCCCTTCCTAAGCTCGCTAAGATTAACGACAAGTTCACCATGATCCGGTCGATGAGCTACACGCCCAACGGCCTCTTCAACCACACCGCCGCGATTTACCAAATGATGACGGGCTACACCACCGACAAGGTCAGCCCTTCCGGCCAGCTCGAGCCACCTAGCCCGAAGGATTTTCCCAACTTTGGCTCTAACATCACAAAGATGCGACCCATGGAAGATCCGATGCTTCCCTTTGTGATGCTCCCACGGCCACTTCAGGAAAGTAACGTCGTCGGGAAAGGCGGCAGCGCCGGGTTCCTTGGGAAATCCTATGATCCCTATACCCTCTACCCCGGTGGTGGCGACATGGACATGTCCAAAATGGCCCGTATTAAAATCGACGATCTCCAGCTCAGACCTGACGTCTTTTCGCTTCGCCTAAAACGCCGCGCCAGCCTTCGAAATGCCATCAACGCACAGATGCCCACCATCGACAAAGCCGTCGAGGAGTATTCACTTGATGAAAACTACGACCGCGCCCTCAACCTCATCGTCAGCGGCCGTGCTCGTGAAGCCTTCGCTCTTGAACAGGAAAGTGACAAGACCCGTGAAGCCTACGGTAAGAATACTTTTGGGGATAGCTGCCTCCTCGCACGCCGCCTTGTCGAAGCCGGGACGCGGGTCGTAGAAGTCATTTGGCCCAAGGTCGCCAACTCCGACAATCATTCCTGGGACACCCACAAGGACCTCACCAAGCGAATCAAAACCCAAGGCGGCCCTATGCTCGATAATGGCCTTTCCACTCTCATTTCAGATCTCGAAGATCGAGGCCTCCTCGACGAGACCCTCGTCGTCGCGGTCGGAGAATTCGGGCGTAGCCCACAAAAAGGCGTCAGCACTTCCGGGAATAGCAACAGCGCCGACGGCCGTGATCATTGGCCCTACTGCTACACTAGCGTGGTCGCCGGAGCAGGCATCAAACAAGGCTACGTTCATGGCAAATCTGACAAAACCGGCTCCGCACCTGTGGAAGACCCAGTCCACCCGGGCGAACTCCTCGCCACGATCTACCACGCCTTCGGAATCGATCCTGAGACCATGGTCATGAATCACCTCAATCAACCCCGCGAACTGGTCAAGGAAAAGCCAGTCCTCAAACTATTCAGCTAGCCTGAATTGTTTGCTTGAAACTCAAAGTTTTCCATCGCCCAGCGAAAGAAGACTTTCTATTTGGAGAGGATCTGTTAGAAGATCGCCTTTCCTTTACTATTCTTCAGCCTCAGCTGATCATTCCAACCCCATCATGAAAACCCCAAAACCTCTTCTCTCTTTTCCCTTGAGGCCTTCCCTCCTCATTTTAGCCCTCAGCGCGGCTGCCAATGCTGGGGAGATTCCCATATCCGGTATCGAAGGCTTTCATCAGGGAGACAGCTTGGATGGTAATGGATCGATTTTAAAAGCGATCGATGGCAGCGGCATGGATAAGGTCGATTTTGACGACCCCTCCACCTGGACGGTTGCGAGCACGGCTTGGGCCGATGATTGGCAGGGGTTTTCCTCGGACAACTCTGGAGATAACACTTGGGCCGTGATCGATCTTGGCGCTCCAGCAACCAGCCTGAGCACAATGTATTTGTGGAATGTCCAAGAGGGCAATGCTCTCGATCGGGGGGTGAAGGAATTTGAGGTGTTTCATGCGACAAACCCGACTCTTCCAGCGCCGACCACAAGCGGCGCCGTCACTCCCTACAGCTTCACCAGTGGGGGGTGGACTGCAATTGGTGGGTCTGAACTCAAAATGGGAATCCAAGTTGGTGACGCGGGACAGGCTTACGATCTCTCGGATGCCGCCGGCGCCCGTTACATTGGCCTCAAGTTCACAAGCAACCACGGTGGATTTCGAACCGGATTTGCTGAAGTTGCCTTTAGCGATGTTGTAGATCCAGACGCTCTCACCCTAGGGGAGCCAGTTCCTCCAGATCCCCCTGTTGATCCCCCGGTTGGTCCCATCGATGGGAATGTTGTCCCCATTGCTAAAGTCTCGGCTTTTCATCAAGGAGATAGCCTCAATGCGAATGGATCAGTTTTGAAAATTGCTGACGGGAGCGGGATGGCAAAAGGCGACGCCAACGATCCTTCCACTTGGACGATCAGCAGCACTGCTTGGGCTGATGACTGGCAGGGTTTTTCTTCAGACAATTCGGGGAACAACACTTGGGTGGTCCTCGATTTGGGAGCCCAAACCGCTGGCCTTGACAAAATGTATCTCTGGAACGTCCAAGAGACAAATGCTCTCGATCGGGGAACAAGCACTTTTGATGTCTACTACGCCTCCTCTCCTAGCGAAGCTGCACCAGACACGAGCGGAGCTGTCACTCCCTATGATTTTGGAGGCGGTGGATGGACTCAGCTCAGCACCGGAAATAATCTCGCACAGGGAATTCAAATTGGTGATTCCGGTGAAGATTTTGACATCTCGGGAGCTTCGGGTGCTCGGTATATCGGACTTCACCTCACCGCTAACCACGGCGGTTTCCGCACTGGTCTCGCCGAGGTTGCCATCACGGTAGACTCGTCAGGAAATGGCCTTGAGATCCTCAGCGTCGATACTTCTGAGATCCAAGAAAACAGGCTCGGGCTCACTTGGTATTCCAGACCGGGGAGGATCTATGGGATTAATTATTCAGATGATTTGATCGAATGGATCGAACTGACCGACAGTTACCCAGCAAACGCTGACGGCGAAACAACCACTTTTTCCTATGAAGGACCTGATGTTTTTGCTGCCAAGAAGCGATTCTACCAAGTTTTCGAGGTTCAATAATGCCGAAACTCTATGTTATCAGGCCAATTTTAAAAAAAAAACTAGACGAAAGCACTGAAAAACAGTTTCCTACGAGAGTTAAAGATCTAACAGTTTAAACAATCATATGAATGCACTAACAAAATTACCCCTATTTCTGGGGGTTACTATTGGCACCGCATCGGCTGCCGTCGTAGTTCCTGCGGGGATTACAGCCTTCCACCAGGGCGATAGCCTCAATGGAAATGGCTCCATCCTGAAAGCCGCTGATGGAAGCGGAATGGCCAAAGGTGACGCCGACGATCCTTCCACTTGGACAGTCAGCAGCACTGCTTGGGCTGATGACTGGCAGGGTTTCTCTTCAGACAACTCTGGGAACAACACTTGGGCTGTCGTCGATCTCGGATCCGCAACGGCTGGTCTTGACAAGATGTATCTCTGGAACGTCCAAGAGGGTAACGCTCTCGATCGGGGAGTAAGCGCTTTTGACATCTACTATTCCAACTCTCCTACGCTGGCAGCACCTGCCGCAGGCGGAACAGTCACTTCCTACGACTTTGGAAGCGGTGGTTGGACCCAGCTCAGTGCCGGAAATAATCTTGCACAAGGAACTCAGGTAGGTGATGCCGGTGAGAGCTTTGATATCTCGGGCGCTTCCGGTGCTCAGTATATCGGACTTCACCTCACCGCAAACCACGGCGGTTTCCGCACCGGTCTCGGTGAGATTGCGATCACAACGGGCGCTGTTCCCGAGCCAAGTTCACTTGGACTTCTCCTTCTTGGAGGCATCCTTGGACTTCGTCGCCGTCGCTAAGTCACCACTTGGTGAACGAGCCCAACAAGGACTTTAAACCTTTTCAGAAAGCCCGCTCATAGCGGGCTTTCTTTGCGTATGCGAAGACCTCTTCAATCCTCATTTTTAGCAATCGCCTTTTTTGGTGCGGTCTCTTGTCGTAGTGATCGTGACTCCTCCGGAAACGGCGAAGACCCTGACTCTCTCCCCGTCCGCTATGCCGACCGAGACGAGTTGGTCATTACCGATCTGAAACGCTTTGCAGGACAAGGCCGGGATACTGGGACCCTATTTCAGACTGTCGAGGCGACTCCAGCCGGAATGGACTTTGTTCACCGGTGGGAACTCAACGCACAGACCGTTAGATTATTCGACCGAATTGAAGCGGGAGGTGGCGTAACGGTAGGTGACGTCGATTCTGATGGCTTACCTGATGTCTTCCTCACTGCCCCCCAAGGCGGCTCGCGTTTGTATCGAAATCTAGGAAATTTCCGTTTTGAAGACATCACAGAGCGCTCTGGTTTATCAACTGATGCTCTTGAGATGCGGACGGGAGCGTCCTTTGCAGATATCGATAACGATGGAGATTTAGATTTGGCAGTGTGTGGCTTCGATTGCCCCACCCGATTGTATGTCAACGATGGGAAAGGGTCCTTTGTTGATCAGGCCACGGCGCTGGGCTTCAACTTTAAGGGGTCGGGAATCATGGTTTCCTTCTCAGATTACGATCGAGATGGAGACCTTGACGCTTTTATCGCGACCCATCGCTATGCCGTCGATCTCGACAATCCAAATTACGATAATGGAAGGTTTGCGGTGAGTCAGATGCAGCGCGGGAGCGATGGTAAAATGGGAATGCCACCGTGGCTTGACGAGCTTTGGGGAACCGTCGATCGCCCCGGAAAAGGTCCTTTTATTATCCGTGCAGGTCAACGTGGACGCCTTCTTCGTAATGACGGGAGTCAGTTTGCAGAAGTTGGTCTTAAGGCAGGGATCGATGATCGAGGTATGTCCCTATCCGCCACATGGTGGGACCATAACGGTGACGGCTGGCCTGATCTTTATCTCGCCAACGATTTCTTAGGGTCAGACCGCCTTTACGAAAATCAAAAAGACGGCACCTTTCGGGATGTGGCACCCGAGGTTTTGCCGCAGGTGCCGTGGTATTCAATGGGGAGCGATGTCGGAGATATCAACAACGATGGGCGGGAAGATTTCATTGCAACTGATATGGCCGGCTCGACTCACTATAAAGCAAAGCTTGCGATGGGTGATATGAGCAAATTTGCATGGTTTCTGCAGAGCGGAACACCCCGTCAATACATGCGTAATGCTATTTATCTCAACACCGGACGAGGGCGTAAAATGGAAGTTGCACAGCAACTTGGGCTCGATGCCTCAGACTGGACCTGGTCCCCCAAATTTGGCGACCTCGATTGTGACGGGTGGCTTGATATCTTTATCACGAATGGAATGACCGCGGATTGGTTTAATAGCGATTCGCGTCGCCAGTCTTCACTCGGGTCAAGTACCCCTTACACTGAACTTGAAGCAAAGCGGGACTTCAACATGGCACTACGAAACAGGAAAGGCGGAATGTCCTTTGAGCCAGTAGGAGAAAAGTGGGGTTTAGCAGAAGCCAACGCAAGCTTCGGGGCAGCACTGGCAGACCTCGATCTCGATGGCGATCTTGATATCATCGTCAACCGATTTAAGGAACCCGTCGCCCTTTACCGGAATAGAAGCACGAAAGAACGGATCCGGGTTAAATTATTTGGCCGTGCGAGTAACTCCAAAGGGGTCGGTGCGACCGTGACCGTCAAAGCAGGCGATATGCGCCAAATGCGAACCCTCACCCTAGCCCGTGGTGTCGTTTCAACCAATGAAGCTTTAGCTCAGTTTGGGCTTGGGGAACTTAATAAAATCGATGAACTCATTGTGAACTGGCCAAGTGGGCATACCCAAAGCTTCACCAACTTGGAATCTGGTAAGACTTATGAAGTCACCGAGCCGATTGGACTCCCAGCAAAGAAAACAGCTCCTGAGGCGACTCCTGATCCTTTTTTCATAGAAGATCAAAGCCTCCCGGACATTGCACATCAAGAACTCGAATTTGATGACTTTGGAACGCAACCACTTCTTCCAAATCAGATGTCACGCTTGGGACCAGGGCTTGCGGTAGGTGACATCGATGGCGATGGCGATGAAGATGCTTACCTCGGAGGAGCCCTGGGCTCGGACGGAGTAATTATAGAAAACAACGGGGAAAGCTGGAAAGCAGACACCCGAATCAGCGGAGGGAGCGATCATGAAGATATGGGGGCGCTTTTCTTCGATGCCGAGGGTGACGGAGACCTTGACCTTTACGTTGTAAGCGGCGGCGTTGAATCTGAGAAAGCTTCTTCGAACTATCGTGACCGGCTCTACTTGAATGACGGGAAAGGAAAATTTGGGCTAAGTGATGGGGGGGCTCTTCCCGAAGTGATGGAAAGCGGATCTTGTGTGGTCGCTGCTGATTATGATGGAGATGGCGACCTTGATCTCTTCGTGGGTGGCAGAGTCATTCCAGGAGAATATCCAATGGCCCCTCCAAGCCATTTACTTCGAAACGACTCGAAGGATGGTCGGGTTCAATTCGTAGATGTGACCTCAGAGGCCGCTCCCGCTCTTCAGAAATTAGGGATGGTGACCTCGGCATTATGGTCAGACGTTGACGGCGACGGTGATTCAGATCTTTTGATAACCGCTGAGTGGGGGCCAGTACGTTGGTTCCGTAACAACGATGGTAAGTTCACCGAGAACGAGGACTCGGGAATTTCCAGTCTCTCGGGATGGTGGAATGGAATTGTAGGGGGCGATCTCGATCATGATGGTGATATTGATTACGTCGTCAGTAATTTTGGGCTCAATACGAAATATCATCCTTCAACCAAGAAGCCGGCCATCCTTTATTATGGGGATTTCTCCGGGAATGGGGAGAGGCGAATTGTTGAAGCCAAAGCTACCCTAAAGGGCACCCTTCCAGTCCGAGGATTTAGCTGCTCAAGTTCAGCGATTCCAAGTGTCTTAGAAAAAATGGGAAGTAAGAAACCTTTCCATAACTTTGCAATTAAGGCTCTCGATGAAATCTATACTGAGGCGCGCCTCGAAAAAGCTCAGCGCTTTGAAGTCAATGAACTACGCAGCGGTGCGTTCATCAATGATGGTGAGGGGAAGTTTACTTTTCGTGCTCTTCCCGCCCTAGCACAAACTGCACCTGGTTTTGGGATGTCGCTAGGTGATATCAATGGAGACGCTCATCTTGACCTGTATATGGTCCAAAATTTCTTCAGCCCACAACCTGAAACCGGACGGATGCACGGAGCAATGAGTATCCTCATGACTGGTCGAGGGGATGGGATGTTCGATTCAGTGTGGCCTGAAACCAGTGGTCTGATTGTCCCGGGAGACGCAAAGGGTCTCGTGCAATTTTCAAAGGGCCGTTTTCTCATCAGTCAGAATAATGGAGAAACACTTTTATTCCGTCCTAATTATGACCGTTCGCAGCAGTGCCATATTCGATTGATCGGTCAGTCTAAAAACCGGCGAGCGATTGGAGCTCGAATTTCTTGCTCATTAGAAGGTGTGCTGCTTGGGAGCTTTGAAGTTTATGGAGGCAGTGGCTACCTCAGTTCCGGAACCTCGATAATATCAATACCTCATGAAGGTGAGGGCATGATCGAGGTTAAGGTTGAATGGCCTGATGGTTCAAAGAGTAACCACCAAATTCCCGCAAAAGAAGGCGGAGAGATTAGAAAACCGTGATACGCCACTCAAAGCTCGTGTGGGACTTCTCGATCAGTTGCAAGAACTCTTTAATCTCAAGCCGAGAGTGTTCGAAAGACTTGGCTCCTCGCCCCCCTTTTCCCCTCTCCATAATCGTGCCTCAAGATGAGGCAGATTCCTACAGACCGACTCGGGGGAATATGGAGTAACTTAATTGACGCGGATACGGAAGTAGCGGCCCAACTGCGCACCTACAGAATTTTCATCACGAGCGGTTAGGGTAGAGGTCCCATCCCCGTTATCGAGATCACTCTGAATCGTGAAGTTCCCATCAGCATTCCTCCATTCAGTAAGATCAGATGAGGCTTCGATCCGAATCCTGAATCCAGTCAGTCCCTGACGCAGCCGGTAACTTAACTCAGCGTATGTCTCTCCGCCATCACTAACGATCGCAACCGAAGGAAGATCAATAGAAGAGGCATCCCGTGGATCCGTTCCAAAAACATGCTCAAGCAAATTACTGACTCCGTCGGAGTCTGCATCTGCTAGCGACCCGGAGATCGTCGCATCAAGCAGCTCTGCTTCTGAAAAATAATCGGCACGCCAGTCGATTGGCGGCACTGAATTGACAACTCCTGGGGTTCCTCCTGGATTGAGAGAGGCTAGCCAGCTATTGGGGTCACTTCCATAAAGCGCAGGAAGAATTCTCACTAAAGTGGTTCCTGTTCCATCTGGAGAAGTAGGCCACGGGCTACTATCATTGTATTCTGTGATATCAACTGCAGGCATCAAGTCGGGTTCTAAGGCGATCGGATTTGCCTCTGGGAGTTTTAGACTCACCTTTTCACCACCATTGGAAAGCCTTCCCGAGTAGGGCCCAAAGACGCCCACTGAAGCTGGGGGATTGAAGGTCGAACGGAAAGTCGCGGGATCGTTTTCAACAACGAGAACGACTTCCCCGGGAATAAGCTCAGGAGCGGTCGGGCCAAATACGAATCCGATCCCAGCAATTTGGACGCCTGCCAAAGGAACCCGAGAACCCGAAATATTCTGGATCTCGATAAATTCAACGCTGCCATTAGCTGGGTGATACATCATCTCGGTGATCACCAAAGGACCGGCTCGTGGAGAATCATTGGAGGCATTGAAGGAAGTGGCCTCAAGAGGGGGATAAGAAATTTTACCAATCGAGTTTACGTGCCGCCCAAAACTAAAGCCTGCCGCGCTATCTCCAAAGGTGAAACCATGAACATAATCGGTTCGCTCTCCACTAGGGGTCGCAGAAAGAAGGAACACTTCCTCTCCTCCGGAACTCAGCCCAAAACTTGTCGTTTCGGTTGTATCCTCATCTGGCTCAGGATCGGGATTAAAATCAGATTCGTTAAAAACGAGAAAACCATTTGGAGGTATGATTGAATCGTTGGGAATTTTAAACTTCTCAGGCTTTCCAAGATCATCGGTTAACCACCAACCCCCAAGATCAATGGAAGTTCCATTTGGGTTAAATATTTCGATAGCGTCGGCCGCACCATTCGTAATCACTTCGTTAACATAAATATTCGGGACCTCAATCGTGCTAGGCTCGCTCCTTCCAGGTGAACCAAGAAGGCTCCGGCTAGCGGTCCAACTCGCGCCATTTGACGGGGCGTTTAATTCAACAAGAACGAGAGAACGACCATTGTCAGCCCGGGTAGGCCATGTTCCTGAAGAGGCGAAATTAATGGACTGGATCAGAGAATCCTCACCACGGAGCTCAAGCAGCTCGCCATCATTGTTGAGTGAGCCCCCAAATTCCCCAGCGATGAGACTATTACGCCCTTCTCCATAGATCTTTTGGAAGGCCGAGAGATCATTCACGACAAGAACTTTCCCACCCGGTGAAAGAGAACGAACGGAGCCTGAAGAAAAATCAAAGGTCACTCCACGAGTGAACGAGGCATCGCTTAAAGAAATCTTAGTTTCGCTAATGTTTTCGAGTTCGATGAATTCAAAGTTACTGTCTTCGTCCAGGGAGTTTCCAAGATCGTAGGGATCAAACATGATTTCCCGAATCACTAGATTAGTGGAATCGGCCGGTATTTCATCGACTAAATATTCCAATTCCAGAGGAGCCCCCCATCCGGTCCCAACAGGCACCCCTGATCCAGGATTACTTCCCCCGCGTGGGTCAGAGATTCGCGCGAAGAGGCGGGCAGTCTCAGTAAGAGTAATAGGACCAGTGTATTCGATACCGCCAGATTCTCCCGGGTCGACCTGTTTTTCGCCAGCGACAAGGCGGGCTTGGATCAGGAAATCACTACTTGTGCTACTTCCATTAAGACCATGAATCGCAAGGATATTCTCGCCCGACTTGAGCGCATTGACGAAAGCATCAGCACCAAAGTCGATAAAAGTAACGGCGATTCCATCATCATTATTTTGCGAAGCACTAGAATTCCAGTTGAGAGAACCGGGCGCATTACCTGAGGCAATCCGTGTTCCATTCAGGAATGCCACGAAGCCATCATCGTATCGCATTTGCAGGGTGAGATAATTGAACTTTGCGATATCTCCAGCAGCGACATTAAACGGAATTCTCACATAAGCACTGGTATTGACCCCCGACATAACGGGATTGGGTGCTTCTAAGTTTATATTAATATAGGGATTGTAAGTTGAAGCACTGTCAAAGCCGATCCCGTTGGTCCCACCGATCCAGCTGGAATCATCGAACGGTTCGTTTCCACCTCGCCAGTTTGTCCCAATATTACTGGTTGGAACAAGAGCTTTGGCCGGAGCGGTAATATCAACCAGAGTTTTGGTATTCAAGACGGTTGTATTACTAGTGAAGCGCGGATCGGTTCCGTTTAGAGTATACCAGATACTTCGGCCATTGCTTAAATTCCCCGAAAGGGAAAGGGTCGTTCCAGCAGGAAAAGTTCCTCCATTAAGATTGGCAGTAGGTTCAGGAACAAATTGTCCATCCATCCAGTTGAGCCGAGTGGTTAGCCAGTCTCTTAGATGCTCGACTTCGCCAGCGTATCCACCGAAACGGGGCTGACTAGAGAAGCGTTGGAAATTTCTCACCTGTGCTTGATTAAGTTCAGCGGCGTAGTCGGCGATGATTTTTTGAACATTTTCATTGGTCCAAACGTCCTTTCGAAGTTCGAAATATCGATCGATGTAGAGTTGCCAAAACTCCTCATTCCCAAAAAGTTGATTCCACCAAGCATAGGTGAAGTAGTTCGTTCCTCCAGACCAGCTTCGTGGATTATCATCCCGGCTATCGGTCGAATCCATTGAGCGGTCAAAATCCCAGATGGGTCCAAACTCGACCTTCCCAGAGCGCTTTTTATGAAAGTAGGTACTCAATCTTAGGGCATCCGCGTTGAGAGCCAGAACGTTTAAAAGGTGATGGTCTACCCAGGCGAGAGGATCAATATATTCCTCATAGTTTCCCGAGCTCAACGAACTCGTCATTTCGTTGAGGTGATTACGTAGCCACGTCGCTTGCGCCGAGGTGACGTCCTCTTCTTTTGGATAAACCCAGCCCAAAGACCGTCCTCCAGCACTTAACCCACTATCACCAGGGTCAAGTCGGTCGATCTTCATGATGTAGCCACCAGTAATACCCGGCTCGGTGGAGACGCTGTCTGGAAGTCGCTCCACGTCGACCCTTTCCTGATCACGCGAGATTTTCTCCATAAAAGTGTAAACACCATCGTAGTCGGCGCTACTTCTCGTTCCATAACTTAAGCTTCCTCCGTTGGTATTAAGAAAGAGTTCTACGAATCGCGTCCGCATTGCATAGCGACCAGTTTGGTTACTCAGGTTATAGATAAACGCATTTCGCATCAGGGAGCGGTCAAACTGAGATCTCGCATTGAGAATCCAATCCGACTCTTCAGGCATCCCAAAGGGTGATATATCCTTGTTCCGATTATTTTCGTTCCAGGCCTCGATACTGTAGGCCTTCTTTTCAAATCCAGAAGAAGACGATCCCCGAGTCTTATAACCCCCGCGAGTCCCAAGAGAATAAGGTTTGTTAAGGCGCGTGATCCCGGTGGCAGGATCGGGCTCAAAAAAGGCAAAAAAGACGTAAGCCTTCCCGTTACTTGCGGTCGGGCCACCGCTAAAGCGCTCCATAATCACGACTGGAATATCTGAGGAAAAAGATTCCGCGCTCGAGGAGAGCTCAATATACCCTTCCTCGCTAACTGGGCCCGGAGCGAGACCAT
>Ga0206682_10002351_pt1 | contig 17237 bp, 21 predicted proteins | sample M240m12015metaG_FD_155444 | JGI IMG/M metagenome (GOLD analysis project Ga0206682, IMG submission 155444) | Ammonia-oxidizing marine archaeal communities from Monterey Bay, California, United States - M2 40m 12015 | ecosystem: Environmental > Aquatic > Marine > Intertidal zone | place: USA...
AATCGAAATCCTCGGTTTCCAAATTAAGGCCTCAATTTAATCTGACGGGACTTCCTTCAAATCGTTTTGGATAGGTTGTAAGAGGTCATCCGAAAACCCTCTGTATTTTATCTTCAGATACAAAGGGGATTCAGTGGGCCGATACAGACGCTACCCTTTGTACTTACATATGTCAGAATCTAGTGCTCATGTCCAAGCAGTGATTCACAATCATCTACAGTATACATGCCCCAAAAGATTGCTTCTGGATCGTAGCGAGTATAGAACATATTTGTCAAGCTCACTTCTAGAGATTTATCTTCTGAGACCCCAGGGATTTCACCCGCTGTTTGGGCGGTAATTTCGATAGTTATTGGGAAAATTGATTCATAAGATGGTAAATCATTGTCATTTTCAAGGTCGATGAACGCTTCATCTGCAGAATGATAAGCTCTATTATAGGAATAATTGTACGAAAAAGACCAGTAACGTCCATCATCCCCTCCATCATCGCTATCACTCATAGAATAATCCTCGCCATCGCAAGGAAAATCATCGTAATTGTATAGAATTTTTCCACTACTAGCGCGTACAGTGAGGGCTATTTTGTCTTGTTGATCTAGAGGAATGGGCATGCCATTCTCCGCAAAACTACCGTCAGTGCACTGAATAGTGTAGAAAAAAATTTCTGAAAGGAGGTACTCGACTGGATTATTAGGTGGCGCGGGATAATCAATCAAAACAGTCTCTCCATCACTAATCTCTTCAATATAGTCATTCTCAAAATCGTACGATGTAGAGTTTGTAGTGAAGAGCCACCATTCCAATAGAACATCTCCATCTAACTCTTCTATTGACTCTTCTTCTTCTTCACCTAGACACCCGGTGAATATAGCGCAAATAACCATCAATGAGAGTAACAGAGACTCCTTCCTGCCGCCCATGACCTCCTTTACAGACATTTAGCAATAAAATTTGTCCCTAAGGGAAATGCTTGAATTAGCCAATCGCTCTGTACCCACTGAAAAGACTCCTTATAAGATATTTGATTTAGAATGTAATACTTACGGCTGGATTGACGAACAAGAGATTCAACTTGTATGAATAGAAACCACTGCATACTGGCCATAAGTTCATGCCATGTGCCACAGCCGGTGAATTATGCCTATCGATTCAGCAGAAGCTTTGAGGAGAGCAACTTTGGTACGCAGCGACCCATCACTAAGCGGTGTATCTCGTGAAAATATTTCTTTGAAAGAGGGAGTATTTGAATGGCAATACCGAACCCCTGACGGTGAGAAAGTCGAAGATTCTATCCTCATTCTCAGGTGGAATTCACTTGGTTTACCTCCTGCTTGGAGCGAAGTATGGATTTGTCCAAATGCTAGGGGGCATATCCAAGCGACTGGATTCGACTCAAAAGGGCGACTACAATATCGCTATCACCCTGAATGGACTGACATCACAACGGAAATGAAGTACGACGACGTGGTTTATTTTGCTTCACAACTTCCCAGACTGCGAAAGCAGGTCGAGAGAGACCTCGAAGAGAGCACAATGAAACTCCATACAGTCGCTGCCCTTGTTGTCCGCTTAATCGACCTGTATAACATCCGCGTTGGTAGTGACGAGTACGCAAAGGCAAACAACTCCTACGGCTTGACTACGCTCAAATCGATGCATGTTAAGCACATCAAAGGTGACGATGCTGAAGGACGGCATGATGCAGTTTTTACATTCACAGGAAAATCCGATAAGAACTGGGAGATTACCATTGAAGACGACCATCTAGTAGACCTCATACTACGAACCAACCGTTTAGGCGTAAAGAATGCTGACTTGTTTATGTATATTTCAGAGGCGGGCAACGAAGTCGACCTGAAAGCTGAGCACATCAATCAGTACATCCGTGCAAGCAGTGGTGAAGGATTCACTGCCAAGAATTTCCGAACATGGGCAGCAACATACCGTTGCGCTGAGCGTTTGGCATTTCTCGCCCAACCCCAGAAAGCAAAAGACATGAAAAATTGGCTTAGGAAACTACCCGATGTTGAATCGATCAACAAACTTTGGACTGAAGGCGACTGGGAGGTACCAACAACTCAATTCGATAGAAACAAAACAATGTTGGCTGTTATTGACACGGTTGCAGCAGACCTTGGTAACACCCGTCCTGTTTGCCGTTCATCCTACATCCACCCTTGGTTTCTCAATGCCTGGATGGAGAAGCGACTTCTCAAGACCTGGAATGAGTTCGTAAGTATGCGTAGAATTTCTGGGCTTTCTGTCGGTGAAAGTTCAACTCTTCGGGTCCTCAAACACCTTAGAGAAGTATCTCGGTGAACAATAATAATTTGCATATACACAAGGGAAGCATTGTACTTGTCGCATGTACAGCGGCAGGCATTTTACTGGGGAACTGAACACCGATTGAACTTTCTCTAACATCGTTGACTGAAATGTACTTTCACCAAATTATCGCTGAAACTTTGCGCCAAGAACAGGATACCATGATTCTGTTCGAACTATCGCAATCAATTCTTCTTCTGCAGATTCCCTGTTGACATATTCATGATTGAGCATCACAATTTTTCGCTGGCGACCAGGATACCTAAGAACTGCTTCAATAGCAGACACAGAGTAACCGTTGTCGTGAGAACCATACGTATTATTTGTCCAATTAATTTTGAGATAGCAATCAGACTGATGACGAACGGCTGTATTAATATCAATCGTATGTCCTTTCCACAAAAATCCTAAAATCAACTCCTCTTGCTTAATGTAACAATAGCATGCACCTTCTTCTGCAAGCAAATGCGGGTGTTTTGATGCTGCGATGAGGACTACATCGTTCATTTTCTTTTGTGTGCCTGATTCAATTGCCATAAGGAATGAGAGAACAGTGAAACAAAGAAGTGGTGGAGCGAAAATTCCAATCGGGATTGAGATGAAAAACGCGGCCCACCAGAAGCCCATCAAGCCACCCATGTGCTCACTTTGAGACGCCGTTTTATCTGTTTGCACAAATTTCCTGCCAGTGCTAAACGTGAATGTTGGTTTAATGCGACCTGTAATAATGCCGATAGCCGAATTCTCTGCGATGCGATGCATTGTCGATTCAATCCCAGCACGAGGTCCCGAATTACCAGACCGATCAACCCATTTATTGATGCCGTTGTTAAAACTGAATAATTTCTCATCCGCCATGATGTTTGGATATTCGGCTAATGGGGAACCGCATTTTCGGCACAGATATAGTTCAATACCATCAGGTATCTCGGTTCGTTTGGTGCATTCACGGCAGGAAACAATTTTTGGACCATCGGACGAAACATCATTTGCTTTATCAACAAATTCCTTGGGTTCCCAATGAAATTCTTCTTCACAATATGGACACACATAGGCTCCCTCTTCAGCCACCCCCAGATCGATAGTCTCGGTGCATAATGGGCACTCCACTTCAACCATAATGAAACCTGATTTCTTGTAAGGTATAACTCTTGACCCGACCCACTGAATTCCCATTGTACTCCTCCATAATATCTGGAGGGGGTTAAAAGAACCCTTCAACTTCATGGAAATGAATTATTGGTTCACAAACTGACATTGATGATTTTGGTCAAAAGGAATGAATACATTCAATTTTTCCATTCTTCAAGAGAGATGTTGTTTTCGTTGGTGAACACGCGCTTGCCTAACCCTCCACCATAACGAGGTAGGTTGTCCATGGCCTTTCTTGGCACGCAGGTTTCGATCGCCTCCATGTCTTCATCACTCAAGGTGTAAGAGAGCGCAACAGCCGTTGCATTTTCTTCCATGTGCTTAGGGTTGCCTGTGCCTGGAATTGGCACGACGCCAGCGCCGTTGAGAGCATCCCGACCTTTTTTGTGGACCCAAGCCAAACTGAGTGTGCCGAGAGCGACGTTTTTCTCCTTGGCTAAGGATTCAAGCGACTTAGCTAAGTTGCGCTCGCCTTCTTCGACAGCGTAGCCTACGCCACCCATCTTTCGGAAGTCCATGCGTGACATCGTCTCAGGGTCAAGTGAGGTATCGGCCAAGAGGCCGCGACCCATCGGAGCATAGGCAACGATACCAATGCCGAGTTCAGCGCAAAGCGGAAGTATTTCGTCCTCCAACTCACGAGAGTAGAGGGACCATTCCATCTGTACGCATGTCAATGGGCACACGGCATGTGCTCGGCGAATTGTTGCTGCGGAGGCTTCTGAAAGGCCGACATACTTGATTTTCCCTTCAGCGATGAGTTCGTTCATGGCCTCCATGGTAATTTCAATGGGTACCTTTGGGTCGACTCTGTGGACGTAATACAAGTCAACACAGTCAATGCCCATGGCTTTGAGAGAACGGTCACACATGTTCTTGACGACTTTTTTCTTTCCTGATTTCATCACCTTGGTGGCAACCTGCCATTCTCCCTTATGTTGCGAGAGCCCAAGTTTCATCCTCTTTTCTGCGGAATCGGCGGTCGGAAACCATGAACCAAGCATCATTCCAGACAGGTTCGTGTAGATCTGAGCGGTGTCAAAATGGGTCACTCCAGCCTTGATGGAACGAGAAATGAGTTCGGCGACACCTTTTTTTGAGACATCGTTCTTCTTCCCATAGAGGTCTTGTTTCCCCATGGTAATCCCGACTGACATCATGCCAAGACCTTGTTCAGATGTGGTGAAGCCTTGTGTTCCGAGTGGTATCTGTTTAATCATCATACATCCCCTGTTGATGTTCTCGAACCTCAATACCTGTATAAGTCAAGCAGTAGCAATTATGTTTGATTTCGAGGAAGATGATATTCGGGAAATATGGTGACACCCTCAAGACCATAGTGAAGCAAACCTTCCAAAACTGGCTTCAAGATGTCATATGATTCTGTAAAGTGGTATTCGACTGCGGGTGGTGTGGTGGAAAGTTCCTTTCTTGTAATCATCCCAATCTCTTCGAGTTCGGTAAGTCTTCTTGTCAAGGTGGTTGAATCTGCGAGTGATGATTTCTTAAGTTCCGAGAATCGCAAGCCACCATCCTCAATACCAAGGGCATACAAGACATGCAACATTCTTGATTTCGACAGCACGCGAAGAAGTTCTTGGATTCTTTGAAATGCGACCTCGTTCTTGGATTCCCATTCAGCGAGTGTTGGCTCTCCCATAATCTCGACTCAGCGCCGATGTATTCAAGCCTTGAGTTACAATATTGCAACTAACTATTCGGAGAGTCATTGGATTGATTTTATTCACAATTCCAAGCTTAATCCCCTCTGTAGAACTCAAGCGACATCCTCTGTATGGGCGTATCATGGGTGGGTACTGAAAGCAATCACTAGTTAATTCGTCTACAGAAATTGTTCAGTTCAGTTCGACTTCATTTTCAACAACCCAATCATACATCGATTGAACACTTGGAACAAGCCCTCTAGAAATATCGGTTAAATCATAGTAAACGGTTACTGGCACAGTTGGATAAGCCTCTCTCGAAATCAATCCATTTTGTTCTAATTCTGTTAATCGTCTGGTGATAGTGGTTGAAGAACTGCCCACTGATTTCTTAATATCAGAGAACCTCATCGGTTCGTTTTTATTATTGAGCAAATGTAGAATATGTAGTAATTTAGACTTGTACAGTAAAGATACTAATTTGTCTACTTGGGCAAATACTGGGTCGCACTCTGTTTCCATATGTATCACTTCCATATCTAGCCCATTGCCGTGGTATTTCATTGCTATGGCCTAATGTTCTAAATAAATCATAATAATCACAGGATAATATATCTGATTTCGAATAATTATTAAAACCACATATTCAATAATATCATTCAATTGGTTTTGCCATGGGCTCGTTTGATTCTCTTGAATGGCTCAATCGTTTCTTGAACGAAACTCCTGGTGATATAGAAGTCGGAGGACCCACTCGTCAAGTACCCAATGCTTGTTGGTCACGCGTTAAGCCGACTCCATCGCCACAACCAAAACTAATGCTATGGTCTGAAGAAATGGCTTCTAAATTAAATCTAGACCGCCCCGATGGAATCGTACTTGGTGGCAATGAAATTATCGAAGGAATGGACCCCTATGCACAACGCTATGGGGGGCATCAATTTGGAAACTGGGCAAATCAACTCGGCGATGGGCGAGCAATAACACTTGGAGAAGTAAAACTACAAAGTGAAGTATTAGAGTTACAACTCAAAGGCTCAGGAAAAACACCTTACTCGAGATTTGCTGATGGTAAGGCTGTACTTCGTTCTTCAATACGAGAGTTCCTTTGTAGTGAAGCAATGTATCACTTGAAAGTCCCCACAACACGAGCATTATCGCTAGTAACAACTGGAGAAGAGGTACTTAGAGATATGATGTATGATGGAAATCCCGCACTAGAAACCGGTGCTATTGTTTGTCGGGTCGCACCTAGTTTTATTCGATTTGGTAGTTTCCAAATTCATACTGCCTCAAATGATTATGATACATTGAAGACTCTTGTAGAACATACCGTTAATACCCACTTCCCAGAACATTCAATCACTTCAGATAAAGAAATTGTCCAATGGCTAACACACATTGCAAAGAAAACAGCGGTAATGATTTCTCACTGGATGAGAGTTGGTTTTGTTCATGGTGTAATGAATACAGACAATATGTCAATCCATGGATTGACTATCGACTACGGACCATATGGGTGGTTGGAAGATTACAATCCTGGTTGGACCCCAAATACCACTGACTCTGCTACACGTCGATATCGATATGGACAACAACCAAAAATTGGCGCTTGGAACCTTGCTCGGTTATGTGAAGCAATGGTTCCGCTAATGGAGGACCCCAGCCAGTTGCATGAAGCCCTAGAAGCCTATTCACAATCATATGGAGAATTACAAAATCAAATGTGGGCTGGTAAATTAGGGCTTGGTTCATTCATTGAATCCGATGAAGAACTAATAGTAGAATTGAATGCGTTATTGCAAGAAGTTGAAACTGATATGACGATTTTCTTTAGATTGCTATGCTCAATAGAGCAGCCAAACATTGAATCTCTAAGCGATGCTTTTTACGATCCAAGTAATATCCCAACCAAACTATGGAATAGCTGGTTAAACAAGTGGTGGAAACGAGTTAATGGCTTGCCGAACCGTAGCGAAATGGTTGTTTCTAACCCGAAATATGTCCTGAGAAATTGGATGGCTCAACTAGCAATTGATGCTGCTGAGTCTGGCGATTTTAGCGTATGTGAAGAACTGTTCAACTTACTCAAAAATCCATATCAGGAACAGCCTGAGTTTGAAGAAAAATGGTTCCAAAAGCGACCTGAATGGGCTCGACATAGGGTAGGATGTTCGATGCTATCATGCTCAAGTTAGAAAAAGGAATTCTAAATGTGATGAACTAGAATAGTTATCAATCCGAAAATCTGATCGGAGAAGATTATCTAAAGATAATCTAGTTAAAACTTCACTCTACTTTACGAACACTGACAGCGTTAGGACCCTTTGGACCTTCGCCGATTTCGAACTCGACGGTGTCTCCGTCGGTTATTTCTCCCTCGACTTGGGAGACGTGGACGAATAGGTCTTCGCCACCTTCTTGCTCTATAAATCCGAATCCTTTCACTTGGTTAAACCACTTTACTGTACCTTGAGGCATGAACCGCTCAAAATGTTTTCATTATTGAGTTCTCCGTACGAAATCTGTCATTTTCATCGTTTTTCCTGTCATTAAACTCATTGCAAATATGATGTTAAGTCATCAATTGTCTAATTCTGGAATTTTGCGACTATTGATTTGGAGGTTGCCAATCTTTGTAAGCGATATGTGCTAGTTGTGGTTTTTTGCCCTCATCATATTCCATTATTCGTTCTGCCAACCATTGAAACCATTCATAATCAGATTCAACACCGGATTATTCTCTACAATCATCGATTAAATGACTGCATTTCTTATATGTTGAAACAATAGGTCCTGAAAATAAATCATAAACAATTTGAAAATCCAAATTTCCTCGATAAATTTGAGCACCGATGCTTCCCCATGTTGTGAAAATAGTTATTGCAATGTTCCAATTATCGCCGTGGTATTCATACATTTCTTTCATACTTTTCAAATCATCAGGCTGATTGAAAATCATCATGAGACCAGGTGACCAATCCTTAGATTGGAAGAGATTAGCGAGTGATAATGTGGCCGCACTCCTCCTTGATTCCTTCAATTCTTTTATCTGGAACCAACTATAAATCGCTGCTCCAAGTATGGTAATTAGGCCTATTACCTCTGCCCATTGTGCTGCTGATGATAATTCTATGAGAGTTTTAAATCAACGCGTCTTATGGTTCTTATCTAATCAAATAAATTATTGTAATAATTTAGAAATATCAATAATCGGGGAAACTCTTTGTTCAATCAAATTCAAAATCGAAGAAAGTTCTGATTCGTTTACAGCCTCAACTCTCATCACAAGAATCGGTTCAGTATTGGATTTCCTAGCGAGGAACCAGCCCTTTTGCTCATCATCTCCTCCGTCCAAGAAGCGAACTCTTACGCCGTCGATAGTAGAAGCCTCGAAATCGGTAAAGGCTTGACGTATTGCCTCAACAGTCTCGAGTTTCTTTTCTTCAGGGCATGGGATTTTAACTTCACCAGTAGTTGGAAGATTTGGAGCTAGATGATTTAGAACTTCGCTGAATTTACTATCGTATTTTCGCGACCAAAGTTCTAGAATTCTTGCAGCATTGTAAAGGGAACAATCAAAGCCGTACCAGCCTCGATCTGCCATGAAAATATGACCGCTCATTTCAGCAGCCATCAAGGCATCTGGATTCTCTGCTAAAACACGCTTCATGAAAGAATGGCCAGTCTTTGCCATCATAGGACGGCCGCCTGCAGCAAGAATTGCTTTCTCTACATTCATTGAACATTTAACATCATAAATCAGTAAGTCCTTTCCTTGCTCGGAACCAACTACATCATCAGCAAGCAAAGCGATTAATCGGTCAGGATAAACGAACTCTCCGTTCTCATCAACAGCACCTAAACGGTCACCATCTCCATCGGCACCAAGGCCGAATTCACAGTTATTCTCAACGACTGCTAAACCAAGGTCAACCATATTCTTCGGCCTTGTTGGGTCTGCTCCATGATTAGGTTCACTTGAATCCCAATCACAATACAAATCGATATGTTCGCATCCCAGCATGTCAAGCAATTTACTCATTGCTGGACCAGGAACTGCATTGCCACAGTCAACAGCGACTTTGACACTACGAGATAATTTTCCTGTTGACTCGATTATCGCTTCAAGATAATTATCTAAATGAGGAGTATCGACTATCTTGCCTTCTCCTTCGATAAAATTCCCCTCGAGGAAGACTTGTTTCAATTCTTGAATTTCTTCACCAGCAAGTGGAAGGGTTCCTCTACACATCTTGAATCCATTATGAGTTGGCATTGGTAAATGGCTTGCTGTAACCATCACTCCACCATCCACTGGTAGTGTCCAACAAGCGTGATATACACATCCAGTAGAGACGATTCCAAGGTCTAAGACTTGAACTCCAGAGTCAACTAAACCGCGCATCAATTCACTAGCCAAAGCAGGAGTAGATTCACGAATGTCACGACCGACTGCAAATGTTTGGCATTCCAAGTAAGTCGCCATTGCACGGCCTAAACGATAAGCAAAATGAGGTGTTAATTCTCCAGTTCCATCACCATTGGCAAGACCGCGAATATCGTAGGCTTTGAAGCACTGTTGTGGCCACTCGTCCATGACGATGGTAAAGCATAATCCCTTTCTATTTATCCGAATTGAGTTCATGTTATTTTCTCAAAATTCCAATCACAATAAGAGAAAGAGCCAATATCCCAAAAGTTTCCAATAATAATTCATATTTTACCGCTAAAAATAATGTTAAAATTAATGGCGGAGTACAATAAGTCAGCAACTTAGGCCATGTCAAAATCCCTTTGGGAGTTTCGTCAAAATAAGGCGAGCCTGGCATTATATCACTTATCTTGTTCCTTGAACGACGATTTCTACCAGTGCGCCTGCGGGGAGTGCTGCTGCTGCAAAAGCGGCCCTTGCTGGTTTGATGTTAACTGAATCAATCCAAGCACCATAGACTTCATTCATTGCTGCGAAGTCATTGATATCTGCTAAAAGTATTTGAGCAAAACAAATGTTTTCTCGAGTAAGATTCGCTGCCTCTAGTAAGGAGTCTATTTTGTCCAAAGCACCCTTAGTCTGAGTTTTTACATCTTCAAATTCGACTGCAATTTGACCCGATAACCAGAACATGCCCTCGGATTGTACTCCAGCTGAATACGGGCCATACTTTGCTGCTCCGGGAAGTTCGATACTTTGCTTGTCCATGATGAGGCGTTCAGGTGGAAGACCATCAACTTGACGAAGCGCCGATGGTTTGAGGGAAGAGAATTCGTTGGCTAGTACATGCGCACATGCTGGGTACTGGACCATCCTGCTCATGTGCGCTTACTTGCACCTTTCATGCGAGCAGGCCAAAGTAATGATGTCATTATTGCAACAAACCGAGTTGAAGTCAAGAATCTAATCGACCAGGGCGATGGCCATATTCCTCGTCGGCAGATACACTGGGTTGATAGGCCAGTTGGACAATCCAAGCGACGTAAAGCATTGGCAAGATGGCGCTCAAGTCATCGTTTTCTTGCTGGTTGTTGTGACTCTTCTACACCTATTGAGAGAATCGTAAGCATTGGAGCGCCAATCGAACTGATGGCTTGGCGCTCTCCTATTTTGAAAAGAAAAATCAAATCAATTTCACAAAGATGGTACATCAGTGACACTGAAGTAAACCACTTAGCCCATCGACTTTCACGAAAAGATACGACCCATTATGTTCTTCCAACACACTGGGATGATAGCCTAGATGGTGGGTTTTCTAGAGACATAAAAGAACAAATTATCCATCGACTCGATGGCTTACACGGTCATGTTCATCTCCGACCTTCAATGCGTCCAACCAGCGTTAGTGACCCACCAAGAATCATGGTTCGATTACTCAAAGGTGGTGGAATTCATGATGATGATGAAATTATTGAAATTCCAAAATCGGTATTTGATGGCCTACTTGTTTCCCATGCTGACGAAGACCAGTACAAAGGTAAAGCATGGCTTCTAGATAGAGAGGCTGGCGCTCATGACGGAGTGATTACCCAATCGGTCACATTCGCCAGCGAGGCTGCTTTAATGGGTACTCCGACGCTACTTGTAAGTCGAGCAAAACGCGGTTTCCTAAAGCGCCTCGAAAGTGAAGGCTATCCGCTATTTCACTGGCAACAAGAATGTGAAGGCGATGAATGGAAAAATATCCAAGCACAGTTCTTAGCAGGACTACACCTAACTGATGCAATAGAAACCTCTGCATGGCCAGATGCAAGAAAACAATTAGCAGATTGGCTATCTATTGAACTCATAGATTGAACCAATTTTTGATAATTTGCAAATGGTCTCCAGCCAACTCTAAATCACCTGATAGAACAAAATCAAGTGGCCAAAATTTAGCATCCTGTGCATCGTCTCCAGCAATCGGTTGCTGGTCTTCACTAACCGAGATTGAATATACGACACTGACAATATGCTTACGCGGGTCACGCTTAGGTTCGCCCATTACCATCAGTAATTCTGGGTCTTTACCCACAAGGCCCGTTTCTTCAAGCAACTCTCTAACAGCTGCCACTTCTGGATCTTCATCTCTTTCGACAAATCCACCAGGAAGAGCCCATGCCCCTTGCATTGGAGGATGCTTACGCTGAATCAGTAGAATATCGCCTCCACGCTTGACAGCAGCGTCTGCCGCTAAAGCAGGATTAAGCCAACCATTGCACTCATCGCATGTAGTCAAGGTATCATTCCCCGTATCTTCGCTTTCTTTCTTGGAAAGTCCTTACCGCTTTTAGTAAGTCTTTCTTTTGAAATGATGGCCAATATACATCGGTGAAATATAATTCTGAGTAAGCCATCTGCCAAAGTAAGAAGTTGGAGATTCTTTCTTCCCCACTGGTCCGAATTACTAAGTCTGGGTCAGGCATCTCACCTGTGTAAAGTCTTTCAGAAACTGCTTTCTCATCGATCTTATCCAATGGTAAGTCACCTGCTGCATGCTCTTCTGCAATAGATTGAATCGCATTTAGCATCTCTTCTCTACTGCCATATGCTAAACAAACTGTGAAAACGAAATCCCCATAATCGGCTGTTTTTTGTTCAGCATAATCAATGGCATCTGTTACAATTTTAGGAAGCAGTTCTCTTCGCCCAATGACTTGAACTTTGACTTTATTTTGATGAATTCTCTCATCATCCGCTATATCTCTTAGGCCTTCATCGTAGAGTTTGAAAAGAAGGTCTAGTTCGTCTTTTGGTCGATTGAGATTCTCAGTTGAAAGAGCATATACCGTCAGCCAAGGAATCCCTAGTTCGAGTACCCAATCAAGAACTGTTTCGAGTTTCCGCTTACCGATACGATGACCTAAACCTGTAGCGATTTTATTACGCCAAGCAAACCGACGATTACCATCCATAATTATTGCTAAATGTTCAACTTTGATTGGATGGTCCATGACCTCTTTGAATAGTTTTGACTCGACCGCTTGGCCAAGTACATCACCCATTCTCTCAGAGATTCCCATGTCTGCCCCGCCCAATCCACGAGGGGAGAGCGTATCATTTCATCCCCTAGGGATTTGAAACCATCACTATCATGAACTGTAGTTACTAGCACTATCTATGCGCCTATATCACAACCCACGCTGCTCAAAGTCTCGTCAGGCTGTCGCCATATTGACTGAAAGTGGTGTGGATTTTGAAGAATATAGGTACCTTGAACTTGGAATTGCTGAAGAGGATTTAGAAATTTTATCATCTCTCACGGGAATCATTCGAACCAATGAAGATGAATTTAAGTCTGATAAATTTGACATTAATGATATTAAATTAGTAAAAGAATCCTTGAAAAACAAGCCTAAATTACTTCAAAGGCCCGTTCTTATAAAATCTGGAAAAGCTGTAATTGGTCGACCGCCAGATGATATCAAATCCATCATTTAATAATTTTAAATCGCATACACTTATAACCAAAATAGGAAAATCCGTATCAATGTTTGATAGAATAAACTCTATGCCTGCGAAAGTCTGTCTAGTCATATCTGCACTAGTCAGTCTGATCTACTCATTGAATTTCATATTGTTTGGAGAATGTTATGTCACTGGCGGCGACGGATGCTTTACTCTGTTGTCAAATGATGCTGCGCAAGATACTCAAGCATGGGGACGAGGCGGTCCAGAAACCGGATTTAACGGTGCACTAATGTTTGGTATTACATTGGCTACACTATTACTTCTAAATGAAGGAGCAAAAGGTATGTGGAGAATGATGATCCCTGGTCTAATTGGTTTCACAGCAATGTCTGTTTCAATTTGGATGCATGGTGACTTTGAGGATGCCAGTGAGGCTCCAAAATATGTCACACCAGTAGTTACTGCACTATATGGTGCTGCTTACTTCTTCCTAAAGGATGAAGGAGTAAACGATGGGCTAAGCGACTATAAGCCAGGAATAAAAGTCAAAGATAAGGTTGCTTTAGGGGCACTGGGAATTCTAGTCATTACTGGACTATTTTACTCTCTACGAATGATCTTCACACCAGATAGCGTAATTGGTGACAACTTCGATACAATTCTTGCAGGCTCAGCTGATGGAATGGGTACACCTTCTGATGCTACAGTTGCGGTATCGGGAAGTCTAATTCTAATCTATACTCTATGGGCAGGACTAGTCTTGACTGAAGGTGCTTCAGGAAAGTGGACTATTATGCACCCTTCGATGTTTGCATTCTTAACTGTAGTAATCGCAACGTACGTTGGTTTTGTCAGTGGCGTAGGCCGTAATGGTTCAGACTTCCAAAAGATGGATGCAATCGTTGGCCCAATAGTCATGCTACTCACTATGATAGCTTACTTCCGCTTGAAGGACGAAGGTATGGAAGATAACATGACTATGATGGGAGAGCCTATCGAAGACTCATCCAATATGATGGCAAAGAGCCTTCCAATATTCGCTCTACTCGTTGGAGCAGTCATTGGACTAAATGCAATCATTAACGTTTGGTAATCTAATTTACAGATTGACTGATGCATGGTTAGTATATTGAAATTTCAGGTTCAAACTGAATTGATTTTCACTATCTATCGTGGTTAAATCCAGACATCGTTTTGAGCGGTCAAGTCGCCACTTGCCTCACCGGTATTGACTACGCCTTTTGGCTCGACAAGCATCACTTTACACTCTTGCTCAGCATATGGCTTATGTTGTACTCCTTTGGGTACAACATACATTTCACCTTGATTTAATTCGATGGTTTCATCCTCAAACTCGATGAACATTTTTCCTTCAATAACGATGAATACCTCATCTGTATCATCGTGATTATGCCATACGAACTCGCCTTCTAACTTGACTAACTTGAATTGATAATCATTCATTTCAGCGATGACCTTTGGAGTCCAGTACTGTGAGAATTTGGAAAACTTTTCTTGAAGATTTATCTTGACCATATATCTCCGATGAGAACAATACTTTTCTTTCTGTCGAATCTTAAATAAATACAATTATTTGAATTAAATTTCATTGATTCGAACTTCAACCCATTCGATTCGTTTTGCTTTGACTGCATCTCTAACTCGTCGTTGATTCTTGTTAAGTTTTGATTTACCACTCTTAACTTCAATGAATTTTATCTCAATTTCGCCTTCACCATCAAGACCTTTAAACCCTACAAAATCAATCGGGTTTCCGACGAAGTTCAATTCTTTGACGCTATTTACTGCGTCCATCGACCAAGGCGCCAGAGTTTCACTAATCTGGCCCTTAATGGTACTTCTCTGGCGGTCATTGGAATCTTTTCTTGCTGCTTTAATGTGCCCTTCATGCTCTAATTTAAGACGATTAATTTCTCCAACCTTTCTGATCAATTCACGAACCAGAAGGAAAATTATTCCAATTGCCACGATCAAAATCAAAATTGATTCCACCTCTAGTTTAGCCATATTTGTTGATTCTGCCAACCGTTTGTAAAGTTGTTTGAAGGCGATTTAGAGACTATGAATAGTAATAGTAAGTTAATTGAACAACGCCAAAGTGGTCGATTCATGCGAGTCAAGGCTATCTCCATGGTTGTCCTAATGATTACCTTTTCCTTAGCCGGTTGTTTTGGAGAGGATGAAGTAGTTGAAGAACCAGTAATAGAAGTCGTCGAAAACCCTAGAGTATTTGTCACTGATAAAACTGGTAATGATACGGGACTTGAGCCTATTGAAATGACTTTTCAATTCAGCGATGTTGGTGAAACAGGAAAAGAACCCAGTATTGGAATCACTTCAACGGGTTGTGTTTTCTTTATCGCAATGGAGAAAGTAATGCGTTCATGTGATTATGGGGAAGCTTGGGAAGAAACTCAAGACCCGATTCAATGCTCACCGACAACTAGCGACCCTTATGGCTGGGTAGATCCAATAACTGACAGAATTTTCAACGTTCAGATGATCGGGCTTGAAACTTCATGGATTTGTTGGAGTGATGATGATGGTGAAAGTTGGTTAGGCAATCCTCACGATTCAGGAACAACTCCAATCAATGACCACATCAAACTAGCTAGTGGACCATGGACAAATAACGGCCCCTATGCCGCTATTGGTGCATTATCTACAAATTTATATGAAACTGCAGTTTACTACTGTTACAATAAATTAGCCGGGATTTTCTGCTTCACTAGTTTTGATGGCGGCGCAACCTTTGACACCGGTGGACAAATTTTCGGATTAGCAACTACAAATGGAGGATTACACGGCGCTATTTCTACCGCTGCCGACGGTACTGTTTATGTTACACCTCGTGTAGCAACACCTACTGTCATAGTCTCGAAAGACAATGGCTTCTCATGGTTTGAAAGGTCGATGGGGTCCGATGTAGGAACTCCAGACCCGAGAAAGAATTCCGAAGTCTCTGCTGATACTGCGTCAAATGCATACCACGTTTGGACTGGTGCTGATGAGGGAGTCTACATGTCTCGTTCAACAGATTCCGGTGAATCTTGGGAACAAGAAAGTATCAGAATCTCACCAAGCAATGTAATTTCAACTGTATTCCCACAAACCGATGCTGGCGACCCTGGAAGAATTGCAGTTACCTATCTTGGAAGTGAAGATTCAGAAATGCTTGGAAAACCTGACCTAGATGGAAATGATTGGGACGGAAATGCTCACTATGCAGTGAATAACATAACTTATCACCTATACATCACATACAGCCTAAACGCTCTTGATGATGACCCCATTTTCCACACATACAGAGTAACTGATGACCCAGTTCAAATGGGTTCAATCTGTTTAAACTCTGGCGACTGCCGTGACATTGGTGGATCTAATAGAAACCTGCTGGATTTCAATGACTTACACATCGATAGGGAAGGTAGAGTATACGTCGCATTTGCTGATGGCTGTACAGGTGATTGTGCAACAAATAACAACTCGACTGCTGCTGATTCAAGGGACGGAAGAGGTTCTGTATACTACCTTGCAAGTGGACCAAGTCTACTAGAAGCATTTGACCAAATGTCTCCTCTTCTTGCTACAACAAGTAATGCTGAACCGCATGAACCATGCCAAGCCGATACCTGTAATAGAACAAAAGAAAATGAATCAGAAGAATGATTCTATTCAAAAAGTGGTTCTAGAACCGATGTGATAGTATAATCATAAACGATCAGTTCTATCTTGTAAGATACTTCTTCGCCGTTATCTGAGCGAGAGCATCCTAGCCCTGCAGTTCCTGCTTCAGCATCAACGGTTATATCCAACGAATATGCGCCAAGTCCTGCTCCATCAGCGTCAATTCCTGCAATGATTTCAGACTCTGATAAAAACAATATTGAATCAACCATTGAATCATTGAACCATAGAGATTCGACTGTATGCGATGGATTATCATTAGTACCACTTGCTGAAGCATTGTATGCGCCATGCATTACAGTTCCACTGATTGTATCTGCTGCTGCATTTCCATTGTTTGCTGGATTACAGGCTCCAGGGATGTTTTCACTAGTTTCTTCGTCTTCACCGTATGAGAGAGTAACCAGTACCCCAACGATATTCATATCATCAGCGCCACCGATGGAATCGGTACTTAAATCGTCAATTGTCCAGGTCTCTCCACTAGTAACATATTCCAT
>Ga0206682_10002352_pt1 | contig 17231 bp, 18 predicted proteins | sample M240m12015metaG_FD_155444 | JGI IMG/M metagenome (GOLD analysis project Ga0206682, IMG submission 155444) | Ammonia-oxidizing marine archaeal communities from Monterey Bay, California, United States - M2 40m 12015 | ecosystem: Environmental > Aquatic > Marine > Intertidal zone | place: USA...
AAGGCCACCGTTGGAAAACAACGATATAAGGGGCCATCCTCCGAAAGTAATGTAGGAGAGTTGCCCCGTGACAAAGAAAACAAACCGCCCGAAGAAAGTAATGACGAAGGAGGAGTATGATATGGTTAAAAGAAACGATACATTTAACGACAGAATGGTAAATAAAACAGTACTACCGGCTATTTATCTATGGCTATTGGCCTCCGGCGCAGTAGTCGCCATGGGTATATGGAAGCCCGATGTAGTCCTTGAAAATCTCGATGGCTTTATCGCACTTATAGCAATTATTGGTGGCGTTGCCGCCCCTGCTCTTTCTACCGTTCTCCGTATGTGGGAATCGGAACAAACTATTGAGATTGATAACATGGGTGTTGAGATGGAACATGAGCGACAGCGTGACGGACTTAAGAAGCAACATCTAATTGAAATGGAAAAGTCCGAACAAGAGCACCAACAACAAATGCTCAAAGCCGCTCAAGAACACAGTCATGTTGTTGAAAAGCATAAAGAGACTATTGTTAAGTTGTCCCCTATTCATAAAATGGGTGATGAAGAATGACCCGATGCTCTATGCTCGATGCTTGGTTTGACGACCAATCAAAAAAAGTAGACGACAAAGAATCTAAAGACAAAGTGGACTTTGTTACCGGAAAGAAAAAGGAATGATTATTATGAACGAAGAAACAGAAGTTGTCGAGGCTCTACAATATGGAAAGCCCGACAAGAACGACGAAAGAAAGACTCCTGCTAAACCCGATGAGCGTCGTAAAGGTTCTAAGAAAAATAAAAAGGACTCGGCTAGTAAGCCTAATGAATCTATCAAAATGAGCAAAGAGACTGAGGCTCGTATCCGTAAGTTAATGGAGGAGCATAACAAGAAAGACAAAGGTAGCAAAGCCTCTATGGGCATGCTTAAATCAGTCTTTCGTCGCGGTACTGGTGCTTTCAGTAGGTCACACGCTCCTAATATGTCCCGAAGCGGTTGGGGGGTTGCCCGTGTCAAAGCATTCCTTTACCTATTGCGAAACGGACGACCAAGCAATCCAAATTACAAGCAGGACAACGACCTCCTGCCTAAGTCACACCCTCGTGCCGACGAAGAGTATGAAGATTGGGGAGAGTCTTTTAGTGCCGCGGAGTACCAAGGACGAAAGGTTACTCTTAACAAACCATTCCGTACAAAGGGTGGACCAAAGAAGTTCGCTGTCTATGTACAGAATGGAGCAGGTCGAGTTATCATTGTTCGATTTGGAGACCCAAACATGGAGATTAAGCGTGACGACCCTAAGCGCCGAAAGGCATTCCGTGACCGCCATGACTGTGCAAACAAGAAGGACAGGACAAAGGCAGGTTACTGGTCTTGTCGCCAATGGTCTACAAATAAAGTAGAGGCCAATGATGATATGACAGACGAAGTAGTCGAAAGTAGTATGGGCTGTGGAGATGATTCCGATGATTGCGGCTGTGGTTGCACCGGTCATTCAGTAGAAGCGGCTGAACCTAAGCCATCCTCCGAAGAAACACATGACGAATACATGAGTCGTTGCCAAGAGGCAGGTTACTCTAAAGAAGAGTGTATGGCCGCACATGAAGGTCACTCTTTCAAAGAAGAAGCCGCTTACCATGATGACGAGGACAAAAAGAAAATGAAAGCCTCCGAGTGCGATAACGAATGTCCTATTGGACAAGAGATGGTTGATGGTGTGTGTGTCCGTGTTGCAGTTACCTGTGACATTGAAATTGACAGTATCGAAACCCGTATCGAAGCGAGCACCGGCAAAAGCATTATGCGTATTAGTGGCATAGCATTTACTGATGGAGTCAATAAGAACTCATGGGGTATCCGCCCTGCTCTAGCCCAAAGACTCGCTGATGAAATGGTCGGCGCTGATGTAACACTTAATCACCCTAAGTCCGAGATGGGTCGCTTCCGACGCAACATGGATGGTGGAGTAGATGAGGCTACTGTTGGTGTTGTCACCGAAGCATCATACCACGCAACAAGCAGTGGGTATCAAGTACGATATGTTGCCGAAGTCCACAGAACAGAATTGTTTGCCTCTCTTGAATCCGGTCTATGGATGCGCCCCGAATACGGAGTATCTATTGGTGGAACAGGAATCCCTAGTGAGATTGTAGAAGCAAACGAAGAAGGTGGCCGCGCTACTATGTGGTTCGCTGACGATTTTCAATTCGACCACTTGGCTATTGTTCATCGACCGGCTTACCCCGATGCTAATATAGAAAGAGTAGAAAAGGTGAAAGCCAATGAAACCTTTATGTATCAACCCGAAAGTAGCACTGATTACTCGAAGGTGAATAATATGACCGAAGAACAAATTGAATCAACCGCATCCGAGTTGGAAGCCCTACAGGCTGAACTCGTTTTGCGAGAAGCAAAAATTGCAGAATACGAAGCGGCTGATGTTGCCCGTGCCGAAGAATCCCGTATGGAACTCGTCAAGAAAGCATCCGACATGGGCCTAAAGGGTCATGACGACTTTTCAAGTGAAACATTGAACTCGGTTATCGCTAGTTGGGAATCATCCCGACCTGCACCAGTCGAAGAATCGGTAGTCGAGATGGAAGCCGCTACTCCTGCTGAATCAGCACCAGTAGAAGCATCCTCGGAATCCTCCGAACCAGTGGTCGCAAATTACCTCAACGGTAAAATTGTCGAATCCTCCGAATCCCTCTATGCACGATGCTACAACAGTTGGGCAAACGCCTACAACACTGTTATGGCAGGAGCCGACCAAGTTCGCGCTCTCCGATATGAGGAACTAAAACAATAAATAGGTGATGAAAAATGAATTACGAACAACCTCTAAACGCAACTTTGAAAGACGCTGAAATCGTCCGTTCCGCAGGCAGACTATTGACTATGGACGGCTCGACCAACACACTCGAAACCACAGATGTAACCAATGTCTGTATCGGTGTCGCAGTCGAAGAATCCTCCCGTGACGCACTACAAGTGTACGAAACGAGCGGAGCGACTGTCTCATACTACCCATTGACCGGTATTCTACTTGTTCAAGTTGATGCCGCATCAACCTTCAACATTGGCGATACCGTCTATGTCGGAGGCGCAGGTCTAGCAACATCTACGGCAGGCTCCAACAAGAAGTTGGGTCTTTATGTGGGCGACTCCGCTCACGCCGCAACTGCTCTCTCAGCCCCACTTGGCGGAAACGACGGACAATCGAGTGCCACAGAAGGTGCTCTAATCCGTGTGAACTGCTCACACGCACAGATTGCATGAGGCTGATTGAATAAAAATAATAGGAAGTGAAATATATGGCTAACAAATCATTAGAAGAATTACTCGAAGTTACAGCGGCAACCGGACCATTTGGTAAGGGTGACGCAGTTCTTGAACAAACCCTCCGTGACTTTATCCAACTCCAATCCACTACGATTGCAGTCGGAACTCAAGTTGTCGGTGTCCGAACCGTCCCGTGGCTCCAATTTACTTGGTACACTGGTGCAACTGGCTCATTTACCTACCCTCTCGATGACAACGCAGTTGTAGACCCTACCAAAATTGGTACGGCAAACTACTCCGTTAAACTAGAGAAGGGTCAAGGTCGATGTATTTTCCTTGACTCCACACTACTCCGTGGCGAAACATGGGAAAACATGAACCGACAGCAAATGGCTATCGTTCAAGCCCGTGCTGACCTTATCGACAACCACATTCTTGGAAAGTTGCACGCAGGAGCAGGCCAAAACGCCGCCGCTACTGCCGCATGGGGAGCAGGTGGCGCTGACGAAGAACTCGATGTCCTTAACGCTATGGACAAAATCTTCGAGAACGCCCGTGTTTCCGGTAACGAGCCATTGGCTCTTATCCTCCCTGCATCATGCCGTGCTCAAATGTTGAACACTCGTCTTTATACGAATGTTCTACAGTCTCTCCAAGAGCGATTGAACACCATGATTAACTTGAAGGTCTACTACACCCGTGACTTCGGTGCTAGCGGTGCAATTGGCAGTGACGCTTTGCTCTTGATTGCAGGCTCACAGACTGCTGAGTTCTTTCAATACAACGGTGATGGATTTACCGAAACAGAACTTACTCGAATTGAAGGTGTCGGCTACTCTTGGCTACTCACCTCCTACATGGGTTCAGTGATTCATGAAATGCAAGACGGTGCCGCATCCGGCAAAAACAACCGCATTTTCAAAATCACTGGAGTCGTTTGATTACTGGTGATTTTCCTTGAATAAGGCCCAGTTAATAAAACAACTAAAGTCTAAGGACATTCCGGTGCCGAAAGGTGCATCAGTCGGTGAATTAAAGCACCGATTTGATACATGGGACGGCGGTAAAGGCTATCTCTTTAGACTAGCCATCCCCCCTTCTCGTAAGGGACTAGATAATCCCGCACACCTACTTGACTTTGGTAGCATTTATTGGATACCAAACAGTAGATTTGCCCGATTGATTGCCGAAACCCGCTTGGTCTTTATCATGGGTAGGGAGTATGATGTTCCTAAAGGAGCGACTTTCCTAGATGTGCCAAAAGACTTTAACGACAGATGGGGAATAGGTGTGGATAATGGCAGTAACCAGTGACAACATTCGAGATGTCCTCAACAGACCGAGAGGTCTGAACGAGGGCACTATATCCGAGTTGATTACAATTCGGACCAACGAGGTGAACAAGGTTGCCCGTGGAACAAGTTACAATGTTTCTAGTGCCCCAAGCACTGACCTCAAAGAAGGAGCAATTAAAATGCTAGTTGCTCTTGACTGCCTTAACATACTCATAGATACTGTCCCGTCATACTATAGTGAAGACATGCAAAGGGTGTATGACAGGAGATTTCAGCAACAGATATTGACTTTTCAGCAACGCGCTGACGAGGCACTGGCTTTGATTACTGATAAAGGAACAGCAACCTTTGCGACGGGTAGTTCAAAAACCCGCCTTGCATGAGTTGATTAAATGGCTGATAGATATTGGGTAAGAAACGGAGCGGCCTCAAGTGCCTTCTCAACTGCTTCTTATTGGAATACTGCTGTAGATGGTAGCGGTTCAGCAGGAGTACCTACTACTGGTGACGACATACACATAGGCTCGCCCGATACTTTAGCGGTAGGCATAGGTAACGCTACCTGCGTATGGGACTCGGCTATTACTGTGGGTGATTTTATTACTCACTCCGGCTACACTGGTGCTACAGTGACAAGTGATTTAATTTCATTTCAAGCGCCCGACATTATAATACATGCTAATAGCAACTGGGCTGACCTAGGCTTTAGAGAAGGTATGACAATCACTACTACCGGAGCAACTAGTTCTCAAAATAATGACACTTACATAATTCAAAGCATAGTCGATAACCAAATGACTGTAGCCAGTGGAGTATCTAATGTGGCTGATGAAGCGGCGGGCGCTACAGTTACAATGACCTGCACTATCTCACTTAGGATAGAAGCGGATACCAGTATGGATAAGTTCACTCTCGATTGTACAATGGAAAATACCACAGGTGGTAATGTCACTATCACATTCTCATCCTCATATCCCGCTAGTTCGGGCGAGAGGTATGTTCTTAACGGGGATAATGCAGTCATCAATAACAAAGACGACATTACATACGCCTATAACACATCATCAAATGGAACAACTAAAATGCACTTTGATGATGGCCCACACCCAAAGGTTACTGTGACCGGAGCATCCTACATAAGCCCCGAATACAAAGCACCTACCTCTACACTTCATGGCGAGACAAGCATACATTCGTTGTCATTAGGTGCGTCTGTTGTATTTCAGCCCGACGCTAGCCCTACAGCATCCTCCACTCTTAACGCTAGTAAAGTATTCAGCATACTTACTACCTCCACCCTAGCCATAGGCGGCTCAGTATTTGACGCAGGTTTCTCTACATTCTCTTTTACTATGAATGCTACCAACTGGACTATACCAGTTACCGGAGATACTACCTACGGAACTGCGCCATTCAAGGCTCGCTTCTACAATCTAATTATAGCCACGCCATCCACGGCAGGCTTCAAAGCACTTGTCCCCAACGACCGCACTCTCTCAGTCAATAGCCTTACTGTAGAGGCCGATGCAGTACTCAAAGGTCACGCAACAGCAGGTGACGGCACTACTAGCACTATATGCTCAGTGAGTAGACCTAGGATACAAGGCTCATGGAACTTCTCTCAATTATCCGACGGTGTATATGTGTCTCTTATGTCCGACACATTCCCTATCACCCCATCCTCCGGCCCAGTAGGTAGGGTACAGTTCTCAAACGACGGCGGGACATTTAATTCCGACTCCAAATTAACATGGACATCGGCTACCTCTACTCTCCTTGTTGATGGCAAATTGACAGTTACAGGTTTGATTGACCCAACAGGTATGGAGTTCACAGCAGTCGCTAGCAATCCCTCGACAGCCAACCCTGCAAAAACAATATGGGTGAACAGTGGTGACTCAAACAAATTATACTTTGGCTCAAGCGCAGTTGGTGGTGGTGGTGGAGGTAGCGGAACGGTAACAAGCGTTGCTACTACTGCGCCCATCACAGGAGGTACAATTACAGGCACAGGAACGATTGGTATTAGTGCGGCGACAACAAGTGCCGCAGGTTCTATGTCCGGTGCTGACAAAACAAAATTAGATGGTATAGAAACATCGGCTGATGTTACCGACGCAACTAATGTTACAGCCGCAGGTGCGCTCATGGATAGCGAGGTTACAAATCTCGCTCAAGTCAAAGCATTCGACTCCGCCGACTACGCAACTGCCGCCCAAGGCACTACTGCTGATGCGGCTTTACCTAGAGCCGGTGGAACAATGACAGGTGAGATTGAGGCAACGACAATCACACTTAATGCCGTTCCTGCCGACCCTGCTACTGACGACAAGGTTCGCATTGGTGAATCGGGGGGAACAAGCAATATGTTTCAAATCCGAACCAACGACGGCTACTTACAACTCGGCCCAAACAATAGTGGCTACGCTCATATTCAAACAGACCGAGCGCGTTTTTATTTCAATCAACCAATCATTGTTGATGGCGGGGGTTATTTCCTCGCTTACAACGATGGGCTGAAATTAGGAACAGGAACAAGTGCCGCCGGTGCAACAGTCGCTATTGAAGCCGCAAACGGTTCACCCGACATCACCGTTACAGGTACAACAACCTCCACAGGATTTATTAAAACGGGTGGTTCTTCGAGCGAGTTCTTAATGGCCGATGGCTCGGTAAGTGCCGGAAGTGGGGGTGGCGCAAAACAAACCTGCATGGTTCGCCTTGCTAATGACATTGCGTCTTTTACCCCCACAGGTGCTTATGTTTTAGTAAATGCCGCCGGTAATTGGACTTCTACAAATGTTGATTTTGATGAAAACACAGGACTTTACACCGCTCCGACCACAGGTGTGTATCGCATTTCATGGACTATTTCTTTTCGTTTCACCTCTTCGGGCCAAACGCAAAACTCTCGCATTTATGTAAATGGTAATTATGCGGCCCAAGGAGCAGGAAACTCAACGGGTAATTGGCCCGTTTTCGGCGGTTCTATTTTATTAAACCTTCAACAAGGTGATGAGGTAGGGCTGTATGTGTATATTTCAAACACTGGAAAAACGCTTGTTGGTGATTCTTTGGCAATGGGTGCAACACAAATGAGTATCAATGAGGTGGGATGATATGAAGACAATAACCGAAGCATTAGAATCTAATATAACAGGGTATGAAGGTGCGGTGCATGGTTGCGTTCAAGACGATGGTAACGGCCCATACTTCCGCCGTGATTATTGGCCGACTGCTGAATTAGGAACAGCCCCAACAGATGAACAAATAGAGGTGTGGATAAATGAGTGAAAAAAGAAAAGGAAAAATAGTGTATCAGCCACCGGAAAGGTGTTATACAAATGTGAACATTGAAAAGACGGACCATGGCTACGCAGTATATAGGGTAGGGGAAAACAAGCCGTTTTCTTTTATTCCTACCTCAGCGGTAAAGCAAATTGAATATAAGGAGTGAATAATATGGACATTGAAATGATTATACTAATTGCGGCTATAGCGGTCGGTCTCGGACTGGCCGGTTACAAAACCTACAAAAAATTGATGGCCGATGGCAAAATCACTCTTGACGAAGTGCTTGAGTTGGCCGAAGACATCAAGGACATCGTAGAAGACCTACCGTCCCTTTCGGCAATTAAGAAAATGAAAAAGGCTGAGTTAATCGAATTGGCTAATCAAAATGGATTGGCAGTCGATGGAACAAAAGCCGACCTCATCTCCCGCCTTGAAGAAGCAAAGCAGGTGATTGAAAATGAACAGTGAAGACCGTTTGGATAGCCTAGAAGAAAGAACACGCCTTCTTGAACAAGCCGTTCTTGAATTGTCTACTATGGCTAAGTATTTGAAATACGCCGCTATTGCCCTGTTCGCTTCGCTTGGCGTTGATGTACAGGGGGTTATGTGATGACATACTGCACCAATACTGATGTAGCAATCCGCCTCGGACTTGACTCGGCACAGAAGGCTCGTGCGGCTACTCGCATTACAAGCGCAGTAAGCCGAGCCACTATCCAAATCGACCAAGAGTTCCGTGACTACGGTAGGGCCGCACCGACTGGCGCTAGTGGCAACATGGGCGCAGTCCTCAAAGAGATATGTGCTGACCTCTCCGCATCTATTTACCTTGAGGATGAATCAGCATTTCACCAAGCCGGTGCTGACCCTGTTCGGTCTAATGTCCTAAGAACGCGAGGAATTGGAGAACTCCGAAGGCTTGCTCACTTAGGAACGGTGGCTTGAGATGGCTGACCTAAATGTCTCAATGACGACCGATTTTGTATCGGCTCATTTTACAATGTCCGATGGCCCATTCAATGCTATGTCTAAGGGCATGGAAAGAACATCGGGTGAGATTATGGCAAAAGCCATAAAAGAAGTCCTACGAGAAGAATTAAGTAGAACTCAAAGCGAATTGAAAAAGGATGCAGGCCCGAAGTTGAGGGCCATGGCAGGCATAGTTGCCGACTCACTCATAGTAGAAGTAGGTAACAATCAAAATAACGAAGCCGAAGTTCGCTTTGGTTCTGACCCGATAGACAGCGGCGGTGTCGAAGGAAAGCGTGGCGGTAAATTAGCCGCTATACTTGAGTATGGTGCTCGACCATTCGAGTACGGATTTACATTCAAAACAATTGAAAACTCAAGTTCTTGGGGCAGTGTTGGTGGAGGGTTCATTAACGCCAAAACTACAGGCAACATGACACACCGAGGATTTGAGCCTCTTGATTGGCTGAGTAAGACTCGTGATAGAGCCGCTCCTAAAATTGAAATAAGGATTCAACAAGCACTACAGGAGGCATACTCATGAGTATAGCAACAACAACAGAATACTGGACAAGCCGTATGAATGGGGGCGACCCCTCAAACCTTACAGGTTACGGGCAGGACAATGCTTCTTTTACTCTTACCGGCACAGGTTCGGATGGTTCAGTCGTTGGGGAGTCTTGGCAAATCGCTAGCGTTGGTAGCGGTCAATACTGGTCGGTCACACCAACAACAAATGCCTACACCATGGTAGCCTGTTTTAAGTTCACTAGTTCACCAAGCGACACCACAGTCCTTATGGAACTTGACAACGGCACTCATAAAGCACAGGTGCAGGCTACCGGAGATTTACAGACTCTAAGACTTGTTGGTGCTACAAGTGTTACTATCACTGACCTTGATTTAGGAGAGGCCGATACCTTTGAGTCAGTCCCTATCATGGTGCGACTTACTCTTAGTGCGACAGGAGTTGCTACAATGTACTGCCGTGAAATTATCGAGGACGACACCGGCACTACAAATTACCTACAGGTAACAGGTTCGACAGGCTCAAGTAAGACAGTTAAGTGGGGCAACGACAGTGGCACTGTTCTATGGAACAATGTGTACCTGTCTACCTTTGGGGACTTTAGCCCCGACGAACTATCAACCTCCCCATTCGTTACAGATAGTCTCATGAGAATGGCACTGTCAATCGTAGAACTTCTACGGGACAGCAGGAGATTCTACCTCAAGAACCAAGTAGATGATGCGTCTATCCTCTATGGTTACGACATCTCATCTCAAATGATTTCACGCATACCTCAGCCATCAGTGCATGTCATCCTCCGTAAGTTGGATTCACCGGACTTTACTACTCTAGGTGGCACACGGATAGAACAGAACTACACAGTTCTACTGTTCATTACTACGAGAGGTACTGACTACAAGAACGCATATCGCATGGGACTGGAGATTGCAGGTGATTGCTTTGATGAATTGTACACCAACACCGGACTGAAAGGCAATACAGATAGTCTCACCAACTACGAGATTAACTTTGATACCAAAATGGATGATGATGAAGTAGTGTGCGTTCACCGACTTGAAATCACCTATATGCGCCGCCTAAATATGCTACACAGATGAAACCCTTAAATGACAACCGGTTCGTAGCCTCTACTAAGGTGAATCTATATGACCTCTAATTTTGCATACCGATATGTGTCTTTGACACCAGAACACACTACCGCAACAGGCGCACGCACATACGGTACTAAATCAGCAATGACCGCAACCTCACCACTATTCGGGGAAGTTGATGACGAATCATTCGCTCTTAACTTTGACCTCTTGACCCGTGGCGACATGAGCCGATACGGTGCTCGTAAATCCGTGAACGGAAAGGAATACTCCGAGGGCGGTATGAACCTCGTTATACAACCGGACGACACACTCGGCCTTTTGCTTTACGCTATGTATGGCGACAATGCAACCGTTAATAGTACCGGATATAGCGTAAGCGGATTTGTTCACACATGGAAAGAGTCTAATGACCTCATTCTACCTTCATTCACTATTGAAGTTGGTCGAGAAGAAAAAGAACACACCTACACCGGTATGTGCTTGTCCTCTCTATCCATCTCCGCTTCTCACGGCGAATACGCTACAATGTCGGCTGACTTTACCGGTAAGTCCGAATCAGCAGTTAGCGCCTTAACCATACCTTCCTTTGGCGGTGCCACATTTGACGGATTTCACTTCGCTAATGGCACAGTGACTTTTTCATCCACTGGTGCTTCTTCAACAGTATCAACCACTGTTAAGTCAATCAGCCTTGAGTTCAACATGAACCTCGACACCGATGCGGCTTGCTCAATCGGTAGCCGAACTTACATTCGACAGCCTCAACCACAGATGCGTGAAGTCACGGGAACTGTTGAGTTCTCAGTCGCTCAAACATCATCGGCTGATGCCAACACACCGGATTACGAAACAGCACTAGCAACAGGTGGAGCAATTTACGATGATGCAGGTAGCGGTACCCATAGAGCAGTAGAACTACTCTTTACTAATGGCACACAAAGTCTTGAAATAGCACTTACCAAGGTTCGATGGGAAGCACCTTCACAGAATGTCTCCGGTCGAGATACTTCAACCCTAAGCATGTCCTTCGTTGCGCTACTAAACCAAAACGATGTAATGAGCACCTGTGTATTGACTCACACTGCCGCTTCAACAGCCCTCGCAAGCGGTGTAAAATACTCAATTGTTTGAGGTGATTCTTAATGAAGAACGACAAGCCAATCAAGGGAAAAGAACTCTCAGCACTACGAAAGGGAACAAAGCCTAAGTTGGGCATCCTACCAGTAGTCACACCAGTGGAAGAACCAGTGGTCGAAAAGAAAGCAGTGCCTAAGAAGAAAGCACCTGCCAAGAAAAAGACAAGCAAAGCAAAGAAAAGTGAAGTGAAGAACGATGACAGTGTTAAAGAAACAATTTGAAATAGGTAGCAAAAAAATATGGGTTCGCCAAGCATCCGGTATGGAACGCTTGAAATACGAAACCATGCTCGCAAAAGCATTCCGTAAGTGTAAGCACTTTGGACCAAACAACCTTGAGTGGACTGACGAACAACAAGAAGAGTTCCTAGTAATCCTCGAAGGTATGGGCGGCGCTATGGAAGACCAAATCCGAGACTTAGTTCCTCCATGTCTCATGGAAGAGACTGACCTCAACCTTATTGACCGTGATACCCTCATGGCTATTTTCGATTTTGTCCGTGGCGGAGAAGAGTACGAAGAGGGCGCAGTCCCTTTGGACTCTTGAGCAAAGTAGCACCCGCTCTTTGCTCGTCTTACAAAGGCGTTCTCCCGTCGGACTTACTCGATAAGTACTCAGTGAAGGGAGGCATGAACCGATTAGAATATGACTTAGCGTGCTTAAATGCTATCCATGAGCAAATCCAAGAGAGCCAATCATCCTCCGGTGATGGTGCTTCTATGGAGGCCCGTAGAAAGCAACGACGACAAGCGCGAGAGACCATATCCGACGATGATGCAATCGCATTATTAAAACAACGGGGCATACCTACGAGAGAATAGAGGGGGTGAATACATGACGCGAATCGGAGCAAGCCAAGTCTTTTTCAACATTGTTGCTCAGTTCAACGCTGAGAAGTTGATTAAGGATTACCGCTCCATCAATACAGTTATGAAGGCTGTGTCCCTCGATACATTCGAGGCTATCCTCAAACCAGTAGAAGGTTTAGGTCAAGCCATAAATAAAATCACCGATGAACTCAACCCTCTACAAGAGGCCCTAGGTCTAGCGACTGTCGAGTTCGAGAAGTTCTTTGGTAGTGCGCCTGCTATGGAGGCTATGCGTGATAGCGTGATGGATTTAGGGCAGGAGTTCGCACAGACTGGTGTTGAGGCACTGGCCGCAGGTTCTCGCGCCGCTCAAGTAGCCAACCTAGTTGGTAGAGGGAATGTAGAAGTCCTCACTAAGTTGGCATACACCTTGGCTGAAATCTCCGACCTTAACGCCGAAGAAGCACAGCGTGGTATTATTCAACTACATCAACAGACAGGTATGCTCTTTGGTGAAATGAACCAAGAAGCATTTAGGAGACTATCATTACAAGAACAACAGAATATCCTTGTCGAAGAGGGTGCTAAGGCGCTCGACGCACTGAATACTATTGCGAACCGCTCGGTTGCTCTTGAAGGCGACTTGGTTCGGGTCATGGGCACATTCGCCGCACAGGGTGAGTTGGTCGGTGATTCATTCGAGTTCATGGCGGCGGCATCCGCAACTCTACTTGAAGCAGGTGAGGAACAAGGAACTGCCGGTCGTGCGCTTCGTATGATGTATGCTCGTCTTGGTGGTGACATATCCGGCGCTCGAACTGAAATTGAAAAATTGGGCTTTGAATTAACTGATGAAAACGACAACATGCTTACCATGCAGGGAGTCCTCACTGAACTTAGTGAGAAGGGTTGGGCTACTTTTACCGGTGCTCAAAAACAAAATATCGCACAGACGATTGCAGGTAACAGACACTATGTCCGTTTCATCAAGTTAATGGAGAACTACGAGCGAACAATGCAATTAGCCGCTGATGGCGCTATGGGCTTTGACTCAGCATTGGGACAAGCAAATAGAGCGTTGGCCCAAGAAGTGAACTTGTTAAAGAAAGCACAGGTCGAGAATGAAAATCTCCGTGCTAAAATTGGAGAAGGGCTTACTCCGTTCATGCGTGGGCAGGTCGAAGTTCAAAATGATTACTTAATGATGACTGAGGTGCTGACTGATTCACTAGGTGGTTTGGGAGTAGCACTGGGTAGATTAAAAGGAACTATGCAGGTCATGGGTGGCTTTATCAAAGTAGGTTTGGCTACTCAATCACTCGGTATTGGTTTCGAGATGTTCACATCTGTTCAGCGACAACTCAATGGTATCCTCGTTGCCAACGAGCACCTTCACAGCAAACAGGCAAATTATATGGAGTACAATGTCCGACAGACTGCCACACAGCGGGACTTATTAGCGGGGCTACAATTTATTCAACAGAAAATCAACATGCACTCTCAAGAGCGAAGGTTTGCCGAAAGCCAAATATCCTACGCCTTAAGAGACCAAGCGGAATTATTCAAAAAAATAGACGAAGCCGAAGTGAAAGTCCAAGACTTGACAGTAAAAAAGTTCGCCCTACAAAGAAAATTAAGTGCGGCCAAAAAATTAGAGACTGTTGAAATGAATGCCCAAGCAGGTATTGCTGACAGAAGGTTTGCTAGGCTAGTCTACGAGAAGTCTTACGAGAGTGATATGCTTGAGACTGTAACCAACTTATACAGTGAACAGACAGCAACCCAAGACGCTATGATGCGACAGTATCTCGCTGACATAGAAGCCGCTAAGAACTTGACGGTGGAGGAAGTAAGTGAAATTAGAGAGCGACATAATTTGCTACGAGAAGAACACACACTCCTTCAAAGTCTTAAAGCCGCTAATGAACAATACAGGGCTAAAGGCGGAGGGTATATGGAGCACTTAGGTGTAACCGCAGGGGATGCTGATAAAATACTACCCGAAGGTCGGACAGGTGTTGTATTCAGTGAGAGAGAACGAGCCATAGTAATGAATCGTATGCAACATATAGCGCAAGAGGCGAGAAAGAACTTTAATAAAGCATTTACTGAGGAACAACGAGCGGGCAAAAGTAACAAAGAGTTACAAGAATTGGCTAATTCTTTAGGTCGCGGTGAAACAACATATAAGGATTACGCCGACATTACAGGATTTGCCGCAATTAGACAAAGAGAGTTCAATGGTGAAGTAAATGACTTCAGTTCTTATGAGGCCGAGTTATTTACAAAGGCTATGAAGCAGGTTCAAGGGGAACAGATTCAAACAACAAGAGTAACAAAGACTATGGAATTAGCCCAAGTTGATTTAGTCGAATCAACACGGAGAGTAACAAGCGTGAAAAACGCCCTTAGTGCGGTAAATGCACACTTATCTACCGAGACTTCGGATTTACTACACTTCGAGGGCTTAGATAAACAGATGATGGAAAAATTAGCACCGCTAATAAGAACAGTGAATATCGAGCGGGATAACGAAATAAAAAAGAAAGCGGCGGCGGCTGAAATAACAAGGATTCTTACCTCGGAAGAAAAGAACTTGAGTGCCGAACAAGGTAAAATAGTAGCAAAATACAAACAAACCGAAAAGGATGAATTAAAGTTCGCTGAGGATAAAAGCATGGCATTCCGTCAATTAGGATTTGCTGTGCAAAACAGCATTGGTTTAATCGGTGGTATGATTGGTGGACCGGCAGGTGCGGCGGCATCAATGGCATTCATGGCAGGCAATGTAGCCATGGCAGGAAAGCAGGCGGCAGTAGCGGGTTCTCAAATAGTAAAAATGACCCGCGACCAAACGGCAAATGCTATGGCGGCAGGCAAAGCCGGAAAGGCACACACATTTTTCGCCGCTAGAATGTCAGCCACAGGAGCGGCGGCGGCATCAACTACTTTGGCTCTATCCGCTATGCTATTACCTTTGGCGGCAGTAGCCGCCGGTATGTACTATCTCTACAAAGACACTGAAAAAACAAGGAAAGAACTAGATAAAATAAACGAATCGGCTCTTAATTTTGAGAATATCATGGGGTCAATTTCAAGAGACAAAATGATTATGAGCGACAACACTCTCGCTAAGGCTATAGGTCTTGACAACATGAGCACCGGTGAAATGCTTGACAGCGGTGCTGACATAAATACCATGATTAAAACGCTACAAGAAACGGCAGGTCAATATACTGACGAGCAAAATATACAGATAGAAAACGCTCTTGAGTATCTCAACATCATAAGGTCCACTAATGATGAAATGCAAAAGACACTAAACGATGAAATGTTTGCCGCGGCAGGCCGTGATGCCATGGGCGAATTACAAAAGAACTACAAGAGATTTTGGAGGGCTACAGGAGGAGGCATGTTTGACTTTGCGGCAGGACAAGAGTTATTCGATGACATAGGCGAGTACGGCATGGAGTTCTCACAGAATCAAGGCAACCCATTTGCCGCCGAAGGAGATGCTATGAGGAACTTGAGCAATTTAATTGCATATCTGGAAGACGGTAATAAATTAACCTTAGAACAAATAGAACTAGCCGAGCAGTATTTCAACGACGACCAAATATCTCAATACCTGCGTATAATGAATAAATACGCTAAGACTCAAGAGATAGTGGGCTATAACCAAAATCTACTAAACGGGGAGATAGCGACAACCAATACACTTACGGGTGAGGCGGCTGACGATATTAAGAACTTGACCGATGAGATATACAACTTCTCCGGTGCTCGTGAGGAGTTGTTCTTTGGTGGTAAGTACGGCAATGTAACAGGCTCACTCTACAGAACGGTAGTGAAACAAGGGGTCGGCACTTTATACCATAAGAATGAGGTCATAATGACGACGAACTTTCACGGCTTCTTCAACGAACAAGAGGCCGCCGAAAGAATAACAAGAATAGTAACAGAAGTCTTAGCACAGTAATAGGTGAAGTAAATGCGCTCAGTAGATAGAAAATTAACATTTTGGATGGCAGGATACTACGACGACTTCATGAGTGCTCGTACTTTACCCGACGACTTCAACACCCCTAATACCGCTTGGTCCTCATCAAAGACTCACCACGGCAACCCTCTCAACGGGTGGGCCGTACTCAATCCCCGATACACCTACGCATGGTGTGAGCGGGGCGACGGCGCATCCGGTCGATTCAACAACGCCGCTATAGCCACAGCCGACCAATACAACCATAATGCGGGTATTCATGAGTGGCTCACCTACGACCAAAACCGACGCAACGCCGGTAAGTACGAAGGAATGGCTCAACTACAATACCCCGACTCACTCACTAATGCTAATCGCCAAAAGTTCGACGGTGGTACAGGTATTCTTGGGCAGGCATACAAAGCCGCCGATGCCAAAGACGCATTCTTATTATTCTCATACGCTCATAATACTGGTAGCCGATACTATGCGGCAGTAGGAACTAATGATAGTTCATACGGTAGAGCAACTTCAAAGACTCCCGACTACGACGGTGGCGCAACAGATACTCTCGATGCTACAGCAGGGATACCTACCGGTGTCTCCGCTCCTACAACAGTAGTGAGAACACACTTAGCAGGTGTGTATTCGGGAGAGGTTTTGTATAACAATAAATACACAGGTAGCGCACCCAAAGCCATGCTATACCCTATCCAATCCCCCGCAGGAAAACCGTTCCTAGTGAGTGAAGTCTACACGGTTACTACAAGCGACTACACCCCTATTCTTTCCTTTGACGGAACACTTAACTCCAAAGGTGATGGAGACATATTCACTATTCGTATGCACGCATG
>Ga0206682_10002354_pt1 | contig 17218 bp, 11 predicted proteins | sample M240m12015metaG_FD_155444 | JGI IMG/M metagenome (GOLD analysis project Ga0206682, IMG submission 155444) | Ammonia-oxidizing marine archaeal communities from Monterey Bay, California, United States - M2 40m 12015 | ecosystem: Environmental > Aquatic > Marine > Intertidal zone | place: USA...
ACATCAGCAGCATTTGATGTTAGTATACCAGATCGCGAAATGAAAGAAGTTAAACAATACCTTTTATTAAAATCCAGGCAGAAAAATCTCCGCAAAACTCTACACGACGTGCATTTGCTATTTCAAAATTCCAACAACTGCCCTATTGTCATGTGTTACAGGTGGAAAATTATCAGTATTAAAATATCGCTGTGTGAATATCACAAAGATTCCGAAAATAAACATAAACAGAAAGTAAAACCGATAGGCTCAACGATGACAAAAAAAGAGTATGATTTCTTCTGGCATATTATGTTTCACTCGGTTGTGTCAGATAAAGAAAAATATGAAAAAAATGCTTCCCGTGAAATGGTAGCGAAACAATTATCTAAAACTGAACAGTTAATGAATCAATCATTAGAAACTTTAATTAACAATCAGGACGAAACACGTTTAAATGATCTTACAATGAAGAATACAATGATTTTTTTTCAAGCTTGTGTTGACAAATGCCTGCAAATACATTACGATGCTATACATAAAAAATTGAGAAAAATCTATGAAGATGTATTCAATAAGCGGAACAACGAGGAAAAATTTATCGATCTTTTTTTAAAGTTTACACATAGTTCAGTAGACTTAGATTTCGATTTATGTTCTGTAGAATGCTCAAATATTTCCAATATTTAAGTATCTTAATTTTAAGTGTAGCATTATATAAATTAGATGCAAAATTTGTCATTTGGTGTTTGCTGTGGTATTGTCATAGTTTTCGGAGGTTTAGGGTTCGTTTTGTTTTCCTTGTCGAACATTTGGAGAGAATTAACCACGGCCATATCAGAGAATACCTTTGATAAAATGGGTTTTAACACATGGAGAGCAGAGGTTTTTAACGCTGTCTGTAGTGTTGTCAGACCACGCCCATCGCAAGATAGGTATGCATTCGGGAACCCACTGTACTTAATGTATGATTCTTTTCGTCCCAAGTTTAAAGCTGAGAATTTCTGTAAACAATGTGCCGAGGACAGAGCCGTTAAAAACGGTATAATTATGTCATATACTTCAACAGCAAACAATTCGAACAGGGACGGCTTAAACCGTCATTTTCACAATCACATCACGTGTCAGGGACAGAACTGTGCGATTAAGAATCAAGCAGTCTCGAGTGTAAATGACCTTCACGTGCATGAACGTTCAGCAACCTACGTTGGAGTCACGGTATTGACAGTGACCAAGGTTCCTGAAACAACTGATGTCCAGAACTGGGCCATCTTTTGTCTTTCCGCGTTTGTGTGTGGGATGGGCATGAAACTCATTTGCGTTTGCAGTGCAAATTGAGAATTTTCCGACGTACAAAAAAAAATTAAGAATATTTATTCAATAAATCGAAAAAAAAAGTATGAAATTTCCTAAATTTTTCCTCAATACCGACAAAAAAAATTGTCCCCATTTTTAGTGATAGAAACATGTTGACACTTCCTCTTGAAGTCATCACAATTAATATGGACTTCACGTCTTCTGCTTGCATTGTTTTCAACCATGACTCGTCAAAGTTTGAAAGCTTGAAGGATCTACTATGTTTGGCGTCTTCAATCTTGTAAACATTTTGAAATTCCCATTTTTTATCGGTTCGCAGAAATGTTTCGACATAACAACTATCTACGAATACAGGATGTGATAGTTTGCAACTTGCCACCATCATATACAAATACATTTTACTAATAGAGTTCAAATTCATCGAAAATTCGACGAGTTTCATCACATCTTCTGTTGTTGTAGAAGCTCGTATGAGAGAGATTCTATTTTCATCTCCAGAGTTTGACATAATATTACCATATTCGCTATACAAACAATCAAAATTTCCAAATGCATTTTTGTTTTGTTTTATGACACTATGAGTTTCATTTTTAAAAATATCTTGTCTGTTGTGTAGAATTTTAACACATATATTGCTGTAATATATAAACCGTTCTAGCTTAATTTTTTTCACACCATGCTGTGTCTCTCGACTTTCTGCATATGTAGCAAGTCTTTCATGAGTCTCAGATAGCTTGTAACACGATTTCCCTGTGCCGTCGTACAATTTATCATCAAAATTCAGATGTTGAATTTTCACATTGATGACATTGTCACTGAAATCTTTGTTGATTTCTTGTAAAAGCTCGAAAATTTCACTTAAAATACATGTTATCTCTGTATTTTTCAATTCTCTGCAAATTTTATACGTTTGAAATTGTATAACTGCAAACAATCGCATTTCTTTTAAATTAACGTTGTTCGATTATAATTTGGAGTAGAATTTCGAAAATTCTTGTTTCCATTTACAGAAATTATCTCGTTAATTCTTATGATCTTACTTTTTATGTCAAAAGACATCCGATTACATGTAACAATGTCATCCTTCTTCAACAGATTTGATTGTACGCCCTGTATTTGAGTCTGTACACGGAGTATGGAATTGTAAGGGGAGAACCGCACAACAAAAAATTGATCTTTTTTTTCTAAAACTTTGAAGCAGAATATCATTTTATTATAGAAAAACGCACGAGGCATATAAAGAAAAATGGTTGACATTCAAAAACATGTCAACCATATTTCTACTTAAAGATGTTAGTGATTTGACGTAACATGAGTAACAATGGCATTTTTTTTCTATTTGCTGACTGGATTTGCCATAGCTTCGGTAGCATCAATGGTGGTTGAGTGTATCGTGGTTCCAAACGATGTCAAAACGAACAATTTGCGCAATTTTCCAAGCTTCCTGACGCGTAATGTCAATGATTTTGATTTCAACTCAAAGAATACATTGCATAATGATAAAAATGGCATTTCTTTCATGTATCCCGAAATCATCATATTTAAAAATTCATCAAGCTTCCGCAACATTTCTGTACTTCCTGAAAACACATTCATCGAAAGGACTGCTTTTAATGATCTGAAAGCGTACATGAACTTCAAGGTGGGAATTCTCCAGCGACAGGCAGCTCGCAATGAAGTCAATCTCGAAATGAGAATGGAGAAATTTGAAAAAAGAATGGAGAAATTTGAAAAGAGAATGCACATCATCGAATCTTCAATGCAGATAATAAAAGACAATCACAAGCTACAAATGCAAGCGATGTACGAAAAGATCCACGACTTTGAGAGTGGAGGAAGTTCCAAGGATCAAGAAGGAGATTGAAATATTGATGGAGGGAAAGGATTGAAAAAAAAACATTATCAATGGTAGTGAGACAGTTGATTTAATAAAAACACGAATATGAAAATTGTCTGCTTCGACAGGGAAACGTGTCGATATGTCTAAAATGATTTTGACCTAAGAGATATCTTTGGAAAAAGTTTCGGAAATCTGTTACCTCGTGTGATATTTTCGACTGTAGTATAAAAAATGATCCAGACCGCAGCTTTAGGCATGACCTGTCAAGATGCTTTTAATGTGTTTTCACAAAACGAGACTTTGCGTCTACAGAGCCGTGTTTATGAGTTAGAGTCGAGGCTTGCAAAATATGAGCCCGTGCAAGAGCCATTGCGTCAATTTGAAAATCATGACCATTATGGTCGCGTGCGTGAGCATGGTTTTGAATATCTGAGAGATTGGTTGGACAACAATGTCAAGACATGTAGGTTTTGGCAATTTGACTTCAACGATATTGATGAAATTGTGCGGCGTCACGAGTTTCTTGCAGCCATCGAGCACTGCGTGTTTATAATAACAGGTTGCAAGAAGTTTGCAGATGGGTTATCAGACCGATGTTTTTATGTGGCCCGTGGAGCATGTCAGGCAGCACACTATGTCAGTCTTGAGACGCAAGATGCAAGCAAGGAACCTTGGTGTGAAGACAAAATACTGGTAATACAGATTATAATGATTTCACTGCACGATTTCATATCGGAACAATTGATAGATGCTGGTGCGGTGGACTGGCACGATGATTCAATTGATGATTGATAGAGGCGTGATGTAAGGTTCGTTTATTAAATAATTATTAAAATGGTCTTTAAATATTGATGGAGGGAAAGGATTGAAAAAAAAACATTATCAATGGTAGTGAGACAGTTGATTTAATAAAAACACGAATATGAAAATTGTCTGCTTCGACAGGGAAACGTGTCGATATGTGGATTTGTATGAAAATAAACCTCTCCCATCTAGTGAAGATGAAATATACACAGAGACTTTGAAGTTCTGTGAAATAGATGGATTTTGTGAAAAACTTTCTTTGGAATATGAAGGGACATTGATCCCATTATACAATCAAACAGAATTATTATTTGCAAGCAAGCTACAACATATTCATTTTAAAACAAATTTGGAATTTTCTATGAATGTAGGATAAGTGAAAATAGTTTTTGTATACAATAGGCAGACATTAAATTTTAAAATATAATAATATACATGTATTTTTTTAATTTTGATTTAAGATTTATTTTTTTATTGTAATTGATGTTTCAAAACAAATGCAAAACTGTAACAAAACTGAAAAAACATCCCTTGAAAAAGATATGGAAAATAGATATGCATATAGTTTCAAAAAATATATGCTAAAAAATTGGTTTAACATAAAAGATAGTGAAAAACATCTGTTAAATGAGAATACTGATGTCAATGAAGAACATGCTTTTGAAAAACTTTTAGTTTTGGCATTTTATCTCAACAATGGGATTGTAATGTTTCATGGCGACGGTGAAGCTTCTTTTTTAAGTTGTACAGATTTATTAAGCATGAATGATAGTACAAATGAGGGTGTGTGTGAAACCACACGCGAGATAACATGTTACGACAAAACTCATTCAGATAATTGTTTACAGGGTGGTTCTGACTGTGATTTGGGGGGGGCGATAAGAAGCGAGGCAACATTGGAAGAGCCCAATTTAGGAGAGCCCAATTTAGGAGAGCCCAATTTAGGAGAGCCCAATTTAGAAGAGCCCAATTTAGAAGAGCCCAATTTAGAAGAGCCCCCATTGCAAGGGCCTAAACCCGAAGAGTCAATTCCGGAAGCGTCGATTGTTAATGAGACTGTTTTAGACATGGATTTGAAAGAATTGGAAATTTTCGAAAAGGAAATTGAAAGGGACTTAGAGAGTGAAAAGAAAAAAAATATAGAAAATCTAAATTCAAATCACACCATTCAAGTGCAAGATATAGATTTAGAAAAAGAATTAAATAAGTTAGTTTCTGAAATGTCATAGACATTTTAAATTCTAATTTGATGTACTTTGACTAAATCTGTTTTTTATTTAAAATGAATGTAGGTAAACGATCGCACTCGCTGGAGAGAAATCACAACACAGAAAGCTGAAGACATGGATCAATATTTCACGGCATCTGACGTTGCTGATACTCAAAGCTCAAGCGACGATGAATATCATGAATTTCTCGATCCCGATTTCGAAATGAACGAGCAATTGGGCGAGCCTGATTTTGGGAGAGCTGGAATGGAGCACCATATGTGGTAGTTTTTAAAAATATAATAAAAGAGTTTTCGAATGTATACAATAAAAATTATCCTATGTGATATCGTTCTTTGTAATTTGATATGTTGTTGTTTTTGTCTAAATTTCTTCAACGATGGATTTTTCAAGAATGCAAACTCTACCATCTGTAATAATTGCTGGCTTCATGCACAATGGCCATGATTCATTATTCAAAAAGTGTTCAGATTTAATTCTCTGAAAACCCGATGCATTTCAAAATCAGCATTATACCAAGGCAGACTAACATTACAAACACCAAGAATAGAATCACCATTTCATGTGATAACGTGGTACAGTTACACACGTCACCGTTTGGATATATTCCACACTGAAACCACTGGTCCCGTGGATCTTGAACAAAATTATTTAAATCATCAGGATTCGAGTGTTTGATCTTATGATGAATTAGCAAAGTAAGTATGGAAAGCATGCACCAAAACAATAACGCAAATAGATAGTAGCATGGACTGTTTTCAGTGAAGTATACATAAACATGAAAACATATAAGACAGAGTAATAATATGACTGAAATTAATATGTCTCCTGTGTTTTTTTTGATTGTTTCTACTGTTTTTTCGACCGTCTCATCAACTTTGGTTTGAATTACATATGGTAATAAAAGCTTTTATTTAATAACACTTTATATTTGACAATTGTGTTTTGTTTGTGTATTTAAACAAAGTACATACATATCAATTACACGTAGATTAATAATAATAGTAGTATGTTTATTATCAACGTCAATTACATCGGTATTTTCGTTGCATGGTGATGGTACAGCCGATATTGTATCACCGAATGACATGGTTTGTACAGAATGTCCCACTACGCATTATTGTCCTGGAAACGGACTTCAACCAGTAGGTTGTCCTTCAAATTCGGCTTCCAGTTTCAGTTCCTCATCAAAAGTCATACATGACTGTGTATGTAATGCAGGGTATTTAAAGACTTGTACCGTACAAGGAAATGCTGAAGAAGGAAGCGATTGTAGTGATGTTACTATATTCACTTGTGAAGAGGGACAAACACCAAATTTTTATCAACAGGGAATCAGACAATCATGTCCAGCGAACGAAGAGACAACAATTCCCATCGCAACAAGTGATGAAGACTGTGTCTGTATTCCCGGATTCGAAGACCTGGATCTCTCCGCCATCGAAGCAAATTGTCAAGCCTGTTCATCAGATGAATACACAGCCAATTACAATGAATTGGGTTGCACTGCCTGTCCTGATTACAGTGGACACGATTCGACGGAAGTATCAGATGTAGATACCTGTGATTGTAACATGGGATATTATGGAAGCATTGACAGTGCATTTGATCCTACAAGTGCCACTCCATGTACGGGGTGCCCTGCAGGTACGTTTAAAGGAAGTCGGGGAGATGGATCGGAAGCCGATTTATGTGAAAGCTGTTTAGAAGACAAGTATTCTCTTACGGCCGCAAGTGTGTGTTTAAACTGTCGAGCAAATTCACAAGTAGCGAGTGGAGAAGGAACCAACGCAGAAGCATGTAAATGTAATGCTGGATTTGATGTAGCAGATGGTGATTCGAATTTTTTGAATCCATGTGTGGAGTGTGAAATAGGAAAATTTCAATCGATTGCCAGCAATGATGATTGCCAGTCGTGTGATCTCTTCACTCCACCTGCAACACAGGTGACATATTATTTTGTAACTTCAGGTGAAAATTGCGAGGCTGTAGGATATACTACAATTACAGATCTTACAGAGTGTTCTGTGGCAAATCCTGATGATAAAAATGAACAAGCTTATGAACTTGACACTACTAGCTGTTTCAAGAGGCCCCTGGGATGTATACAACTTGAAAGCAACAAGAATGCATTCTTACATTCAGCAGGGACATGTTCTGATTATGAGCTTTATGAATGTGGACATATTGTTGGTTCTGCAACATATAATTGTGTTTGCAAACAAACCACTGTTGTCACACCTGCCGAATACTATTATCAAGATTCGATAGGAAGCATCGAGTGCAATGGATGTAGTACAAACGCTCAATCCAAAATCGATTATTCTGGTTGTGAGTGTAAAATGGGGCACTTTGGTGTTCATGCTAGTAATGTAAATCCAACTTGTTCAGCATGTGCAAATGGAGAATATCAGGAATTTGTGGGCCAGGAAGAGTGTGAAGATTGCCCACCGGCCGCATGGCATACATCATCAGCATCTCATGCGAGAAGTGATTGTGTGTGCAACGCAGGATACTACACAGGCACTGACATTTTACAAGATGCAACATACTGCCAATCGTGCTTGTCTGGTACATACAAAGACACTGCTGCAAATACCGCGACCTGCACAACCTGCCCGGCACATTCTGAAACAGATGAAGCCCTGCTGTCAGTTTTCATCGAAGGTTCACTCAACAGTCAAAGCACGTGCGTATGTAAAGCAGGCTTTTACAACGTTAACACGGGCAGCCCCAACAATCTCGATTGCCAGCCGTGTGTACCTGGCACGTTCAAGGCTGGACAGGGCAACGAGGCATGCACTGCATGTGAGGCAGATCATTACCAGAACCTTGAAGGTCAATTGGCGTGTAAAGATTGTCCAGTTCACTCGAACTCTGCAACTGGCTCAAGTGCAGTGACTGATTGCCAGTGTAATGCTGGGTATTCTGGCACAATCGCAACTGACGTAGATGCGTGTGAAGCATGCGGGCCTGGTACGTATCAGACAAGTGACATTTGTGATAATTGTGGCACTGGAAAATACCAGCCAGAATCTGGAAAAACAGAGTGTCTGGCTTGCGTGTCCAACAGTGACTCTACTGAAGCAGATCGCTCGAAGTGTCTGTGTAATCGTGGGCATACGTGCCCGATGACGGCTGCCGTGCAACCTGGGTGTAAGGCAATGCAACTCGGACGCGGTATAGACGATACAATGGAAGAGTTGACAAGTCTGAACCGAGCGCAGACATGTGGTACCAATTTTGATTCCCCGTGTCTTGTGACAGGAACCTGGGGTGATCTTGATTATTGCCATCACAGTGCATGTGCTTTGACTGGAATTTGTAAGGTAGTTGATTGTTCAGCAACAGGTCATGGTTACCCATGTGCCTGGCTTCACCAGCGACATACCTTGTATGATTATTATGAACCGAATCATGTTCTTTATGGTGTAATTGACACGGGTTGGCAATGTCAAAAAAATGGCGAAACCGCTAGACTTGATCGTTATGGCACAGATGCCTCAGATGGCACAGATAAATTTTTATGGTTAAGATGGGATTTAGAGCGGTCCATTTACGTATCTGGCATTGGAATTATTGTAAAGTTGGATAATTTAGTAACAGATGGAATTGATGTAGGATCATTTGAACTAGAATCAGAAACTTACCGAAATGTAGATGATTACAAATACTGGGGATTTGCCAACGTTCGACTATCCAATGCAGACACTGCTACTCCTCCCGAAGGACAAGATATTGTACATCATTTTGACCTTGAAGATGGCATAACACAGTATAATTTTCCAGTAAAGCAGGCACGATTCATCTGGTTTCAATATGATGATAATGGAGATGACACAATCAACAAAGTAATATTCAATGGCATTCATGTAACAACTCCGTGTGCTGGCCTCGAGTGCCCCGACGGCGACTGTGTACCCTGCCTCGCCGACACGTACAAGGATACAATTGATTATGCCGCGTGCACATATTGCCAGGAGTTTGCGCAGTCGCCGCTGGCATCTACTCTCGAAGATGACTGCAAGTGCAACCGTGGGTACGCACAGAATGGCATTTTATGTGAGGCATGCTCACCCGGACAGTATACCATATCATACCAGTTTGACAGTGGCACTCCTGGAGATGACACGGATGATCTCGACGCAATGTCATGTGCCTCTTGTGGTCATTATCAATATACTTCACTGCACCCTGGTACTTCTGATACAGATTGCGAGTATTGTACTGATTCTGAACCAACAACAAACTGCGAGCATGGTAATTATTGGGAGTCTGGCTGTTTGATTGACATGGCGATTGGTTTTCCAACAATTCAAAACAATAAAGAATTTGTATGTGCAGCATGCACTGCTGTTTTAACCAGCACAGACACGGCCTCAGACGAAAATGACTACAATCGTGGCCCTGAAGCGTGTGTATGTGAAGCAGGTGCAGGTTTTAACCCAGATCCAATTGGCTCGGGAAACGTAGCAGATTTAATCATGTCTCTATTTGACAACTATCTTCCAAGATCACAACCATATAGCGACTGGTCTCAGACAACACACAACGCTATCTTTAGCTTTTCGCGTCTGGGTTATGATTTTGATATTTCAACAGAAGAGACTTCGAATTCCGACATTTTGACATCTAAAAAATTTACCATTAATAATCATAATTCTGGAAAAGGATACAGATGGTCTTTTGATTCACAAAATACGCTCGGCAGATTATGGATTCGCGTTGATCTTCAATACGAATATCGTTTGAAAGATGTGTTACTTTCTCTGGTTGACGCAGCTTCTGTAACGCTGCACACTGAAAAGTTTACAATGCTATTTTCCAAACGATCACAAGATACATTCCAGGAGGCTTGGCTCGATGATGCAAATCTTGCACAAACTGACGAGGTTCGAAAAATGGTACAATCAGGCCAGGATTCTGGTACTTTTTGGGCATATGTACAATTTATTACTGACTCAATAGAGAACTCCCCCAACCAATGGGGTTCTATGGAAAAATATAGGTATATTTGGATCGTTGAAAAGGACTGTCTTGCAGATGCATCTTGCGCAGACAATACTAAAACATTTGCACTGCGATATGTACAAGTTCAAAGTTACTCTAAATTGCCTGCACAGTGCGAATTGTGTGCCATTGGTACATTCAAGTCAGAGTTGGCGAACGAACCATGTGCATTGTGTTCAGAATCAAACACATTGACTGCTTCGACGGGTGCAGAAGCAGAATCTGAGTGTGTCTGTGCCTCTGGCTATGAATATGTTGCGGAAGCGGAAGCATGTCAGAAATGCGAAGAAGGCAAGTTCAAGGGAAGTACAAGTAGTGTCAGTGATTGTTTGTCTTGTGACGTTGATCAAGATGCAAATTCGGGTTCCTGGGGCCCAGTTCCCACTGTTGCAGGAGATATTCAAGACGAGGTCACTGGCCTCTCCGCGTGCACGTGCGACGCCGGCTTCGAGCCAACAGCCGGAGGGTGCACGGCGTGCCCGGCTGGCAAGTTCAAGGCATTCGGCGGCGACCAACCGTGCGAAGACTGTGCGGCGGGTGAGTACGCAGCAGCGCCAGCAGTGGATGCAGCTGGTGCACTGGCGTGTTCTATTTGTCACAGTAATGCACGATCATTGAAGGGTGCAAGTATATGCCAATGCATTGCAGGGTATCAAAATTCAGATGATGGTAGTACTTATTCAAGTTCCGGTCACCAATGTGTATCATGTAATCATGGGACTGACTTCAAAGACGCACAAAGTCTTGACCAATGTGAGTTGTGCGATACTGTTTGTGGTCAAAATGAATACATGCAAACGGAGTGTACAACTAGCAGTAATCGAGATTGCCAACAATGCAATTCTGATTCAAATACACCCGTTGATAATACCGCATTAAATTGTTTCTGTAACAAAGGTTATGAATTCACCAGCGCTCCTGATACTTGCACGGAATGCGATCCTGGAGAATTTAATGCCTACGACAATGATAATACCAAAGTTTGTATAAGCTGTCCAGATGGAAAATTCGAAGCAAGCTCTGGAAGTGCGGAATGTGATGATTGTTTTACAAGCTGTACGTCGGTCACTGGTTATGAAATTATTTACCCACAATATATCAGTACAGAATGCACTGCTATTGCTCAAATTATATGTTCACCATGCACGGATGACAATTCTGGATGTACTGCAGGACAATATGACGAGTCTCAATGCGGACCTGAGCAAAGCGATGCAAGTAATTGTGTACCGTGCTTAACAAATTCATATTGCACCGGGGCTTACAATCAGCCAGTTCAATGCACACCTGCAGGTTCAGTTAGTTTAGCTCCAAGAGAAAGTATTGATGACTGTGGATGTCCGCCTGGGGAACATTCCGATGGTTCTAATTGTGTACCGTGTACAGGCAATGTATTTTGTTCCAGTGGGATAAAAAAAAACTGCCCCTTAGATTCAACTCAAAGTGGTACAGATTTCACAGACATAGCAGACTGCACGTGTGATTCTGGATATTATCGCAGAAGTGATGATGATGTTATAAATGAAATTACAAGAGTCAATCTAGTTGACGAAATTTGGGACGGAAATCCACACCCAGATGACAACTTTGTTTGTGTAGAATGTAACACACAAGCTGGTGTCGACAATTCTTACTGCACAGGAGATAACACACGAAGTATTTGTACAGATATTAATGCAGAAACGGAATCGGGCTCCGACGATATATCGCATTGTAAGTGTAAAGCTGGTTATTACTACGAAGCATCCACTTCACAATGTCAAGTGTGTTTGAATTCAGATAATATATACTGTCCATCAAATCAAAATGAGGCCGTACTATGTTCTAATGTTGGAGAAAATCGCAAGACGATAAGAGATGGAGCAGATAACGTAGAAGATTGTGTATGCATTGCAAATTTTTATCTAGTTGATCCCGATGGATTGAACAGCTGTCAGCCGTGTCTACCAAATAATTATTGTCCTGGCGGTGATGTCATAGACCCAGGAATAATAATTCCTTGTCCTGGTAACGAAGGGAATCCAGACAGAGTAGAATCTTATGCATCTTCATCATCAATTTCTCAATGTGTTTGTAAAGCTGGATTTGGTTGTAAAGCAGGAATAAATTGTCCGGGCGATACTTCCGATTCAAACTTACTGTGTCCATCATGCATTGCGAGCGCACCAACAACTAGATCAGACGGAACTTTTAAGAAATTACGAGGAAATGCGGAATGTGCCGATTGCCTCGTCTGCGAAACTACTCAGTATGTAAATCCTAATAATGCAAATGCGCACCAATGTTCTACGACATCAAACAGAGTTTGTTCACCATGCACTACATGTGGTCCAGTAGAAACAAAGCAAGTGGGAAGTATTACAATTGAAACTGGCGGGAAATATCAAACATCTACATGCGACGCAGATCGTGATAGATCTTGCTCTGACTGCACTACATGTGAGAACCATTGGGTCGATGCTAGTTTTGATGATGTTTCCTACGAAAACAGCGCATGTAATAATCTTTTTAATGACAGACAGTGTTTAAACTATAACCTAAATGTAGATTCAGCGCCCCAATGCAGCATTGGTGAATATCGTGGACAGCATTCATGGAATCAAAATTCTATATGTGATAATTGTGATCTGGGTGTCGATCCTTCGTATTATTCCAACACTGCTGTTTATTTACATACATGGACTGCACATGGACAAATATATGACGATAAAAAATCATGTCCATTTGATTGCAAGACGAATACCGTTTTCTTAAATCCTGCAGACCCATTAGAGGGCTGTGTTTCATGTGAGACTGGAAATGTTCTCTACAAAGATATATCTACAAAAATAGAAGGTTCAAACAAAGTATGTGATTTCAATTGTCTCTATGGAAGTGTTAAAAACGAAGCAGGGAATGATTGTGTGCCTATATCTAGCATACACCACACGTCGACATTTTTTACCGTAGAAGCACATGATCAGAAAAAAGACAATATGCTACAATTCAAGTTAAAATTTGACGATGTTTCGGATTATGTTATTACACTACAGAAAGAAAAGAGTACTTGCAACCCGAGAGGACCAAAATGTTGTTTTTCCTCTTCAAAGAGGATTTACAGTCAAACATCTTACCTACTTTTAGATGATTGTGGTGTATCATTAGATGATGAATATGAAACTACAGAAGAGTTACAAGCATCTGGTGCATTTAAAGAAATAACTTTCAAAATTGACGAAGATAGAATGAAATCAGATACCACTTTTTTCGACTGTAGAACTGAAACACATTCCACATACTGTTCTTTTACCTTTAGCTTTGTTGATGTTTTATTGCGGAGAGCACAGAATCAACATATTGAAATGAGAATATGGAGAGGTTCATATGATATAAATATCAAAGAAAATCAACATTACATTCCACTGTCTGTCTTAGCTCCACAGTTATCATATGTACATTTGTCAGATTCTAGTCCTCAGATTCACACATATGAACTTAAATTAGACATAGCTCTACTATCTGACAGCATAACAATAGATATGCCGTCAGGAACAACATACGAGGCCGAAATTCAATCAGTTCGCGACATATCAAATCAAAAATACTTATTAATATCAAATAATTTCGACCCCTCTGGAGACCGTGTAGGTAAGTGTGAAAGACACTCTATAAGTTCATCCTCAGAGTGGTCTCAAACCATTTCTATAGACAGTACAACAAAACAATGGACGACGCTCTGGACTACAGACGCTCCGCATACCAAGCCAAACTTTATCATGTTCCTTCTGAAGATCCACTCCATCAATCCGAATACACAGCATCGAAGCCTATTATCATATTTAAAAATTTTAAGATCAACTAAAGAACTGAAGTTGCTGTGCCAGAATGTCGCCACTTTAATCACATTTAATGTGGCGTCTGCATACATAGCCGTAGGCTTAGATCCAGAGTTCAAAAAACTCCAGCTTTCAAGTCAATATAACGCAAATAACGCATTTAATAGACATGGATACGAATCAAGACTTGTAAGCCTTATTCTGACACCATCCAATACAATACCAACAACAATAAGCGAATTACAGGTTTTGGCAGTACATATCACCTCAGACTTGAAACAAAATGCTGAATTGCAGGCAGCAACAACTATGGAAGAAAATAAACTGTTATTTACAAAAGAATTCACCTCGTGGTGTTATGAAAACACATGCGAATTTGAGTATATTCGCGATATTCAAACCGTGGACTGCTCGGCTACGACTCCAACTGAATCCTGGCTGAACGCAAATATCGGGACAAATACCGACTTGGTCATTTCAAATGGTTGTTCCAGGAGGAGCACTCTTGGTTTTGCAACGCCTTTATTTACAATATTCAAATTACGCCGCGGTGTTTTTTCTAAAACGTTTGACGAGAATTTCTCTGATTTGGAGACGTGGACATACATCTTCACTGCTGCTAAGTTCATGGACACATGATTAGTATTTACTTTAAACAAAACACAATTAATTCGCACAGTCATGGCATATCCCAGGAGAAAAAAAGTGTTCAGTACCAGCAGATTTCCAACATTCTACGCAACTATTCCGCTGACACAATGCACAAAAAAACATACACTCTGTACAACTTGACCCAATGCAAGAACTTATATCAAAATTTACTTCACATGGTACGATCGACATGAAATCATCCACGTAATCTTGACACACTTCACATTCAATTACACAATTTTCCTGCATTTTATAATAAAAGTGTTGATATCTTGACAAAACTGTACGTGTAAGTAATAAATTGGTTGATTTAAATGTCTATTTTTTAAAAATATTATTAAAATAAAATTTACAAACTAAATCTTACAGCATACATATCACAATAATCCCCAAAAATACTTTTTAAATACATACACAGGTCCTCTTTTTCAAACTCCATGACAAACGCAACTTTCGGATCAAAAATATAATACTTATCGAGACGATCGCACGTAAGCGCTATTGTATGCGAATTGCAAGTCAATGCAAGCGTACATTCATAATAGTCCATGCAATCCTTTTTCATGATTTTATCTGATATATCAATGTCGCATATAATGTCATTGTTTTCTGAGTTAAAACCGTCTTTTGACGCTGGATTCAATGCAGACGAAAATATGTAAAATTCAGAGAATTTAACAGTGTCGGGCAATCCTATTTCTTTAATTATTTCTTCACTATACAGCATATTTTGATGATTGTTTGCTTTTATGTTTGAATCTATCTCAATAGAATGCTCAAATAATGCATTCATTTCACGCTGAGATGGTTTAATTGCACATATTTTACACAACACAGCAATGCACCAATGCAGAACAATACTCGTGCATGCAAGACCACCACCAGCATATGTCAATTGTCCATTATAAATTGTTTTGTTGTCATTTTTTATTTCATTTTCTTTTTTCATTTCAACTTTTATTTTGATATCAGATTCATTCGCAAGCTCATCACATTTATCTAATTTTTGTTTTTTTAAATTAGCGCCATTTAATATTACATTGTGAGACAAAATGGCATATATTAATTTTTTTATTTTTTTCTTTTTAACAATTTCAATGGTTGACAACGTATTTATAAATAGATTCAAAATTTGATAAAACAAGTTAAAAAAAGGGAAAACTTCAGTGCTCGATTTTGCTCTGGGGGGTTTATTTAAAATGAAGACTTCAAATGAGAAATCTGAAGGCTGTTCAAGTGCCGAGAACAAAAGCACTGCACGTGCACCGCGCAAGGCGGTTGCTAAAACACGCCCCCCTGCTCGTCCTTATCGTCGCCTTCCAGCCGACGTTTTGAGCCAGCGTATCAACGATGGAATCAAGAAGCGTGACTTGCTTAAGTCTCGTCTCATTATTCTCGAGCAGCGTCTCCAAGCACACGAACTTGAAGATAAAACCAGGAAAGCACCCACCGAAAACAGCCCAACAGCTAATGTCGAGTTGTCTGGTAAAAGCACCAATAACTGACTACTTTTTTTCATGCGGTGCTTGAAAATCTTCACGGTCGTACAACAAAATTAGTCTGTAATAAAAAAACGTGAAATTTCATCCTCGACCACTTGAGAGTTTTTGTCTTTTTTGTCACCACTTACATCAGTTCTATCGCTTACATCACAAAGCATTTCAGCATCATCGACATCTTGCTTGGTAATTTCATCATCTTGTTTAGAGTCCATTCTCATATCTTCCGTTGTAATGACATATTGCCTCGAATTATTAGATGTCACTAATTTCAAAACAAAGTCAATGTGAGCATTTGATCTTGACAAGATCTCATGAATGATTTTCAAACCTAGAGTGTTTTCAGTCTGAATTTTCGGCTCACAGCACTTGTAAATACAAGTGTAATTGCAGATAGACATAATAAAAATATCTCCTTTAGTCTCGTTTTGATCCACCATTACCTTTTCATAGGAATTTCCTATGAATTGCACCGTTGAGTTTTTTACTTGGTCTTCATAATAATACTCCATTTTCGATACCTTGAACTTGTAAATCCCTGCCTTTAACTTAGCATCTTCCAACTTGTTCACATCCTTCACATTTTCAAACTTCTTGCATCGAAATTTGATTGGTCTGTGAATACCATTCAATTGAGTGTAATCAACAATATCCCGTGATCCTGTGACCATCATACCAGATACGGTTAGGATTTGCTGCTTGTCATGTGAGGTTTCTTTCTCTTGCGGGACCGTGTATACTCGGGAATCATGTACATGTGCTACAATAACACAATCGTAGATAAAGGATCTCTGAATGAACTTTCTCATTTCATCTTTAGATTCTGACACGCAAGCCATCGCACATTTACGTCCTGCTGAAATATATTCAACCTAAACAGCAAAAAATTACAAAAATATTTTTGTAATTTTTTTTTTAAAAACGCTTAAATCAGCCAAAAAAAGTCAACCAAAAAGTCAACCAAAAAAGTCAACCAAAAAAGTCAACCAAAAAAAGTCAACCATTTTTTTTCGAACATCCCAGGTAAGCGGCCCCAAGTTGGAACCAAATTTTTCGGCCGGCCGGCCGGCCGGC
>Ga0206682_10002355_pt1 | contig 17207 bp, 5 predicted proteins | sample M240m12015metaG_FD_155444 | JGI IMG/M metagenome (GOLD analysis project Ga0206682, IMG submission 155444) | Ammonia-oxidizing marine archaeal communities from Monterey Bay, California, United States - M2 40m 12015 | ecosystem: Environmental > Aquatic > Marine > Intertidal zone | place: USA...
GTCAAACGCACCAGCAGCCATAGAAAAATTCCCTTCTAAATCTAAATTCGCAGCTGTTAGTGTTATCACTAAATCACTACTAGCTCCTGTTAATTGAGCTTGAGAAACAGTTAAGGCATCGCCAACACTATATCCAGACCCTGGATTTGTAACTAAAATAGAAGTTACAGTCCCACCTACTACAACAGCAGAAAGTATAGCCCCACTACCTGGAGCTGAAACCGTTGTTAAACCAGCATATGTTTGATCTGTACTTATACCAGTAGGATTAGTTGTTATATTAAATAAAGTCATATCTAATTTACCATTAGTAATTGTTAAATCACCATTAACATCTAAAGTAGTACCACTTGCTCTTTTAATATCGGTATCATCATTACCATTTATAACTAAATTAAAATAAGTAGTATCGTCTATAGTCTGGTTCCCACTTAAACGATTATATTCAACAGTTCCAGATCCAGGTTTAAATTTACCAGTACCGGCGGGATAATTTGCTAAGTCTGGTGTCTCTAAAGCAAATTTTAGTGTACCACCATTTGTCATGTCAATTGTACCATTGTTAATAAAAGTTCCACCATCATCTACTTCAAAAGTACCATTCTTTGAAGCATTCAAGTGATCAAATACTAGTGATGCCTGTAATGTAATATTTGTATTAGCTGAATTAATTATAAAATTACCAGGGTCTAATTTAGACTGTGAATTTAAAGTAAGAGTACCTTTATTATCCCAATCACTTAATGCTTCCATTTCATCAAGATTATTTACTATATATTCAAAATTTGAATTATTTTGAAAATCATTGTCAGAGGGATGAAAACCAGTACCGACAGGAGATGAAAGAGACCACCAAGCTAATCTATCAGATGGGTTAAAATTTGGGGAACCAATGCCAGAAAATCCAGAATAAAACTTATTACTAAACCATGTAACCTGATCATTAGGATCTTCATCATATGATTCTGCATCAGTAGCATTTGGGGCCAATGACCCTCCGTAATTTATAAATGTTACAGGATCAGTACCATTATAAAATGTACTAGCGTTTGCCCGAACATTTGTATCATTTCCAGCAACTCCAATGAAAGAACAACTATCAATTGTTTGTGGAAGATTTCCAGCACTTTCAAAATTTAATAAAACACCAAAAGATTTTGGATTTTTAAAAACTCCATATTCAATTTCATGAGCAGCATCGCTATTAATTTTAATACCTGCAGTAACTGGATAACTTATTGTAAAATGGTCTCCAACAAATTTTCCATTATTAGTTCCTGAACTAGGAAATGTTAAATCAATCTCACTGTCAGCATCTCCTATTAAATATGCTCTTCCTGTTGCATCGGTTCCATCTAAAGTTAATATTCCTCCATTATCTACAACAACTGTATTATTTGTAGATCCTGTGAAATCTAATATTGAATTTACTGCTGAAGAAGTATTCACAGTTAAATTACCATCTATTGTATGAGTACTTCCTGTTCCAGTAAAAGAAAGTGTATCTCCAGGAACAACAGTTAATGTTCCAGAAACTGTTAAATCACCTCCAATTTCTACAGCAAAATCGCTATTAATAGTATCAGTCCCAGAAACAATTAAATTATTAAACTTATTATCTTTTCCAGCTTTAATTGCAGAACTTGATGCACTCATTGTTACAGTACCAGTACCACCAGTAAATGATCCACCTGAATCATCCCAATTGCCTGCTATATCGTGAGAAAAAGCTCCAGGGTTAAATGTGCCTTGTATAATGGTGAAATCACCATCAATGTCTAGACCATTTGTAATTACCGTCTTGTCTGAAGTTGTATTTATTTCAAAATGGTGAAAGTTATTTGAAGGTCCAGATTCAATATTTGCACTTGTTGCACCGTCAAAAGTAATTTTCCCAGTACCAGTACCAGCAGTAAATGTACCTGCATCATCATCCCAATTACCAGCTACAGTATGGTTAAAATTTCCAGGATTAAATGTGCCTGAAGTTAAAGCGAAATCACCATCAATATCTAAAATAGAACCAGCAATTAATGTATTTGGCGAATTTATGTACAAGTCAAAAAACTTATTTCCACCTGCTGCATCTGTTGTAATTGTTTTATTTACACCAACAGCATTAAAAGTAAATCTCCCTGCAGTAGGCTCAAATGTAGTTCCTACTGATTCAGTCCAGTTTCCACTAACAGTATGTGAAACATTAGATCCAGGGACAAAACTACCAGCATCCATTTTAAAATTCCCTGTTAATGTCAAATAATGGTCATCTAATAATATTAAATTTCCATTTGTAATTGTTAAATCTCCTAAAACTAATAATGAATCATTAGGATCTGCTTTAAATGTAGCTGTCTGACCATTATTATCAATTACCAAATCAAAATACCCAGTACCATCTGACAAAGCTCCATCAGTACTATCAGCATTATATATTCTTTGACCAGCTGCCTGATTATCATATACTACTGTCCCTCTAGTGATATTTCCTCCAAGACCATCATTTAAAGTACCTAACTTTGGTTCCGTTCCTCCTCCTAATTTAAGAGTATCTGGTGCCGCCATAAAAGTTACAAACGCACCCGTCGCATCAAAATCACCATTCGCATCAAAAACACCACCAGTTGAAATCATTAGTGTATCTGCATCAATATTTGTAGCACCACTAACTTTTACTGTATTGCTTCCTGTAATAAAATTACCAGTATTGTTTGCTTCCATAGTAAAAGCTCCAGTAACATTTAAAGCAGCAGCAGCACTAAAAATACCAGTATTGGATGCTGTCATAGTAAAATCATTGTCCACAGTTAGAGCAGCAGCAGCAGATATAGTGTTGCCAGTATTATTTTCTACAGATAAATCATAAAAACTAGCATTTGTTGTAATTGTTGTATTTCCAGCAGCTGATTCAAAAGTAAACTTACCATCTGAACCAGGAATAAATGTGCCTCCACTTTCAGTCCAAGACCCTCCTACTCTATGTGTTGTACTAGTTCCAGCGTCAAACGCACCAGCAGCCATAGAAAAATTCCCTTCTAAATCTAAATTCGCAGCTGTTAGTGTTATCACTAAATCACTACTAGCTCCTGTTAATTGAGCTTGAGAAACAGTTAAGGCATCGCCAACACTATATCCAGACCCTGGATTTGTAACTAAAATAGAAGTTACAGTCCCACCTACTACAACAGCAGAAAGTATAGCCCCACTACCTGGAGCTGAAACCGTTGTTAAACCAGCATATGTTTGATCTGTACTTATACCAGTAGGATTAGTTGTTATATTAAATAAAGTCATATCTAATTTACCATTAGTAATTGTTAAATCACCATTAACATCTAAAGTAGTACCACTTGCTCTTTTAATATCGGTATCATCATTACCATTTATAACTAAATTAAAATAAGTAGTATCGTCTATAGTCTGGTTCCCACTTAAACGATTATATTCAACAGTTCCAGATCCAGGTTTAAATTTACCAGTACCGGCGGGATAATTTGCTAAGTCTGGTGTCTCTAAAGCAAATTTTAGTGTACCACCATTTGTCATGTCAATTGTACCATTGTTAATAAAAGTTCCACCATCATCTACTTCAAAAGTACCATTCTTTGAAGCATTCAAGTGATCAAATACTAGTGATGCCTGTAATGTAATATTTGTATTAGCTGAATTAATTATAAAATTACCAGGGTCTAATTTAGACTGTGAATTTAAAGTAAGAGTACCTTTATTATCCCAATCACTTAATGCTTCCATTTCATCAAGATTATTTACTATATATTCAAAATTTGAATTATTTTGAAAATCATTGTCAGAGGGATGAAAACCAGTACCGACAGGAGATGAAAGAGACCACCAAGCTAATCTATCAGATGGGTTAAAATTTGGGGAACCAATGCCAGAAAATCCAGAATAAAACTTATTACTAAACCATGTAACCTGATCATTAGGATCTTCATCATATGATTCTGCATCAGTAGCATTTGGGGCCAATGACCCTCCGTAATTTATAAATGTTACAGGATCAGTACCATTATAAAATGTACTAGCGTTTGCCCGAACATTTGTATCATTTCCAGCAACTCCAATGAAAGAACAACTATCAATTGTTTGTGGAAGATTTCCAGCACTTTCAAAATTTAATAAAACACCAAAAGATTTTGGATTTTTAAAAACTCCATATTCAATTTCATGAGCAGCATCGCTATTAATTTTAATACCTGCAGTAACTGGATAACTTATTGTAAAATGGTCTCCAACAAATTTTCCATTATTAGTTCCTGAACTAGGAAATGTTAAATCAATCTCACTGTCAGCATCTCCTATTAAATATGCTCTTCCTGTTGCATCGGTTCCATCTAAAGTTAATATTCCTCCATTATCTACAACAACTGTATTATTTGTAGATCCTGTGAAATCTAATATTGAATTTACTGCTGAAGAAGTATTCACAGTTAAATTACCATCTATTGTATGAGTACTTCCTGTTCCAGTAAAAGAAAGTGTATCTCCAGGAACAACAGTTAATGTTCCAGAAACTGTTAAATCACCTCCAATTTCTACAGCAAAATCGCTATTAATAGTATCAGTCCCAGAAACAATTAAATTATTAAACTTATTATCTTTTCCAGCTTTAATTGCAGAACTTGATGCACTCATTGTTACAGTACCAGTACCACCAGTAAATGATCCACCTGAATCATCCCAATTGCCTGCCAAATTTAGTGTTGAAGAACTAGCTGTATAAGTCCCTCCACTTAAAGTTAAATTACCATCAACATCATATGAGCTTGATTCTGCATTAAAATTACCTGCTTCAAGAGTAAAGTTTCCAGTAATTGTATGTGAATTTCCAGTTCCTTCATCACCACTAAAAATACCGTTTGACATTAAAAAGTTTCCAGTTACAGTAAGATCATGTGTTTTCATATTAAAAGTGGGGCCTGACGCTGTAATTGTTAAATCATTATGAACAGTTATATCACCATTTGCATTCTTTACACCACCATTCTCATCAATTTCCAAATCATGATAATTAAGTCCTAAAACAAATTGACTTCCAAAATTTCTTAAATACACTACTTTACCTGTACCACGAGTAAATGTCCCAGTAATACTTGGATTATCTCCTAAAATATTAAGTATCCCACCAACATTTAAAAATTCTATGGTACCTGCAGAATTTAATATATAAGCATTATATGTTCCAGTATTAATTTTAAGAAATCCGCCTAAATTTACATTTGTTATAGAAGATGTGGATGGAGAAGTAAATTCCCCAGTTCCTGATAATAATGTTCCGGAAATATCTGTTGTAAATCGAACATTAGCACCATGTGTAAGCATATCCATTGTTTCACTAACAACATATAAATTACCATTAATATCTAAAAAGGAACCTGCAGAAACAGTTTTTCCAGGAAGTGGATTTATATATAAATCATTAAAAAAGTTTCCTGAACCAGCAGCGTTTGCTTGAGTTGTTATTATTGTGTTATTACCATCAAAAGTGAATCTCCCTGAAGTTGGCTTAAATACACCTCCATTTTCAGTCCAATTTCCAGCAACAGTATGTCCTATATTACTTCCAGGATCAAATGTACCAGACGTTAACAAAAAATTTCCTCCTAAATCCAAGGAACGGGCATCATTTAATGTTAAATTACCTGAAACAGTTAAAGAATCCAAAACAACTAATTGATTAGTGGCAGAAGATGAAGCAGTTCCAGTATTATTAATTTTCAGTTTGTAGTAATTGACAACACATATATCTTGATTTACTCCATCATATTCTACTGTTCCATTGACTGTACTTAATGTTCCTAAATTTGTAACTATATCACTACATTTTAAAAAACCTGCAGCATCAAAATTAATAGTTCCATTTTCTGCTGTAAAAGTACCATTAGCATCATATATTCCAGTAGACGTTATTACAAGAGTTCCGTCAATATCAGTTGGCCCATCTGCGGTAAATATTCCAGAACTTATTGATAATAATCCATCTATATCAGTTGTTCCAGTAACTGTAGCGCTATACGTATCTACAAAAAATGTATTACTACCTATATTATTTACTTTTAAGTTATTATTAACGGTTATGGAACCTGAAGTCATCCGGTGAACTGCATTTCCATCAAATGTTAAATTATAATAAGTGTCTGAAAATACGTCTTGAAGTCCTGCATCATTCTGGTCATAAATTACAGTCCCTTCATCGTCATCCATTGTGCCTAAGTTTGTTACTACAGCAGAACATTTTAAAAAACCAGCACCTGTAAAGTCAATATACCCACCTGTTGCTCCAAAGGTATTATTAGCATCAAACACTCCATTAATACCAATTATTAGTGTATCTCCAATATCAGTATTACCAGTTACCACAGTAGTTGTTGAAGCAATATTAAATTTTCCTGATGTCACAGTCAAACCTCCATGTATATTTAAATCTGCTAATGTAGTAGCAGTCTGAGAATCATTATCAATTTCCAAATTAAAATAGCCCATTGTACTGTTATCAAATATCGTTTGACCAGCTCCCTGATTATCATATACTACTGTTCCTTTAGACATAGTTGCTCCTCCAGTACCATCGTTTAAAGTACCTAAATTTGGCGCAACTGCACCACCTAACTTTAGAGTTCCATTATCAGTGAAAATTACCCACGCTCCATCTGCATCAAAATTACCATTCGCATCAAAAACACCACCAGTTGAAATATCTAGTGTATCTGCATCAATATTTGTAGCACCAGTAACTGTTACTGTGCTTCCTGTAATAAAATTACCAGTATTGTTTGCTTCCATAGTAAAAGCTCCAGTAACATTTAAAGCAGCAGCAGCGCTAAAAATAACAGTATTGTTTGCTTCCATAGTAAAATCATTGACAGTTAGAGCAGCAGCAGCAGATATAGTATCAGTACCGCCAATATTTTTTACAGATAAATCGTTAAAACTACCACTTGTTGTAATTGTTGTATTTCCAGCAACTGATTCAAAAGTAAACTTACCAGTATTAGTAGTGAAAGTACTACCTAATATGTCAGTCCAAGACCCTCCTACTGTATGTGTTGTACTAGTTCCAGCTTCAAACTCACCAGCAGCCATAGAAAAATCCCCTTGTAAGTCTAAAGTCACACTATTAGTATTCATATCTAATTTACCATTAGTAATTGTTAAATCACCATTAACATCTAAAGTAGTACCACTTGCTCTTTTAATATCGGTATCATCATTACCATTTATAACTAAATTAAAATAAGGAATATCGTAAATATTCTGTGTTCCTGAAAGATTATATTCAACAGTTCCTTCAGAACTGGTAAACTCAGCACCATTTATTCTACCTAACCTTGGAGAAAGTCCAGCTAATTTTAATCTACCATTTGCTGCAAAGGTTATATTTGCACCGTCGTCTGCATCAAAAATATCAATTGCGTCAAAAATTCCATTGGCATTTGAAAAATTTAAAGTGCCTCCTGAAATTATATTTGCTGTGGCGCCAGATAAAACTTGAGTTGTAAAACCTCCAGGATCATACGACGCACCATTTTTAATATCAATACTACCATCTACAATAATATTACTTAAAGCAGAATAAATACCTGCATCAATAGTAACAATTCTAAAATCGTTTCCGGCTTTACAATTTATAGTATGAGTCCCAGTACCATCAAAATTTACTGTTCCAAATATAATGTGAGTAAAAGTACCGTCAGTATCATCCCAATTACCACCACACTGAATAGTTCCTCTTGAAAGAGTTAGAGTTCCGTCAATATCAATATTTCCACCAACATCTAAAACAGTGCTGATTAAAGATATTGTAAGTGATCCGCCTGTATTAATCGTTAGAGATGCGGAAGAACTACTAGTAGATATTGATGGATCATTACCACTACCAGCTGAAACATCAGGAATTATAACATCAGATAAATTAGTAGGTTTTGCGGAAGCTGCAGGAGCACCTCCTACTGTGGTAGTCCAATTAGCATTTTTATCCCAATCTGTATCAGTAGTTCCAGTCCAAGTACATACAGTTTGTGCATGGTAAAAATTTGTAGCTAAAAACCCTAAAATAATACTAATAAATAAAACTCTAAATTTCATACCAGGTAAATATACAAATTTTAAGGAAAAATAGGTTGGTTTTTAAAAAAAAATAACAGAGGAAATTAACAATAAATTGATAAATAAAGAGTTTGATATTAATTTTAGATTAAAACCTACATGAAATTGGATAGCCTACTGTTACAAAACAGTAAGGCGAAACTATCTTTCGATAATTTCGCCATAAATCAGTTTGACCTGACTGAAAAACTACAGTTTGAAGCTTAAGGCTATTAATTTCCGAAGAAATTTTCACTTTCTATCATTTATCTTGTGATGCACTTGCGTGTAAAACTTGATTAAACTTTGAAACTAGGTCTCAAATGTTTATTTATCAAAATATCTTTCGATGTTTTAACTTAGAAAACCCACCCTAAATATCAAAAATTTCTTTTTGATAAATCTTGAAGCTTTGTTTTTGGATAAATCTTTCAAAACTTAAAGAGCAAGGTCTCTAAGTCTCTTTCACAATAGCTGTCAAACGTATTGGATTTTCAAAATGATACACTTTCATGCTCTTCTCATCTCTCGTTTAACAATACTAACATAATACAATATTTAATTTAAACAAGAATAAATAACCTGTTTTGTATCAACACTTTACAAACATAGGTTATAAACAATTGTTGAAAACGCAACTAAGACTGAGAAGGATTGTCTTAAAAAACTAAAATTCAGAACCTTTTTCAGTTTTTATTTTATCTAGATTATTAAAATTATTTAATCTTACAGACAGAGATAATGAAATAAAAGGCCATCTTGGTGTTGCTAATCTATATGAATAAAGCGAAGGAGTATCCACTATTGTTTCTCGTCTTTCACTAGCAAAAATGTTACTAAACTGGAAAGTTGCTGAAGCTTTGCCATCTCTAAAATCTTTCTTAATTGCAAGGTCGAAAGTAGTATAACCCTTGTCAATTCCCTGAACAGTAACCACATCTGCAACAAAATTGGTAATAAATTGAATTTTAAAATCTCTAGGCAAAATAAGACTATTGGACAATCTTCCTCTGTAAGTAAAACTTTCTTGGTTAATAGTAGAAACAATAGCATCACCTTCCACCTTGTAATAAAATAAATTAAGTCCTAAATCAAAACTCCACCAGTCAACCACTTTATTACTAAAAGTAAACTCACCACCTAAAGACTGTGATACACCTGCATTAACAGGTCTTTTAACAATAACATTAACATCATATACTTCTTGAACTCTTTGTCTCATGTTTTTGATATTTCTAAAATAGAACTCAGTAGAAAAACTTCCTTTTTTAAGCTCTCTTATATAACCAAACTCATAAGACTGAATATATTCAGGTAATAAATTTGGATTGCCTTGCCTAACAGTATATGGGTCTTCCCAAGAGATAAAAGGTTCTAAATGCCAGCTTCTTGGACGATTAATTCTTCTGGAAGCATTGGCCATAAATTGATTTTTACTATTGACTTTATAAGAAAAATGAGCTGAAGGAAACCAATCTAATCTATTTATTGAAGCATTTAAAGAACTATTGGTTAAGGATATATAACGATCTGTATACTCTGCCCTAAACCCAAGTTGATAGCCAATTTTTTCATTAAGTTTACCATTTATAATCCCATATCCAGCAAAAACGTTTTGAGTATATTTAACATCTGTAGAAAACGAATCTAATCGAATATATTCTTTGGAGTTAATATCATATCTATAAGAATCTTGGTCGTCTCCACTAAATCCAAAATCAGTTCTAACACCAAGCTGTAATTTCATTTTATTTTCTAAAGGAAGTTGATAGTCTAAACTTAAACGTACTGCATTGGTAGGTCCAACCTCTGTATTTCTATTTCCACCTTCTAGACTCTCATTTTCATTAAAAAATTCTGCTTGAGCATCTTCTTTCCCATTGTATAAATTATAAGTTGATGTTAAAGAAATATAGTGTTCTTTATCTTTGTTAAAAAGATATTGGTATGCCAAAGAAGAGGATAGAAATAAAAAATCTCTTAGAGTTCTTTCCCTATTTTGATAAGAATTAATTATAGAATCCCCAATAAATTCATCAAAAGTATAGTTAGCTGCTGCATTCCACTGCCTAGTATTTGCGCTTAAGCCAACACTTAAAAAATTGCTCTCATTAGGATGGTATTCCATTGCAGCATTCCCTCCGTAGTTAGTCCCAAAATATCTATGTAAACCTTGGCTTTCAATTCTATATTCTTCTCCAGCAATTTTTGTTTTTCTAATTTGTTCAATATCTCGAAATCTATTTCTATCAACCCACTGACCACCAATATTAAACTTTAGTTTTTCTTTATTAATACTGGTTAAAAAATCAGCGCCATAGTTCCAATAATCGCTTCCGTTGGCAGAATTTCCACCAGTTAAGTTAATAAGAGTAGAGACTCCCTTCAAAATATTTTTTTTAAGAATTATATTTATAACACCTGCTGTACCTTCAGCATCATATTTTGCAGATGGATTGGTGATGATTTCTATGTCTTTGATATTACTAGCTTGAATTAATTGTAACGCTTCAGAATTGGGCATAGCCGATGGTCTACCATCAATTAAAAGTGTAAAACCCTGAGAACCTCTTAATGAAACATTACCATCGATATCTACCGTAACACTGGTAATATTGGCCAAAACCTGTACAGCAGTTTGTGAAGTAACGGTGTTCATCTGTTCCACATTTACCACCTTTTTATCTATTTCATAAGTAACCATTGGCTTATCTGCCATTACCTCAACACCTTTTAAAAGCTCTACAGAAGGAGAAATAAAAATATCTCCTAAGTTTATCGACTTTTCATTTTCGAAATCTATCCTTTTGAAATAAGTCTTGTAACCAATGAAGGAACATTTTAGTAGATAGGAATTGTTAAGAACAACATCTTGAATCTTAAATTTACCTTGTAAATCTGTAATTACACCACTAATAAGAGAAGTATCTAAATAATTGTGTAGACTAACGGTTACATACAAAATGGAAGAATTGGATTTTTCGTCAACAACCTTTCCAATTATTTGCCCTTTTTGAGCTACATAAGAAAAACATATGAAAAAGAATAAAAAACCAATTAATAACCTAAACTTCATGGATAAAAAAAAATTTCAGCAAATATGCTAATAAAAAATAGTTTATAACAAAATGTAAAAAAATTGTTTTCAATTAGAAGATTCTAAATCAAGAGAGTTTAAAAATTTAATTACCCTTTCATTAAATTTAACTGGTTGGTCAACATTAACTACATGTCCCGAACTTTCTATTACGGATAACTGGGCATTGGTAAAAGATAAAACTGCCTTTTTAACTGAAGGAAGAAATATACTGTCCTCAGCACCCATAATATAAAGTGACGGTATCTTTATATCGATTAATCTTTGTGACTTTAGTACTTTTTTTATTCCCCTAGTTAATTTACACCATCTTATAAATTCTTTTTGGTTTAATTTTCTACATTCTTTTACCAATAGCAATCTGGATTCTCTATGGTTCTTTTTTGGCATAATTATAAAAGCCTCTAACTTATATAATAATATGTAGGGTACTACAGACCTAAGGAAATTTCCAAAAATCATTAGCATATTTGAACGAATATTAAACTTTAGAATAGCTCCAGCCAAGACCAAACTCTCCACTAAGTTTGGAAATCTATCTGCTATATCTCTTACGATTATTGTGCCTAGAGAAACACCAACAAAATGCGATTTTTTAATACTTAAATTATTTAAGACCTCAATAATATCACCAGTTATTAATTCAAAGGTGTAAGCCTCTTTACTGTTTTCACTAAATCTAGACTTACTCTTTCCATGTCCACTTAAATCAATCAATAAAATATTAAACTTCTCTTTAAATGATCTTATTTGCCTAAACCAAATAGAGCTACTTCCGCCAGCACCATGGATAAAGGTTACCCACTTTGAAGTATTATCATTTTTATAAACTGAGTAACTTAACATCTTTCGTAAAGATAGACGTTATCTCTGTTATAAACACATAAAATTAGTAGATTTTATCAAAAAATTTAATGTTTTACAATGTGCTTTATATAAAAAAACGAATTCTCGTTTCCAAAGTATACCTTAAGCAAGTAAAACCCTTCTTTATATCCATAAGTATTTACAACTTTGGGAGAAAAATCTAGATTAAATTCATCAATTTTTTGCCCATATGAATTGAATATTTCTAATGATTTTATATTATTATCTGTCCAGGACAAAACAAATTGTTCATTTGAAGGGTTTGGATAGCATTTAAAGTCTGTGATAATATTGTCAATTGATAATGAATAAGAAAAAATATTAGAAAAATATTTACATCCTGCAACAGTTGAGAGACGAGCTTGATAATCTCCATTTAAAGTTGGGGTAACAAGACTAGATGATAATCCTTGAATAATTTGCCCATTATTTAACCAATTAATATCATATCCATTTAAATAATTAGTTACATATAAATTTGCAGCACCATCCAAATCAATATTAAATCCAATTGTTGGATCACAATAGACTACAATTAAAGAATCTGAATTATTAAAACACCCAAAATTATTATAAACTCTCACATAATAATTACCTGACTGATCAATGGTATCTATTGGACTGATATGACCAACTAGAGAACTAGTATCAACATACCATTGTAATGAATAATTTACAGAATCTGTATATACTACATAGTTAAGAGAGTCGTAAATAATATTTGGTTTTCCTGGTTCATATCCTACTCTTATAGTATCCACACTCTGAACAGCAGGTACAGGCAATATTTGCTGATAAATTATAGAATCGCTTATAACAGCATCGCTTCCAGCATTACATAAATTACAACTTTGAAAATCTATTGTATAGTAGCCAATATAATCATCTGTTCCAAAAGTTAATTCCCAAGCATTAGCAGATGCCGCTGTCTGATCTGCATCCATCACATCGATAGTATAAACACTATCAGAATGCAAGTTAATATTAACACTCCATGTATTAGGGCCGTCGTCATTTAAAACAAAATTAGATTGATAAATTAAATTTCCATTTTCTCTTAATATAAAATAAGGATCAGGTTTATTAGATGTATAAACAAAAGGAATCCATTCTGGACCCCAACCACCTGAAATACTATTGATCGTAACACTTGTTAATGTATAAAGATCTGTTGTATCCATATTATTATACGCTTCAAAATAAACAGGAAAATCACCGGCTTGATTATAAGTTTGAGTTAATGGATTTTCCAAAGAACTAGTTTGACCATTCCCAAAATTCCAAAAGTATTGTAATAGACCAGGATTGTTATTGGTGAAATTTACATCTAAAGGAACGCAACCTAAAATTTGTGAAGAAGAAAAACCTGAATTCCCAAGAGTTGGATTATTAATATTAAAAGTAATTGGAAAGTCAATAGGAATGTTATCTATACTTTGACCTGCTGAAACGACGTCTACCAAGACACTTACATTTACATTGTATTGACCCAACAACAATGGAGTCCCATAAACATTGATACACCCATATTGATTGTTTTGAGGATTGTAATTATTCGTAGGGTTGTTACAAATCCAACTAAGTCCAACAGGCAGACCGATACTAACAATTTCAAAGTTTTGAATAACAGCTCCCATAGTATCTAAAGGCATAATAAAAGTAATGTCTTCAGAGTATGGTTGACCTACATATCCATCGGGAAGAGGATCTGGATAAATACCTGGAAGTGTATAATTAGTATCTATAATACACTGTGAAAAGGAAGCTAAAACCCTAAAAAACAGTAAAATAAAAAAGAATAATCTCATCATTAAATCATTTCATCATCTTCAATTTAAAGAAAAAATAAATACAACATTATTTTGGATGGTAAATATTGGACGCGTTTTGATAAATTTCTGTTTTATCTAATGTCATTTTTTTTCTTTTTTGAGTTGCATATAGGCTCATTTGATCTGTGAAATGAGGAGATTTAGCACGATTACTAATTCCATAAGGCAAAACAGTTTCTATTTCTGGCAGTTCATCTCCAAACTTAACAAGCATAATATAGGAATCTCCTTTGACAACCTTAACCTTACCGTCTATATATATACTTGACGAAGACTCCGCTATCATATCTACTAATCCGCCAATAGGAATTTCAACATCTGCTCTAACATGCTTTTGATATTCGCCAAGTGATATATTTATTTTATCAAAACTTCTAAGTATTTGATTTTTTGTTTTTTGAAGACTTTCAAGTAGTAAAGAATCCGGAATTTCACTATCAAAATCAAAATTTATTTTCTTAAGTTTCTTTCTTAGGTTTTTGTAAAAAATGCTAAACTGAGCTGCTCCAATATTGTCTACATTTGCTTTTCTATCCCAAGATTGAATAACAGACAGTATATCTGCAACTTCACAAGAATCATTAAAAGTTACATCAAAAATTTTGTTGATTTTAAATGGACAAAATATTGGATTGGCATATTCTTGATCGTACTTAATCTTTAAAAAATCTTCGTAATTAATTTTATCATAACTGTCTATAAGTTTTTCAAATCTTAAACTTCTATTATTAAAATTTTCCCTGTAACCAAAACTTTTAGGGAAATTTTCTTCTTTAAGATTGCTCGATTTTTCAGTACAATTAAAGGGGCTATTATTGGTATTGAAAATATATCCAGAAATTGGATTCTCTAATTTTGGAAGATCCTTAAAACCAAAATATCCATTAGTTTTTGTTTTAGAAGAATTACCTGGGAGAGTAAGTTTCCAATTATAATTAGAATCTCTCAAAGGAATTAGTCCATTACTCATATAAAATATATTATCTTGTTTATCAGCATAAACTATATTAAATCTGGGAATACCCATAATATTTAAAGCTCTTTTAAAATCTTCAAAATTATTGGCTTTATTCATTTGATACCATTGCTCTATTGCTGAAATATTTTCTAAAGCAGAAAGATGGAAGGAAAATACCCCACTATCGTTCTTTAAAACTGGGCCATATTCACTCCAAAGAATTTTTTTTCTTAATGGGATAACTAATCCATTATTTAATTTGACTTTAAGTTTGGCTCTAGAAACTTCAAATTTCTTCCATTCTTGGTCATACTTATAAAATTTTTTTTTCTTAGGATGTATTTCCATTTGATAGATATCAATTAAGTCTGGAAAATTGTAAGTATGCGTCCAAGCTAGATTTGGATTTGTCCCAATAAATGGAAACGGAGAACCAGGAAAAAGACCACCTACCATATTCCATCCTTGGTCACTTGAAAGATGAGCCTCATACCAAGAAAAAGGTCCTTCTAGTGGTTGATGGGTATTTATATTTATATAAGTTTTATTGTCTTTGGTTTTGCTTTTACTGAATGCAAAACCATTGGAGCCAATATTATTAAAGGATGAATCTTGAGTTAAAGGAATTTTATTGGAATATAAATCTTTTAAAACTTTTGATATATCTGAGAAGAAATGAATTATAAAATTAAATCCAACTAGATATTCTTTTCTAGTCATAGGAAAGGATTTTTTAACCAAAACCTGATTAGGGAATTTTTTAGCAAATGCATTTAACCCTTCTACATAACCATCCACTACCCTAATAATTTCAGGAGATAAATTATCTACTTCTCTATCTACAAGCTCCTCACATTTTAGTAATTGTGAGATATAATCTAGCTGAACACCTTCTTTTCCTTTATATCTACCCATCATATATTTTGAAGGAAGAAAAGTTTCTTGAATGGTTTTAAAATCGTCTTCAGCATGTGCCCAAGCTAATCCATAAGCAACTTCTTTATCTGTTTTAGCAAATATATGAGGTGTACCATATTTCCCCCTTACAATATCAATACTATCAGGGTTTAACTGTGCATTTAAAAAAAAATGGGCAATTAAGAAAAATAATATGAATGGTGTTTTTTTCAAATAAGAAAATTTCTGTTTCTAAATTAGAAATTATTCCTCTATTTTCCTTTGCTTAGAATAAATATTAAGACTAATAAAATTAAATTTGTAAAGTTCTATGAGAATTGACAAATACATATGGGCTATAAGACTTTTTAAAACAAGATCTTTGGCGTCTAAAGCTTGTATTAGTGAAAAAGTAAAACTAAATGGTGATTTTATCAAATCGAGTAAAATTGTAAAACAAGACGATATAATATCTATAAAAGTAGTTCCCATATGGAAAGTTTTCAAGATTATTGACTTACCAAAAACTAGAGTTGGAGCCAAAATAGTTGGTGATTTTTCCAGAGAAATCACTTCACATGGAGATTTAGAATTACTAAACCAATATGAATTAATAAATAGACAAAATAGAAGTATTGGTATTAAAGGCAGACCCACTAAAAAAGACAGAAGAAATCTTGGAGATTGGCTGAAATAATATCTGAGGTAATGTTCTCTAAAGTCTTAAACAATGCTTTTTACTGATGAAATCTATCGCATAAGATTTAATACTCCGCTAAAAGTTTTTTCTCGAATTTTAAGTGTATAAAAGTAAGAACCTGGTGGGGCTAAACCTCCCACTCTATTGTTCCCATCCCATTTTAGATTTTTTCCAGTGGAAAAATATTGTATTTGCCCCCATCTATTGTAGATGGTTAGCTCAGCACATTTTTCTACTTTTTCAGGGATTTCAATAATGAACTCATCATTCATGTTATCACCATTTGGGGTGAAAACATTTGGATCGCTTATGGTAAAATAATCATCAAAGTTGAAAGCACTATCGCCATAACTACGACTATCTAAACAACCGTTGGTATCTACAACAAATAAAGTTCCGTAAAAATCAGATCCAAAAAAAAACTCTTTAATAACTTCATCATTTAATAAAGTATCATTATCACTAAATATCCAGTAAAAATCAAATTCTGTATTTGAAGTGTTTATGTATTTTACTTCTAATCCGTTGCAACCTGGGTTTATTGATGTATCAAAAGTTGCTTCAACAACGGGAACCTCTATCAATAATGTATCTGTAATAGTACATCCTTCACTATTGTTTATTTCAACTAAGTAAGTTGTTGTTTCTTCTGGTGAAAGTATAGGGTTGCCAATATTTGGATCTGAAACACCGTCTACAGGTACCCAAAATACAGCACTTGGTAAATCTCCATATATGTTTGCTTGATAAGAA
>Ga0206682_10002360_pt1 | contig 17185 bp, 19 predicted proteins | sample M240m12015metaG_FD_155444 | JGI IMG/M metagenome (GOLD analysis project Ga0206682, IMG submission 155444) | Ammonia-oxidizing marine archaeal communities from Monterey Bay, California, United States - M2 40m 12015 | ecosystem: Environmental > Aquatic > Marine > Intertidal zone | place: USA...
CCAAGATTCCAAGATCTAATACCTTATGACCCACCCCAAGTTTTGAACACAACTGTTCTGCTTTCGTCAATTCAATCCTTTGCTTTTGACCATAGTCATATGACACAGCAAACACTTTGTCTGCTCCATACTTTTGTACAAGCAACATTGTCATGATGCCTGAATCTAACCCGCCCGATAACACAGACAAAACATTCTTATCTGTGTCGGGCAATGAATTGATCGCTTCGTGTAAGTTCATTACTGCCTCAATGTTTTTTCAGAAACCGCCATAGTGTTACGCAAACCCGCTGCAAGATTTCCAAGATGAGGATGAGAGTAACGAACGGGATTAATGTCAATACCGCCACGGCGAGTGTATAGACAACAAACAAATAATTCACTAGGGGAGAATTTGTTAAGTAACCGTTGGTATATGCATTCACAAATTTCTTCATGGAAATGATTCTCCTTTCGCATGCTTACAATGTATTTCAGCAACGATGTATCACTCGGCAATGATGCACCTTTCATATAGATATAAACGTCACCCCAATCAGGTTGATTTGTAACACGACAGTTTGATCTTAACGATGGTGTCCAAACCCACATGTCTTTATCATCTTCTTCGCTCACCTCAAGTATTTCTTCTGACTCGTTGTAAACATCAAACTGCATTGAATCAGGATCATCAAGATATGCTTGATCGAGCAATCTAAAGTCATACTTTTCAACAGGCAACTCAGTTGCTGGATTATCAGTCGCAAGATGAAGGTAAACATCGACTTCAGTCATCAATACTTTTGTCAAATCAACAGCAATTTGATTTCGTGCTGTTTCAAGTGCGTCTTGTACTGTCGAACCCATGTTCGCCATGTTGTATGAGTTTAAATATAACTTAAGTGATTTCGATTCAACGATGCTTTCTGATGATGAATCGTAAGCACATTTGATAACAGCATTTACAGGATATCCGCTATCAAGTAAGAACGAAACTTCATATCCGTGCCATGTATCCCAACCATAAAATTCATCACCTGTTAATCCATATGCTGAACGATTTAAGTGTCGTGGGACAGGAACTAACAATGTTCTGTCAATACTGTCAGGTGTTACATACGGTTTTACAACCGATCCATCGCCTGCCTTGCCTAAGTGCGCAGATGCGATTTCATTAATATCAGTCATTACAATTTCTCCGAGTTTTCAAGTTTGTTAATAATATCATAAAAATGCCTTTCTGTCAACCAAAGAATTTCTCTAATCCAAATGATTGCTCTTTTCGTGCGATACGAGCAGACGATACATATCCTTTAAACATGTTCATCCACTTTGTCATATCTTCCATAGTTTTGACGTTGCGCAATTGTTGAATGGCGGCAATATTCATCTCACCTCTTGCTCCAATGAACTCTCCACCTGCAACAGTATCAAGACATTGAATAAAGTTTTTGACCTGATACATTGAATATGTGAAACCAATCAAAGCGGCGGCAACAATCTTGTTTTTATCTTTTGATTCAACCGCACGTTGAACTGTTTTTGAGAATGTCCATGTTTCATCTTCAGCATAGAACACTTCATTCATAACCCAATCATAACTGCCATACTTTTCAAATGCAGGTTTGAATGTGTTGTAAATGTCTCGCATTACTTGATCAAGTTTGAAGTTACGATATGTTCCTAAACTCTTACATGTGCCATTTAGTTTCATCAAACCATAATTGAAACATACTGTATGTGACGAACTATCATAAGAGATCTTTTCGTAATCAGATAAGAACCCTGCTTTCTGTAAATACAGCACAGGTGCCATACGAGGAAGCGAACCTACACCCAACAAGTGAAGTTGTTTCTTTGAACTTGGGTTACAGAACTTAGCGATCTCATGCGCCGCTGTCAACATCTCAATTGTCTCTAGTTCTTTGTTACCCATGCACGTATCTGCAACAGCAATGCCGCCAATGTTGTCAAAGTGTGCAGGTGTCAATTGTTCTTCGACCTTACGATACCAATGAACCATATCCTCAGCAGTGTTACCTTGAACAATAATAATAACCTTTGTCGCCGCACCATGCTCCTGAAAATACTCTACTTGTCGTTTAATGTTCAAACCTGTCGCAATTGCTGTCTCATCGAACCTATCCTGATTAAACACCTTGTTACCCACGTTTGATCGTTCGTTGCGTGTACGTACAAGAGCGACTGATTCTAACGGTATATCGTCAAAGCACATCGCATAATCCGCATACGATTGCACACCATAGATAACGTCTTTGATCTCATCAGTCACTGCCTTGCCTGTCGTAACCATCTGCAACCCACCTGAATCAGCATATACTTTATCCATATGAAAGTTTTGATAATCATCTAAATGACCAGGAAACTTCTTTTCAGTATATGCATTGAATAATACTGCAACAGACGGATCTGTGTTCTCAGATGACTCATGAACATGCTCTTTCAGAATGTCAACGACCTCGCATAGGGCAGGAACAATATCGCTTTTATAATATTCATTCTTCATAAAGGCGTTATTGATAGGACCTGCCATACCGATTGCACTAACTACATATTCTAGATTTAACATTTAGATTCCTATCTTAATTTACATGCGTTTACGATGTTCATAAACTCGGCACGAGAAGTTGGATCGTTTTTAAAACAACCGCCTAACTTACTTGTGACTGTTGATGAACCCACGTCTTCAACACCACGACTTTTCACACAATAATGTTGAGCATCAACAACAACTGCAATATCATCTGTATCAAGAATGTATTGTAAAGCAAAGTAAACTTGTTCAGTCAATCGTTCTTGAATTTGTGGTCGTTTTGCAAAATACTCTACAACACGATTCAGTTTACTCAATCCCAATACTTTCTCTCTTGGAATGTAACCTACAGTTGCAACACCATCGATAACCACAAAATGATGTTCACAGTTTGATTGAACATTAATGTTACGTTCAATAACCATCTCATCATATTTCATTTTGTTTTCAACTGCAGTACATTTCGGGAACGCTTCGTAATCAAGACCCCAGAAGATTTCGTTTACATACATCTTAGCAACACGTTTCGGAGTGTCCATTAAACTATCATCGTTTAAGTCAAGACCCATAGTACCCATAATGTCTTTGAAGTTGTTTTCGATCAAATCAATTTTAGTTTGACGATCAAGGCCATTGTCAACTACAGGAGTTTCAACTCCACACTTCACAAGGTGCTCGTGTACTCTACGGCCTAGTTCTGGATCAGTTTTTAGTTTGTTATATGCCATCTTATTTTCCTATTATATTTTCCCAAAGATAATTATGCACTCTCGCCGCTACTCTGTAACCACGATTTAATGCTTCGTCTGCGATTACGTGAGCAGGTATATGTCCACTTATCTCGCCTTTTTGTCCTTCAATTGAACCACCTAGAGGCATAATCCATATAGGATATTGTACGCCTTGCTCTCTAAACAACTCTATAACTTCTTCAACCTCACTCCACGATTCATCTGTCCCACTAACAACAAATTTAAGTTGTCCTATCGATAGATCGAAGTATGTCGCAACTGTTTCAGGTTTGATTGCTTTCTTGCGTTTCTCACCTGCGACAGTAAACAACTTAGGACTAACAGAAAAGAACAACTCTGTTGTGTCGTTGTTTTTCCAATACTCGATGAACTCATCAGTTAAAGGTTGTGTCCCATTTGTCTCAAAGGTAACAGACGGAATGTGTTGACCGATCTTATCAAAGTATTTCATCATCTCGACAGATGCGATCTGTGCATGCTTCATTAAAGGTTCGCCACCCGTGAAACATAAATGAATGTTATCATCAAATGAACGATTAGGAACAATGTCCAAGATTCTTTCGCTGATCACATCAGGCGTTGCCTTGTGCTGTAAATGTTTAAACTTCTTTGACCATGAATATGAAGTATCGCACCCATGAGAAAACACGGGCAAATCTTCAATGCGATCATAATCGTCTACAAAGATTTCTTTATAAGGAAGTTTGTATGTATCAGAATTAGTCGGATCTTCTTGACCGAACCCATCGCACTGTAGATTACACAAGAAGAAACGAATCCATGCAGTCGGTTCACCAGTATAATGACCTTCACCTTGCATAGAGTAAAAGATCTCTGAATAAGCGTACTCTTTCATAACTATCCCTCGTATATAGCAGAGTTAGCAGAATGCTCAAATACTTCTACGCTAACCAGTTGAACTGATTTGCCGACAGGGTATCGATCAGGATTATCTTTCTTTAAGTCGTCTAAGATTGTTTTCATGTTATCATATGCTAACTTAGCAAATCCTTCACACCCTACAGCAGGAACGATACGTAAATCACAGATGCCAAGATTGTTATAACCTGAACCTAGGAGGTTCAAATTCTCGAACACCTCGAGATCAGGATCATCTTCACCTACGATAAGTGTATGATCGAACATCATTTCTGCCCAATTTTTGAATGCTTTTAATCCGCCGAAATCCATAACCCAATTACGATCATCGAGCGTATCAGAAGAAAAGATTAGTTTGATACCAATTGAATATCCGTGTAAGAGAGAACAATGTGAATGTGTTGCTTTCCATTGTCTAAATGTGCATGATAAGCCACGGTCGTTACCATACGTTTTTGTTGAATAATATTTACCCATAAAAATACTCCTAGTTATTGTAAACGGTGGAAGGGCACCGCTAACATTATTTATACAATTAGATTTCTCAAGTTTTATGAAATCAGTTGTTATATAGTAACACAACTAAAACCTTTTGTCAACCACTAAGTTGCAATTCGTGAGAAATTTTTCACTTTTTCAAATTTAATTACACTATGGAACTTCTCGAACAATTGATCACCTTTGTGACTGATGATGAATACGTTAGAGTCTTGTGTGATTTCATTGATGATCTTCAAAAACTCTTCTGTACCTGAGTTGTCAAGAGAACTATCCATGATCTCGTCCATGATCAACAGATTCGTTGATACGGAATTTCGTAGTTTGGCGACAGCACGCCATGTGAACAACAATGCTAAATCAATACGCAATTTCTCACCCTCACTGAATGATGCGTATGAGAACGAATCACGAAATCTTGATTTGATTGTTTCGCCAAAGTTCTCGTCAAGTTGAAAGTCAACAAAGAAATCCATTGATGCAAGATACTTGTTAATCAACTTATTCATCACAGGAATGTATTGCTTAATAATCCTTGTCTTGATGCCGCCATCTTTAAGGATATTCGCAGACACACCTATAATTTCTTTATCATCAAACGCCTCGGTTTGAAGATCGTGTTTCTCTTGTAATTCTGCTTTTAGTTCTTTGATCTTTGTATCGTCAATAACCTCGGCGTCTTTCTCTGCCTCTTCAAGTTCAGATTGAATACCTTTACATGTACTCATACTAATCTTTAGATTGCCACGATGTTCACTCATTGTCAAATTCTTTTCATTGATCGAATCTTCAACATCGCTAATTGCCTCAAGACGTTTCTCGACAACATTGCCTTTGTCCTCAAGTTCCTGTCTTGCTTTACGTATCTCTTCAAGTTTTGTGTTTGTTTGTGAAACAGTTTCATCTTTGAAGTCGTGATCGATGCCTTGTTTACACGTTGGGCAGTTGTCGTGATCTTCATAGAATTTGACGTCTTTATGTAACGCTCGCAACTTGTTTCCGAGTTCGCCATCGATTTGATTGATTTGTTTCAACTTTTGTTTCTGTTGTTTCTTGTCAGTTATTGTGCCTGACAGTTGAGCAACGTCATCAAGCAATGTGTCAACGATACCCTGTTGTTCCTCAATAAACTCGACTTGCTCACGTAACTTAGATTTAAGTTTACCTACCTCGGTTTGTTTTAATTTACGAATCGACTCGTTGTGTTCTTTCGCACTATCAATCTTGTTTTCAATCAGATCAATTTCATACTTAAGGTTTTGTATCAATGCCTTGTTGTTACTTGCACGTTCTTTTAGCAAAACATTCATCGTTGAGAAGATTTGAATGTCAAGCAGATCCTCAATAATGTCTCGTCTTTGTTGTGCGGGCAATTGCATGAAAGGAACAAACGTAGATGATCCTAACACAACAACTTGACCGAACGACTTAAGGTTCATTTTTAAGATGTGTTCTTCAAGATACGATTGATAGTCACGAGCAGCAGCGTCTTGATTTAACAATTCACCGTTGCGCCATATCTCAAATATAACAGGTTTGATTCCACGCTTAACAATATACGTTGCGCCTTGAACACGAAAAGAAACTTCAACTTCAAGTTCTTTGCCGTTGATCGAGTTCATCAACTGTGGTTTGTTAATCTTACGAAAAGGTTTACCGTACAATGCGAAACAGATAGCATCAAGCATCGTTGATTTACCCGCACCATTCTCACCAATGATCAATGTAGATTTGCTTCGGTTCAATTGAATTTCTGTCCATGCGTTACCTGTGGACAAAATATTCTTATACTTTACATATTCAAAAGTCAACATTATATATCAATCGCCTCCTGGTATAACTCTTGAACAAAATCTTCAACTTTCTTTTTGTCAGTTTTCAATTCTAGGTTATCAATATAATTACGCAGAATAGTCATCGTGTCTTGTGCCTCATCAACCAATTCACCTTCGTCAAGCACATCCATGTTCATATGATCTTCAACGACCTTAATGTCAGCAGCACCTGATTGATGCAACTTATCAAGGAATAGATCGAATATGTACGGATTCTCTTTGTGCTGTATGATCACTTTGATTTGCGTTCCTGCTAACTCAGAAGTATCAAGGTTCGCAATATCCTCTATCGTCATGTCTTTATCATCATACCAAACTTTATGGAACATACGGAAAGGATTTTGTATGTACTCCATTTCACGAGTTTCAGTATCAAAAATGTTGAAACCACGCTTTTGATCGTAATCACTCCATGTCATCTCATAAGGCGACCCGAGGTAACTGATGTTGCCGTGTGTTGATGGTTGATGGAAGTGTCCTGAATAAACAGAATCAAACATCGAGAAGATATCTTTATCCATTCCATCAGCACATATGTGTCCTTTGTCCATTTCAAAACCAGCAATCTCAAAGTGACCCATCAATACTTGCGCAGGAGTATCTTTGAACATTTGCATTGACTCTTTCCAGTTGTCAGCGCATAACCAAGGTGCAAGCATAATCTTACAACCGTCCATGTCTAATTCGACAGGTTTCTTCCAATACAGATGAATATTGTCGAATGATGAGTTACCATACAGTTGTCGTAAACTGTTGATCTCATTTGTATTCTTATAGAACGTGTCGTGATTACCTGCGATTGCATGTAGTGGGATACCCATTTCAGATATGGGTTTGATGAAATCTTCTTCTAATCGTTTTGCTGTTAAGAAGTTAATATACTTACGTCTATCGACAACATCACCTAAGTGAAATATTGCATCGACACCCTTCTCTTTGATAGTAGGAAAGAATATTTCCTTATAGAACTTACTGATGTAATCAGCAAATACCTGATTGTCATTTCTAACACCCCAATGAGTGTCAGTAACAATAGCAATTTTCATTCAATCATCCTCTAATAAAAAACAAATATGCGGGAACAGATAACCACAACAATCCCTTGATTAAGAAAAACGCAAACACGCCGTAACTAAGATTCCTTATCAGTTTCTTCTTTAGCGTCATCATCAATAAATTTCTCTAATCCGACTTTCTTTGCGACTTCTTTTGCTTTCTTTTCTGCTAACTTATTCTCATAATTCTTTACAAAATCATTCATATAGTCGTTCTGCAGATCAATGTAACTAGGTTCACCTGATGCATCGCCATCGTCACGATCAACGGCAGTGCCCATAACAACAGAGTTTTCAATCACCTTGTGTTTGATATATAGTTGTTTCTTTTCTTTGTCGATACGTCTTAGGAATGCGTACCAGATAATTTGTGTAAAATATGCGAAAGGATTACTTGACTTTTCAGGATCAAAATTACCTAACGCTTGAATAGCATTTTCTAACCCATCACTAATCATCTCATCCTTATAAGAATATCCAGAGAAGTTTGGTTTCGATGCTAAACGATTTGAAATTTGATAAATGCACTGTCCTATGTACTCAGGAATAATGGGATGATCGTCACCGCATTCTTCTGCTTCCATGCATTGTTGTTTGTATTTTATTAAGGCAGCCAGAAACTCAGGATTATTAACATAATTTCTTTTCCTTGGTTTGGGATCCATCTACAATTAACTCCTAGTAATATTTGTTGTATGTGTACATGATACACGAAAACGAAGCGTTTGTCAACTATTATTTTATTTGATTGTATTTTGAATTAATTGTAATTTGCGGTTGACAAAGTACCTGATTCCATGTATAATAGCTTTATCGAAGCAACAAAACATAATACTATTTAATGCTTTGTCGCAACCTTACTCATCAACAAATCTTCGTAAACGTCATCTACGTGATCATCATCGTCTAAATATTCATCTGCTTGTTCCATGAATTCATGATGATAATCAATTGCTTTTTTATTCGCTTTCCTACACCAAATCATTTCTTTTAATTGTACTTCTACTTCATCACCTTCTGACAACATATTCCATGATTTAACGAAGAGACCTTCATGTGGTTCGATGACTACGAGCATAGGATGTTTCACTACTATTGATGCGGGATGTTTACTGACTAGAACGCCAAGTATATCTTCACCGGTACGCATCTTAAAATTCACAAGATCATTATTATTCAAATCATTCTCCAATATCTACATTATAGATTTTAAACTCAAACCCTTCTTCAGTATAAATGTTTACTCTTTCAAGGAAGTGTTTGACTGCAAAGTTTTGATATGACTTGTATTGAAGATCATCTACAATATCATATAACACTGCTTTCTCTTTACCATTACCCTTACGAAGTACACGACCAATCGACTGAAGGTTGCGAATCTTCGATTTCGAAGGTGAAGCAAATACAATGTTATCTAACTTTTTAATATTTATGCCTGTTGAGAATGTACCATATGAGGCGAGGATAATGTTGTTATCTGTCTGCTCTGTTATGTGTCGTATCTCTTCACGATCATCAGCAGAAATGCCGCCGTGAACAAAATGCACTTGATGCTTTTCTGACTCAAGCATAGGGTATAGAACCTTGCCGTGTTTTTCAACGAACTGAAATAATATCAATGTATTGCCTTCAAGCGAATGTGCGAGATTCTTTATGAATTTGTTTCGAGGTTCGCTTCGTACAATCCAATCTATCTCTTGCTGATAATCAGTGCCTTTGTTTTGTTTCTTTACATGCTCAGGATATATGAGAGTGATCGCTTTAATTTTGAAATCAGCAAGCGTCTTCTCTTCAATCAGTTTCGCAGTTTTTGTCACTTCATATACCGCACCGAACAATCCTTCAAGCACAAGTTTGTTTGTCTCTGTGCCGTCAAGCGTACCCGTGAACCCATAACGATATTTGATGTGTGGAGTTTTCTCCATGATTTTCGTTAATGACTTCGCTTTAAATAAGTGTGCCTCGTCACCTACAACAACATCAAACTTTTGAAACCAATCCTTAGGTAATTTGTATATTGATTGCCATGTTGTTACAGTTATGTCAGCATCAACATTCTTATCAACGCCGCCTCGTATTTGGTGAATATCAAGTTGTTCGCCGTTGTTATATTCGACAAAATCAGACGCCATCTGACTTACGAGCGATGTTGTAGGCACAATAACTAAAACACGTCTATCTTCTTGCATGTGGTATCGAGTCAATAGATATATGATAAACGATTTACCCGATGCTGTAGGACTCAACAACAATCCACGATTATTCGTTAATGCGTATACTACAGCATTGTTTTGATAATCACGAGGTTTAAATGCGGCATTATATTCTTCAGCGAGTTGATAACCTGCATCGTGATTCACATCCTGTAATTCAAACACATCATTAATATGTGTGACTTCATAATTGCGTGACTTACAGAATTTATGAATATATGGAACAAGACCTGCATACACGATTCCTGTCATCGCATTAAATAGTCTTATCTTGCCGTCCCAATACTTGTTGCGAACCGAAGGCATAAACTTAGCACCAGGAACTTCAAATGTGAAGTATTCTGATAATTCCATCTTGACTCCCGCATCTGCTTCGACACGTACATTGAGTTCATTTATTTTTTCGATTGCAACAATATCTGGCATATTATTTAACGGACAGTTTGCCCACATTCTCCCATGGATATATCAACCAAACATCTTCCTCTGCTTTGTTCACTTCGTCAGATGAATATTCAACTGTTTGACATGATGATAAGTTATCAGTCAATGTTGCAAATCTAACATTGCCTCCGAAAATTTTGTCCCAATCTTCATCAGGGAAACAACCCGCTTTCCAATCGTCTTTAATCCATTTGATTGTCGAACCTGTATCGTTTATATCATCGACTATAAGGATATTTTTTCTTCGATTGACATCCCATCGACTTTTAAATATAGGTTGATCTTCTTCAGGAATATATCCAAACGCATCTACAGACATCCAAGCATTGTGTTCGCATTCTGAGTCATCATCACGTAAACTGACTTTCAACGCTTCGCATCGAATACCTAACATGTTGCTTATAATCGTTGCAGGAACATTACCGCCTCGTGTGATACCGACAATGTAATCAGGTACCCATTTATCTTTATACATCTGAGTTACGATGTCAGTACACATATCTTCAACATCAACCCAACTATATTCACGCTTGTTCATTACATCGCTCCCGTTCTGAATCGTTCCCAGTCGATAATTGATTTGATCTGGAATCCACGATTACTAATCATTTTAATAATATTTTCTAAATAGTTCACCTTTTCTTCTTGCATTCCGATTTTCAACGATGTGTCAATCATCTGTTGATCAGAGTCAATGTATAAAGGTATGTCTTGCTTTAGGATTTTTAAAGGTTGAGGTTCCCAATCTCTTTCACGTAATTCTTCCATCGTGAGTTCGCCACGATAATATTCCGTTTTAAGTTTGAGAAGTTGTTTGTAATCTGTTTTAAGTTTACGCAGACGCATACTCTCTTGCATATACATTTGATAGTATTTGTTATGCATTTTAGCGATTTCTGCAGATTCAACTGACACATTTGTCACATCTATTTCGCAATCTTTCGACCACTCTTGTACGATTTCTTCTATACGCACTTGTTACTCCATAATTAAAAATTGTAAAATTAACTTGCTATGCTGTTTCCAGGACTTTTGATTTTAAACGAGTTGTATTTAAATGTTAGGTCACATGTTATCACAGGTACATCACTTGATGATGTATTCATTGTAATTGCGCCAATTGAAATCGGAAACATGTCTGAAAATGATATTTCAATGTTCGGTTTCTTTGAACTATTAAGCACAGTCAATGTTGCATCAGAATATAACCCGTCACCATCAGCACCCAACAACCCCTTGTATTGCTCAAACTCTTCTGGTTTTGTCAATGCCTTTAGCCAAGAATATGTTTCCATGTAACTTGTTAAATTTTCATCAACAACAATAGTTAGGAACAAATCATCATAAGTCAGTTTGTCGCCGTGCCTATATGTGTTTCTAAAAGGTGTTACTTGTTCAGTGAAACCTGATGATATAGAAGGAATGTTTATTGACTGCACATAGTATTGCACCGTAGGCATACGCTTAATGCTGAACTGGAATTCAACTGGTGATAAGAAATTTTGTCCTAACATGATAACCTCATAAACTCTATTACATATATTTATATGCTGAAATAAATGGGTTACCGACCAATGTCCTTGAGATTATCTTTACTGATAACCTGATAAGCACCTTTATTATACGCAGGAGCAACTGTGAATGTTGCGCCTTTTGTATATGAACGATCAGGTGCAGAACATGATCCACCAATGTCTGATGCAGATTTGTATTCAGGAACATCTCTGCGATATGATTCAACTTGCACTAAAGGTTCAAACTTTGGTTTATATGTTTTCGCTTTAGGCAGTGTTTTGCGCTTTCTTCCGGAGTGTGTGTATCCGATATTGCCATGATGTATTGCCATAACTATAGTTACCTCATTGATAAGATAGTGTTATTATAGCATATACAGATAAAATGTCAACCATTATTTTAGACAAAAAAAAGGGAACCCGAAGATTCCCTTTTCAAACAAGTGTCTGTTAAAACAGATCTTATTATTATAGCAAGTTAGTAACAAGTACTCGTCTGTAGTAGACGTTAGCGTCTGCAGAGCCAACACCGTCACCGGCTGTGAATCCGCCAGTAGTACCGTCTGCTGATAGATTACCTTTAACGCTTGTACCGTTAGCAAATGGATTTGCAACCATGCCATAACGAGTCTTGAATCCAATCTTAGACTGGAAAGTGTTCTCGCCAACAGCACGTACCATTTGTAATGGAACATATGGGCAATAGAAGATACCAGCATCGAATGCGTTAGAACCTTTGTAGCCCACTACTAAGTAATTAGCAGTTGAATATGGATCGATGTATACTTTATAACGACCGTTCAATACACCAACAAAAGTGTTACCAGTATCATCTGGGTTCAAGTTGTTGCTGTTAAGAGCAGGAGCGTAATCAAGTACACCAGCCATTTGAAGTGCAGAAGCAACATCTGATGAACAGATGATGATGTTACCTTTACCACGACGAGTAGCTTTTGCAATTGCGTTAGCTTCTTTCTCGATTTGGAACATCAAACCTTTGAACTTCTCTACTGACCAACGACCGTTTGAGTCAACGTCAAGGTTGAAAGTACCGTTAGTAGCAACTTCGCCTTGAGCACCTTCTGTTGCAGTAGTGTAAACAGTACGTACAACTTCACGGTTGATTTCAGCAAGTAGTTCAGCTGAAAGCATGTTAGACAACTCTTGTTCTGCGTCTAGACCGTGGATTGCTTTAAGGTCTTGAGCAAGTTCAGTTGAGTATTCTGCTTTCAAAGCACGTGATTTAGCAGAAACTGTTACTTTGTCGATTTGGAATGACATTTCAGCAAAAGTATTTTCGTCTAATGCTTCAGCAGCGCTTGTAGCCATACCTTTACCAGTGTTAGCAAGTGATACTGCACCACCAGTTGTATTGGCGTGAGTAATATTAGCGTCACCTGAGAAATCAGTATCAGCTTCGTTGAACAATGCTTCAGTGTTACCAGTGTTGGCTTGGCTACCAGCGCCATATACTGAACGCATTGCAAAGATAAGACCAGTCGGACCAGTCATTGGCTGAACACCAACAATATCATAAGCAATTAGGTTTGGCATAGCACGGCGTACTAAGTTAATTAATACAGGATCGTAATTAGCTACGTCTGCAGTGTTTGTAGCAGGTGCTGCTTCGCCTAATAGCTGAGCGCTTGCACCGTATGATTGACCTTCACGAATCGCAGTTTCTGTGTTTTCCAGAATCTGTGCTGTGACGGCAGTTTTGTGTGAATTACCGATATCCGGAAGAGCGGAATGCTCTAGGACTGGTTTCCACTTATTAAGTAGGTCTTCGTTTCTCATGAAATTTCTCCTTTATTTGAGATTTTATTTTATCTACTATTTATAATAAATCGTTATTTTGCAGCAATTCGTCCAAGAGCGTCTGCATAAGCACTTACCATAGGATCAGTTAGATCGGTTTGTGCTTGCTTTCCATCTTCAACTGCTTCTTCTTCAAGAAATTCTGTTTCGTCCGCTGGAGCAGTTGTTGATTCGGCAAAGTAATTCTCTTTAATTGCAGAAACTTTTGTAGTAAATTCGTCAACTGACTCGAATGAAACACCTTCTGAAAGAACTTTCAATTTCTCTGATTGAGTGTCTGTCAATCCTTCAGAAACTTCATTGAAAGCGATTGACAATTCTAGTTGTTGCTTTGCTTCTTTTACTGCGATCATTTCTTCTACTACTTCGTTATACTTAGTAGTTGATTCTTCAACCTTAGTTTCCATTTCTGCAATTGCGTCAACCTGTGCATCATCAATTTCAAGGTTATGTTCTGAAACAAGACCTTTAATATTGTCAAGAAGTGATTGAGCAGTTTCAACTTTAAAGTTGCTTTCGATTTCAACTTTATTTGATTCTACCCAGCTCTCAACAACATAATCGAGATACGAGTCAACTTTTTCAACTAGATCTTCAACAGCAACATCTACTTGCTCTTGTAAATCGTTTTCAAATTTCTCTTCAAGTACAGCAGTTTCTGCTAATACTTTTTCGTGAACAGCAGCTTCAAATACAGCAACTGTTTTCGTTTTAAAATCTTCAGTTAGTTCGGTGCCTTCGAACAATCCTTCGATTGCTTCATGTAGGCCGGCATCATTTGAACCTTCCGGGGTTTTAACATTCTTGTCTGCTTTGTCAGCTTTCTCGCCGCCGGCTTTGTCACCCTTACGTTTCTTTGGGTTTCCACCTTCGGGAGTAGTTGCATCTGCAGATTCGGAATCTTCCCCAGTAGCTTTTGCTTCTTCTAGATCGATGTCTAGATTTTCTACTTCTAGGTTATCACTCATCTTGACTTTCTCCTTTTTTGTATAAAGATATTTGTGTTTATTATTTATAAAATTTATGATTTTGCAATGGATTTGATGAATTTTTCAAACAAATGCCCTGCTTTTGCTTCCAATTCTTCAACAGAATATTTAGCGGTTTGCTTTATTTCTTCTTCGATTTGATCGAATGCGTTTGCCGCTGTCCATGAGGATGAAGCAACATCATATACCCACTCAACACCTTCCATAACACCTTTAACAAAAGCGTCTGGAGCAGAAGGATCAGCAACGATATCTCCTGCAGTAGCCAGCATGAAATCCTTTTGCACTTCCATGATGCCATCTTTGTTGGGTTTCATAGATCCCATACCACGAGATGAAATACCGAGAACGCCACCTTCATTCATGATGTTCTTAACAATATTACCCATGGGGGTTTCCATGATTTTCGCTCGGCCAACGATATTAGAACCGTCTGCCTTCAATTCTGTGAACATGTGTGATACACGATCAAGGTTAATAGTTGGTCCTGCAGGATGACCTAATTCGCCATATGCACGATTCTTCTTAACATAAGTTTCGTTATATCGTTGAGTTTCTTTTTGAAGAACTTCTTTAGGGTACATACGTCCATTACGATTCTTAATATCACCTTGCATGATGATACCTTCGATGAAGTATTGTTTCTTGCCAGTGGCATTGCCCTCTTCATCAAGAATTTCTTCTTGAATGTATTGTACATCTTCAACGATTTCTTTAATCAGTAATGACATATCTCTCTCCTACTTACGAGTCTTGCTCATTGCGAAATCCATCATCTTCATGAATCCGTCTTGAGTCTTATTGATCGTGTCAGCAAATTTCTTTTGATTTTGTTTGTTCAGTTTATCGTACACTTGTACCAAGGCGCTAGCAGTAAACGAATCCACTTTTGATCGTGAGCCGTCACCGAACTTAACTGTTTGCGCTGATTTCTTTTTTACAATAGAACGCAAACTGTCTAGAACAGCCTCATCTAATGATTCTAATTCAGCATCAATTTCTTCGTAAACAGTTTCATCTTCTTTTTCTGTACGATCTGCCTTTTTAGTTTTATCCTTTTTACCTTCCTTTTCAGGTTTAGGTACTTTGTAATCATCAGGAAGATCTTTAACATCGACCATATGCTTATCAGCAAAGTTTTGTTCGTCAGGTGATTTAACTTTATCAGTTGTTTCAGCTGCAAACTGCTTAAAAGATTTCATTTTTATTCCTCGGTTTCTAATTCAGTTTCTACAGGAGTTGCTGTTTGTGGTTCAACAACATTGTACGTTGAATCATAATGCGATTGTAATGCACTATCCATTTTTGATGCCATCGCAGTGTCGAATGAAGATTCGAAACCTGATGCATCTTTTTCAACAGCACTTCTAATCATATCTACAATATTACTCATTTTCACTTCTCCTATTTTTTCTTACAATTATTATTTATTAAAATTTGTATGTTAGAACGACCCGTCATCCTGGGTATCACCTTCATCGCCTTCTTTGTCTTCTTCATCAGCGATTTGTTCTTTCATTTTTTCAATTTCATCTTCGTTCATCATCAATACATTTTCTCTTACCCAATCTTCTGAGTAATATTTACCTGTGTATTCATCGATGTCACGAAGAATTTGTAATCTGTTTTGCAAAATTTCTGCAGTTTTCAATTCATCGAAATGATTATCAATCTGGAAATCATATCGTATGTTTTGTTTGATTTCGTTCCAATCCTCAGGTGAAATAACACCTTTTAGGATTAACTGTTTCTCTAATATTTTATCAAACAATATTGAAAATCTTGCACGTAATCTACGAATAAACTTCGAGAATTTAACTTCATCACGACTGATCTCTGATGCTCTGCCTAATGAGAAACCTGAATCAGATTCTAATCGTGAAATGGGAACATTTAACGCTTTGTACAATCTTTTCTGGAAATATAATACATCTTCCATTTCACCAAGGTTTTGTCCGCCTGGTAATGTTGTAATCTCTGTTCCTCTTCCGCCTTCTCTACGTGGTAACCAAAAGTCATCGGTCATTGACATATGTCTTCTGTCATCACGCACTTCACCTGAAGTAGCATCGTACACAACACGATTCTTGTGTTTTGTCATCATATCACGTAAGTATTGCTCTGCCTTCATTTTAGGCAAGTTACCTACGTCAATATAAAACACTCTACGTTCTGGTGCTCTAGAGATACGATAAATTGTAACCGCATCTTCCATCATTCTTAATTGATTCAATGGTTTGTGTGCTTTATGTAAATGCGACAATACCAGTGAATTGTTTTCATTCATCAAACCTGAGTTTGTATGAACAATTGAATCTTTAGCAATCTTTAATCCTGATGTTGCAGGACCGTTTGTGATGCTTGTATTCTGTGTAGCATTAAATCCTTTTTCATTAAAGATATAATACTCATTTTTAATTCGTTTTACGAATCCGGGATTGCCCGTTGATCCTACTTTTTCCTTTTCGTACTCACGAATCTTTCTAATCTTTCGTGGGTCGATGTATCGTAATTCTTGTATACCTTTCTTTGGAGCAGTTTCATCAATTAGTATGTGATAGTTTAATCGCCCATCTACATACCATTTTGAGAAAATATCATAACCGATGTTTGAAAAATCAAGCATTTGCAAAATTGTATCAAACTCTTCTCTGA